>RCNB010001708.1_pt1 | contig 13694 bp, 11 predicted proteins | sample 2041321 | NCBI WGS metagenome assembly RCNB01 (sample SAMN09708232, study PRJNA481090) | Marine sediment metagenome, whole genome shotgun sequencing project. | reverse complement strand
GAAAATGGCTGTGCAGTCCTGGAGGCTGTGGAGAACGGTGAGTTAGACAGGGCCTCCTATGAGAACTACCTGAAAATGGAGAGGGAGAAAATCCATTTTCAATCAAGTATTGCAGAAAAACGCAGGAAAGACAAGGAATTTGGCAAGATGTACAAGGCTTTCAAGAAGAACAAGAAGCAAAATGAGTTGTAGTGATTTAATAGTATTGTCAATGATTTGTTAATCTTATAGAGTACAACTGATCAGGATCACAAAAGCGAAATAAATGCCGTATAGCTTACCTCATCAGTTGTTTCTGACATGGTGAGCAGGATCTGGGCCGAATGCAATCTCCCGTCTCCGCCGGGGATCTTCACATTTTTCTTCTCTCCGGTAATTTTTACTGCCCGGGGACTAAAAAGACTGACAAGGAATGAATCATACTGGTCAGATTCACCGGGGAACAGTGATTTGATATCCTTTCCCAGAATATTGCCAGCTTTAATATTCCAGAACTTTTCGGCGGCCCGGTTGATAAAAAGGATCCTGGATCCCTGGTCAATGGACAGGACGATATCAGCATGATCCGACAGGGTCCTTTCGAAGCGGTTACGTTCCCTGGTTATCAACTGATACTGTGCTTCCAGGTCGGTTTTTGTTTGTTCGAGTTTTTTCTTTAATTCCACACTGGCAAGTTTCAGCTTGTCCTCCTGTATCTTCAGCTGATCTGTATATTTCCTGCTTTCCAGTTCCATTATCCTTTCATTGGTAATATCAGTGGCAAGGTAGATTACCTTTGAAACTTCCCCGTACATGTCGTTCACAGCAGTATAACTGACACGGAACCATTTTTCATCTTCATATTTTGTCCGGGTCTTCATTTGTCCCTGGTATGCAATACCCCGGGTGATCCCTTCCCATATCTCATGGAAACTATCCAGTTCATTTTTCTCAATAAATTCAAAAACCGACATCTTTTCAAGTTCATTCCTTGTATATTTCAATGTTTCAAGGAAAAGCTCATTGCAGTTGATATATTTCCCATCAGGTGCAAATTCTGCTTTGATGTTCAGGCGGTTAAGGGATTCGACCTGGCCCTCATAATCAAGGCTTTGTTTCTTCTGTTCCGTGTTGTCGATGGCAAGGAACAGTATTTTTTCAACCGACCCGTCATCTTTCCTTACACAGGTATATGTGGACATCGTCCAGAGATCCTGACCCTCCTTGCTGACATGTTTCATATATCCCTCATAATGTTTTCCCCCCTCGGAAAGCCTGTTCCAGATCGGGTCAAACCACTCCCGGTCCTTTTCATCAATGAATTTTGAGATATGTTGCCCTTCTACTTCCGAATTGCTGAAATAACCAAGCTCATGAAGAAACCTAGTATTCGCATAGAGCAGTGTGCCATCTGTGCCATACTCGGCCCTGATCAGCGTGTGGTTAACTGAATTGGTGAAGCTGATGAACTTTTCTGCCTGTCGGGCTGCCTGTTCCTGTGTTTCTTTCAGTTGTTCCATGTTCTGCCGCATCTTCTCTTCCTGCTGGGCCATGACCTCTGCCTGGCTCTGCGATTCCTTAAGCAGGGAAGCTGTGCGGATACTGCTCCTGAGGCTGGAGATGGTAATGGCAGTCCTTTCAGCTACACTCTCTACGAAACTGATCTCAAATTTCTCTATGGTATTGAAGGAGGCCAGTTCCAGAATTCCCAGCACTTCATCCTGGGTGATCAGCGGAACGATCAGCAAATTATCAGGTGTGGCGAGGCCCAGGCCGGAGGTGATTTCAAGATAACCATCCGGCAGGTCTGTCATATGAATACTTTCCTTCTCCAGGGCACAGGTACCGATTAAACCTTCTCCCCATTCAACCCTTTTATCTGCAAATTTTTTCCTGTTGTAGGCATAGGAAGCTTTTAGGTCGAAGTACCTGACTTCATCCTCATCCTGCTCAATAAGGAAGAATCCACCCTGGTTGGCATCCAGGTATTTAACCAGATAGCTGATGATATTGTAGGAGAATTCTTCCATGTTATCGAAAGGCCTGCGCAGGATGTCCCCCACGGTTGCCAGTCCCGCACTAATCCAGTTCCGCTGGTCATCTTCCATTTTCCGGTTTTGTTGTTCCTCTCTATTATTTTTCAGATTGTTCCGCAGGTTGACCATGGCTTCACCTAGCGGGTCATCCGCATCCTTCAGATCCAATTCAGCATCCAGCTCCTTATGGATTAGCTTGGCTGTAAAGTCGAGTATTTTTTCTGATCGTTGTTGTCCCTCCATTTGCTGCCTGTCAATAGTGAACTTATTCCTGGCGGTCCGAGTCCCTGCAATGATACCGGCCACAGTTGTCAGCACGGGGATCACATCCAGCAGGAACTGCCCTGGAAACAGGTTATGCAGATATCCGAAACCATGCAGGGTAAAAGAAATATTACCGGTAAAAGAGTGAAGCAGGAGAGACGCGAAGGGGAAAATGATCCCTATGAGAAATCCATAAACCGTATACCTGATAATTATATCGTTAGGTTTGTCCATAACCATCCCAAGTCAGAATAAAAATACTTATAATTCCTTAATGATTGAGATCGATCAGGATTTTTTATCAAGAGCGGATGGGCGGATTAATAATAGGAGAATATACATAGACGGACCATATAACAGTACTGATATGTCTCTACGTCCTTATTTTGACTGGATATAATAAATGTCGTCATTTTAAATCAATTCAGGGTCTTTTCAACTTTCTTTACCAATGCCTTGATATCAACCGGCTTTTCAATATAATCAACGGCTCCCATATCAAGGGTTTTTTTAATATTCATGACATCTGTTACAGCCGAAACTATGATCACCGGGATTCCACTGGTTTCATTGTTTTTCTTAAGCTGATCAAGGAACTGGTAACCGCTTATTTTAGGCATCAGCAGATCAAGCAGGATCAGTTCCGGACGATCCTTTTCCAGCATGGTATAGGCCTCTTTAACATTTAAAGCGGTCTTTATTTCATATCCCTTGCTATTCAAGATTGCTTCCAGAAGAACAACATTGGTATTGGAGTCATCGACGATCAATATTTTCTTCCTGTCTGTAGTGGTATTCATACAGTGGCATGAATTTTTTCAGTTCCAAATATATTGCATTTTAAGAAAGTGTGCAGATTTATTGGGATGATTTATATCATCTCTCTTTTTTTCGTAAGTTTAATAAGAAATATTGCCTTGAATCAGTCAGGATCCATATCAGGTTTTTCCTGTGAGCAGCAAATGCCTTATAGCCAGCTGCTTAATAGAGACCAGGTTGAATTGCTGCAGCACAACAGCAATGTTGTCAGCTATAGCAAGAAAGACATAGTATTCCGGCAGAATACCCGGACCTCCCACATTATGTTGATGGTTTCAGGGCTGGTTAAGATATTCAAAGAGGGGCGGAACGAACGAACCGTTTTGCTAAGACTAGCAACACCCGGGGAATATATAGGTATGATGTCATTGATGGGGGGCCAGATACACCAGTATTCGGCTACTGTGGTTGAAAATGCTGATATCTGCTTCATTGATATCAATGCTTACCGGAATGTCCTCATGGAAAACGGCAAATTCAGCCTCCAGCTGATGAACCTGATCAGCCAGGACGGCCTGTTTATATTTAACCGCCTGATGAGCCAGACCCATAAGCAACTGCCGGGCAGGATCGCTGATGTTTTGCTTTATTTTGCTGAACAGATTTACAGGCAGCCTCATTTTGATTTCCCGCTGACCCGCCGTGAACTTGCTGAACTTGCAGGAACAACGAAAGAGAGTTTTATCCGGACCCTGACTGAATTCAAAAATGACAAGATCATTTACCTGGATGGCAGCAGGGTGGAAATAATCTCCATGGATATAGTAAAAACCCTGAGTGAATTAGGATAGCCCGCCGAAATACTTAAATTTGCATCCATTACCTTTTGACCCGCTCTCTCCTGATGAAAGTATTAATTGTTGACGATATTTTTACGAATCGCCTGCTTCTGGCTGAGGTACTGAGAAGCATGGATATTGAGTTCGACGAGGTTGAAAATGGGAGGGAAGCCATAGATGCCTTTGAGAAAATTGATTATGATCTGATCCTGATGGACATAGAGATGCCGGTGATGAACGGGCTTGAAACTACCAAATATATCAGGGAAGAAATGGCACCTCCCAAAAACGAGGTTATGATAGTTGCATTGACAGCCCATAATCCCCAACTCTTTTTTGATGACTTCCAGGATGTTGGATTTGATAAATTGCTGACAAAACCCTACAGTCTTGATAAGCTGTCAGACCTCCTGGGTATCTGAGAGGGTTTGGCTTTTAGATCAATCCAATAATTTTTTCAAGTCCGGCAGCATCCGTTTCATCAAATTGTTCCAGGTGCTTGCTATCCACATCCAGTACAGCGATGATGAGGCCTTCCTTGTTCCGGACCGGGACCACAATCTCTGATCTCGATCTTGAATCACAGGCGATATGTCCGGGGAAATGTTCCACATCAGGGACAATAATGGTTTTTCCTTGATTGATCCCCGTCCAGCAAACACCGGTGTCTTTGGTCAGCACCTGGCAGGCTACGGGTCCCTGATAAGGTCCGACAAACAGGTTTCCATCACTTAGCAGGTAAAATCCCGTCCAGAAGAAACCATCCATTTTATGGTGGAGAACAGCCGCAATGGTAGCCATTCTGGAAATCTTGTTGTCTGTAGCCGTAAGCAATTCTTTTAATTGCTGATGGATCCTTTCATACCGTCCCTTCTTTTTATCCATTTACATCCTCACTAAATAATCGGCTAAAATAATATTTTGTTCTCATGCAGCCTGGTCAAACCGTGAGATATTTAGATCGCAGGTTTTTCAACCTCTCTTTCCCATGACTGTTCCCAGGATTGATTTCAAGGGATCGCTCGTAATACTTTATGGCATTCCGTATATCACACGATTGTTCATACCCTTCGGCCAGGCTGTCATACACATTCCAGGACTCAGGGTGTTCGTCTACATTCAGCTTAAATACGGCCAGGGCCTTTTCGTAGTCCTCATTTACCAGGAATTCGTATCCCAGTGTATTCAAGAAGTCTTCCAGGTCCATGTCAGGGTTGTCTTTTCTGGTCTCATGGAAGTCCACGATCGCTTCTTCGACAGATTTATCATGGAAGCTTTCATATAACTTTCCCTTCAGGTCCCCTTTTTCAGCATCATACATCCTGGCTACCTTCACAACCAGCTCATTCAGCCTAGCATTGTCATTAGCTCTCCTGTAGATGGAATTGGTTTTATACGCAAGGACGACTTCCATTTCGGGATAGACGGTAATGCTTTGTCCCCAGGCACCCTGTGCGGAATAAGCACCCTCCAGGTTTGGATTAGGCACGTTTTCCCAGAGCCACCACATATATCCGTATCCTTTATCATAATCCATTTCAGCCATGATCGGCAGATTAGAGTTTATTTCTTCTGAGCTGGTTACCTGTGATGTTATTTCATGGATCCAGTCTTCGCTGATTACCTGTTTTCCATTCCACATACCCCTGTTCAGCATCAACTGTCCGATCCTGGCCAGATCCCTGGTGGAAAACCACATATGGTATGCAAGATACCTTGATATAGTGGTATCACCCGACTTTTGCTGAAGAGACCTGTCCCAATCCTGCATTTTCAGGGGAATTGCCAGTTGTTTTTCGACTTCGTCATAAATGTTCTTACCGGTTTCTTTTTCGAAGATGAATCCCGCGAGGTTGAAATCCCAGTTGCTGTACAACCAGTACTCACCGGGTTTTACTGATCCACGTTCGGGCGCAAATTCCCTTAAATCTCCTGCATTTGATCCTGTCAGGAATACACCTGACCTGGCGGATATCAGGTCCCTGATACTCGTTTTCTTTTCAACCGGCAGAAGTTTTGTAACATCATCTATCTCCAAGTCTTCAAGCGTTTTATCAAGATCTATCTGGCCGTTCAATACGTATTTACCATAGATCATTGCCAGAACACTCTTCCGGCAGGATGCAATGTAGCTGTTATCCCGGATATCACCGTAGGCATGTACCAGTTTTCCCCTGTGTGCAATGACCAGTCCGGTTAGGTTCGTACTGTCAACAATATAGCGCTGAAATTCATTTTTTTTCACAATATCCCATCCGTCCTTATACCATTGATCATTGAACTCCCAGTCTGTTGCCTGGTGTTCCTGTACATCGCATCTGGTTGTGAGTAATGGAAAAAGGAAAAGGATGAAATACAGTTTGTTGGTTTTCATGACTTTATGAGGAATCAATCCGCTACCGAGCAGGTAAATACAGATAGGGTTAATACTAGGGATTACAAGTTTTCTGCGTGCGGTAAAAATGTACCGGTCCTGTTGCCAGTCAATACAATTCCTTAATGGTCTGCTTCCTGCCGTTAAATTCGAAGCATTCCCCTGATTTCAGTCCCTCCATGGCTTTGTAAAGCGGAACGGCAGGAGAGATGGCATAAAAAATGGATCCATCCAGTTCGATTTTCCCGGCACTGATGGCAATGATGAATTTTGACGTATCTGATACTACTATGGCACCAAATTCCACTGTTTCTTTGGAGTTCTTCGGATTAATCCGTTCGAGGACATTCATATCCGTAAGAGCCTTTTGATATTGAGCAGCAAACATCTCTCTTCTGCCCATCAACTGGTCCCTGAATGAATCATAGCGGTCTTTGTTGGCACCGTATTCATTGAGGGCTAGCTGAGCTTCATTCATGGCTGACTTGGCACTGTCCACACATTTTTGTTGTGTTTCTCTGCAGCGCGCAATTAGCTTTTCTTTGATATGTAGGTTATCCTCCCTCATAAAGGTTGCAGTATCAGGAATAATTTCAGGGGAATCTTTAATCAAAGATTACTCAACAATATTATATTAGCGGGAATATTGGTTACAAATTCATGTAAAATAATGAAAAATCCACAAAAATGAAAGATTTCTCCTCCAAATTTCTGGTAATTATGCTTTTAGGCTGTTTAAATATGGTAGTTACCCAGGCTCAAGTAAAGCCTGACTGGGAAGGAAGTATTCCCGACGGTTGTACGAGCATAACCCTGGGAAAAAAGGCTACCACGGACGGATCAGTGATCACCTCACACACAGATGACAGCCACCGGACACGCTCCTGGATCGATGTCCAGCCACCCATGGAGCATCCTTCAGGAAGTATGGCATCGATGTATAAACGTATGCCATTTGATTCCCTCGCCATGCCAACTTATGTTCACAGGAAGATCGGTGAAATTCCCCAGTCAAACCATACCAATGCCTATATTAATTCAGCCTACCCCTGCATGAATCAATACCAGCTGGGTATTGGCGAATCTACCTTTGGGGGCAGGGAGGGGTTACAGTCAGATGAAGGTTTAATCGATTGCCAGCGGTTGTGCCAGTTGATGCTGGAGCGAACAAAAACTGCCAGGGAAGCCATACAAATGGCCGGTGAACTACTTGGCAGGTACGGCTGGAATGATTATGGGGAATGCCTGACCATATCTGATCCCGGGGAGGTCTGGCACCTTGAGATCGTTGGTCCGGGTAAAGGCAGGACCGGAGCTGTTTGGGCGGCCCAGCGGGTACCTGACGACCATGTATCGGTAAATGCAAATGCAAGCACTATTAAAGAAATAGATCTTTCAGACCCGGATCATTTTATGGCATCTGAAAATATTTTTGATCTGGCAAAGGAAAATGGTTGGTGGTCCCCAGATGATGGCCCCTTCCGCTTCTGCTATGCCTACGCACCAAAAAGCAGGAACTCATTTGCCAGCAGGAGAAGGGAATGGAGAGTTTTTGACCTGCTTGCCCCTTCCCTGGGACTTGATCCGAATGCAGAGAATTATCCATTTTCTGTGAAGCCTGACAAGACCGTAGATATGGCTACACTTATAGGGGTGTTTAAAGATTATTACGAGGGGACAGATTATAATTTTGTCAAGGACATTACCGTAGCGGATGACAGCGGTAAGATGGTGATATCTCCCCTGGCGAATCCGTTTATGCCTTATGACATGAATAAGGTTTTCAGGATCAATGGCGGTTGGGGCTGGAGAGGTGAGAGGACCATTGCACGCTGGTATACAATGTATGCGACCATAATACAGTCGAGGGACTGGCTGCCGGATGAGATTGGCGGGCTTGTCTGGCTGGCTATGGACAATGTGGCCACTTCCATCTACATCCCGGTATATTGTTCAGTTACTGACCTTCCACTTCCCTATAAAACACCTGGCAGGCCAGAAGGCTATAACCGGGAATCAGCATGGTGGGCATTCAACCGGCTTGGTACTCTGACCGCTCAGCGATGGGGGGACATGCGCCATGATGTAGATGCTGTCTGGCTTCCCTGGCAAAAGGAATTGCTTGAAAACCAGAAGGCAATTGAGGAAGAAGCCCTGAAGCTTTATCAAAAGGGCAAACCGGAGAAGACCATTGAATTTTTGACAGGATATACAAACAAATGGGGCACCAGGGTAGTGGATAAGGCCTGGGAGCTCGGGGATTTTATGTGGACCAAATACGACGAATTGTTTTAGATCCCGTCATTTATATATATATTTATATGAATCAATTTTCAATTTCATGGATAATAGGGGATTTGCAAGTGATAATAATGCCGGCGTCCATCCGGAAATAATGAAGGCCATTGAGAGTGTGAATTCAGGACACACAATCGCATACGGAGACGACCCTTTTACTGCTTCCGCGGTAAAAAAAATTAAAAGCATCCTCGGGGAAAAAGTCCGGCCATATTTTGTCTTTACAGGAACGGCTGCCAATGTACTCGGATTGGATGCCATCACCAAACCTTACCATTCCATTATCTGTGCTGAAACATCACATATCCATGAAGATGAATGCGGTGCTCCTGAAAGATGGACCGGCTGTAAACTGCTTTCTGTTGAATCTCCTGATGGCAAACTTTCCCCTGCAACAATTGAAAAACATATGTATGGGATAGACTTTGAGCATCACTCACAGCCACATGTGGTTTCCATTACCCAGTCCACCGAAATGGGAACCGTCTATACTCCTGATGAGATAAAGGCTGTTACAGATTATGCACATGATCACAATATGCTAGTCCACATGGATGGAGCACGGATAAGTAATGCAGCTGCCAGCCTCGGGACAGGATTCCGGGAATTTACGGTAGATACCGGTGTTGATGTATTGTCTTTCGGTGGGACCAAAAATGGGATGATGTATGGTGAGGCCGTAGTGTTTATGAGTGAAGAATTTGCATATGATTTTAAATACCTGAGAAAACAGGGGATGCAACTGGCATCCAAGATGCGCTTCATAGCCGCCCAGTTTGATAGGTTTCTCGATGAGGATGTCTGGTTGAAAAATGCCAGCCATGCCAACCGTATGGCCAAAATTCTCGAAGCAGAAGTGATGAAAATTGGCGGGATCCGGATCACACAGCCGGTTCAATCCAATGCAGTGTTTGCCATCCTGCCAAAAGAAATCATTACGGTCCTCCAGGAAGCCTTTTTCTTTTATGTGTGGAACGAAGCTAACGGTGAGGTAAGATGGATGTGTTCCTATGACACCACCGAAGAAGATGTCATTAATTTTAGCTCGCTGATTAGGAAAGTAATAAAATGACCGTTTATTAATTAAATGTTTGATATGAAACGCAAATTAATCCTGATAGTTATGCTGACTGGCTTCATCTTTTATGGATGCCATGCACAGAAAAAAATACCAAAAGTGTATTCCAAAATGGGAATCGAAGGCAAAAAGGTTTACGTGGAAAGGAATAATGCCAGGGTATACAATGTGGATCTTCCTGCCTACCATACCCTCACCCAGATGCTGGGCAACCCTGTAGGTACGCAACAGGGCATTTCTTTTGATTTCCAGGATACCTTGCTGTCTGGAACCCTGTACTATGGACTTATCCACTATAATGATTCAAGACACCCACTACCTGTTTATTTCAGGAGTACTGCTCAGATTGAAGGCGGTAAGGCGAATCTTCCCATCCTTGGGAATCTGTCTGGCAGATATGATATGACGGGATGGGAGAAAAGCGGGGAAGGAACCATTGGTTACCGTGTTATGGATGAATATGGAAGCATGATCTATGACGGAAGGGTCGCATTCAAGGGTACCGGACCATTCGAGATCGGCATCACGGTGACAGAGGGCCCCTTTGTGAATTTACTGACTGAGGAGGGTGCTACCATAAGTTTTAAAACAAATCTCAATGTTTCTGCCAAGGTTATCGCAGATGGCCGGAGTTTTGCAGATCGGAAGGCAAGCACCGAACATAATATTGAAATCAACGGCCTGGCTCCTGATACCGAGTATGAGTACGTCTTGCAAACCGGAGGAGTTGAACAGCAGTATTCATTCCGTACCGCCCCTGAACCGGGATCCAGGACACCGTTTACTTTTGCTTACGCCAGTGATTCAAGGAGCGGACAGGGAGGTGGTGAACGGGACATTTTTGGTGTAAACAGCTATATCATGAAGAAGATCATGGCGGCCACCGTCATGCACGATGCCCGTTTTTTTCAGTTCACGGGGGACCTGATCAATGGATATTTGACCAGCAAGGAGGCAACCTATCTGCAATATGCCAACTGGAAAAGGTCCATCGAAGCATTTGCGCATTATTTACCTGTATATGTGGGAATGGGTAATCATGAGGCAATTGAATACTGGTTCTATGACACCAGGGATGAAATGATCATGAAGGTTGACCGCTTTCCCTTTGAAACAGAATCTGCAGAAGCTGTTTTTATGGATAATTTTAATATGCCGTTAAACGGACCTGAAAGCGAGGATGGAGCATCCTACGATCCGGACCCGAAAAAAACGAATTTTCCATCCTACAAGGAATCTGTATTTTACTACATATATAATAATATAGCTGTTGTTGTCCTTAATTCGGATTACCTCTATGCCTCTTCCACTCCCTTCATCCGGCTGACCAGCGGAAATCTGCATGGCTATATAATGGACAAACAGCTTGAATGGCTTGCCTCAACGCTGCAGATGCTGGAGGCTGATGAACGCATTGATCATATTTTTGTTACCCAGCATACACCGGCTTTTCCAAATGGGGGGCATGTAGGAGATGATATGTGGTACAGCGGAAATAACCAGTACCGTCCTTATATTGGTGGGAAGCCCCTTGCCAAAGGAATCATCGAACGGAGGGATGAATATCTTGACCTCCTGGTCAACCAGAGTAACAAGGTATTGGCTGTTCTCACAGGAGATGAACATAACTATAACCGCCTCAGGATTTCTCCTGACATGACCATATATCCCGATATGTATTTTGGTGAGAAGATAGAGATTGGCAGGGAGATCTGGCAAATCAACAATGGGGCTGCCGGTGCACCCTATTATGCACAGGAGGAAACACCCTGGTCCGACCATGTCCAGGGATTCACCACCCAGAATGCATTGGTGTTGATCCATGTTGACGGGAAGAAAGTTTCGATAAAGGTGATCAATCCGGATACTCTGGAATTAATTGATGAGGGTGTAATCAGGGAATAAGCATAGAACTGTCACCATAACTTAAGAAGCGAAAATCATTGCCAAGGGCATAATCGTAGACTTTTTTCCAGTCTTCCCCGATAAACGCGGCTACGAGCATTAACAATGTACTGCCGGGCTGGTGGAAATTTGTGATCATCCGGTTAACCATCTGAAAAGTGTAGCCCGGGATGATCATCAGCCTGGTGATTCCTTCCATGATCTCCATTCCATTCTCTTCCATGTACCGCAGGATTTGCCGGAGACTTTTCCCGCGGTTGCCAGGAGGTATCTCGTAGGCCTCCCACTGATCAAGAAACATAGGAAGATCACCAGACTGTTTCTGGTCTGCAAGCCGGAGGCCAAGCCAATAAATGGATTCCAGTAACCGTGTTGTGGTGGTTCCCACGGCCATGATTTCTCCGGGGTGATCCAGCAGTGTTTGTATGGCCCTCCGGCTCACATAAAAATGTTCAGCATGCATGGGATGCTTTGCCGGGTCATCCGTCGAAACGGGTTGAAAGGTTCCTGCACCTACATGCAGTGTCAGATTTAACCTGGCAATGCCTTTCCTTTCGATCTGCTCCAGCACAGCATCCGTAAAATGCAGTCCAGCTGTGGGTGCTGCTACGGAACCGTCAATCAGGGAGTAAACAGTCTGGTATGTTTGCTTATCCCCTGGTTCTGCATCCCTGTTCAGGTATGGTGGGATAGGAGTATGGCCTGCCACTTCCAGGATCTCACCGAAAGAAACATCACCTGGATGCCATTGAAATCTGATGAGAAATGCATCCTTGTCCCTTCCAGTTTTCTCAGCGTGGAGAGAGATGTTGTGATCATGTTTGCCTTTCACCAGCTTAACCTTCATTTCCAGTGAACCTGATTTCCATTTTTTCGCATTACCAACCAGGCATTTCCAGGTACCTTCTGAAGTCTGTTGAAATGCCTGGTAATATTCAGCAGGTTCATGGGGTTCCAGGCAGAATATTTCAATTTTGGAACCGCTGGATTTTTCAAACTGCAAGCGTGCCTGAACCACCCTGGTGTCATTGAAAACCATTAGTGTGCTAGGGGGAATCAATGATGGAAGGTCATTGAAAACCTGGTGGGTTATCTTTCCACCGTTGTAGATCAATAGTTTGGAACTGTTTCTCTCTTTTAGCGGATATTTCGCGATAAAATTTTCTGGCAATATATAGGTCAGATTCTCCATTCAACCGCTTGGAACTATAAGCCCCAAACTTATAGTTCCAAGCTGATAGTTCCAAACCTACCTATGATTATTTGAAAATTTTGTACTTTTGCAGCAATTCAGCAGGACGTTCTATCGTTCTTTGGATCCCGGCAACGGGATGAAAAGAGAGGAAAGTCCGGGCAGCATAGAGCACCATACTTTCGGGAGAAAGATGTCCGTGAGGGTATAGAAGCGGAGAAGAAAATAACCGCCCATCCCGACTTGTCGGGAGAAGGGTAAGGGTGAGAAGGTGAGGTAAGAGCTCACTGGTCCCGGTGGCGACATCGGAGGCCGTCCGCCTTCTGGGCTGAAAGACCATGTATACCGGCTGCTAAGGGTTGCTCGCCCGATGTCGGGGGGTAGGTCGATCAGATAAATGATAGAGATTCTGGAGCCGGCCCCACTGGGGACGACCAGGATACAGAACCCGGCTTACAGACCTGCTGAAGAAATAACAGGAGCCCCCGAAAAGGGCTCCTGTCCTTTTTGGTATGGTCCGCCAGTTTAAAACCGGGAATTATTACTCATTAGCCGGGGAGGTCACAGGCTTGAGGAATATGGCATCATCGATATCCATATTGAACTTCACTTCTTCAAATTTCATGGTCATGCCAGTTTGTTCATTGAACCTTTGCTCGATTGTGAAGGGCATGTTAAAGCCCTGTACATTCTTGTAATTACTCATGTAAGCATCCATCATGGTTTCCTGTCCATTGACCATCATTTTATAGCTCATTTTCAGGAGAATGTATTTTTCTGAATCAAGGTAGTAATGGAAAATATCCCCATCTTTCTTGGTGAGTTTAAGATCGTATACTTCAATGCCCTCCAGTTCTTCAGTACCCAACAGTTCTAATTGATGTCCCTTTTCCTCATACATCCACAGGTTACCATCCAGGTTTGATATCTCATGTAAAGGCCGGAGATCTGCCCCCTCCAGGTCCACAGG
>RCNB010001707.1_pt1 | contig 13694 bp, 12 predicted proteins | sample 2041321 | NCBI WGS metagenome assembly RCNB01 (sample SAMN09708232, study PRJNA481090) | Marine sediment metagenome, whole genome shotgun sequencing project. | reverse complement strand
TATGGCTTAGGAGAAAACCTTCACGTTGCCGTTTGGCCTGGATCAGACCATAACACAAGAGATATAACAAGATTTATTGCAAGAGAATCAAGGTCATTTGTAATTTCGGTTTCTAGTTTAATGCGTAGAAGTGATTTTCCTAATGAGACCCCATATTTGGATGAAATACTTGAGGATTGTCCTGAAATATTGGCAAATGGGGGTTCATGCATAGCCGGACCGGATGGAGAATGGATCATTGAACCACAAACTGACAAGGAAGGTCTGATTATACAAGACATTGATTTTAAAAGGGTATTTGAAGAGCGGCAGAATTTTGATGTTGTTGGTCACTATTCTAGACCAGATGTTACGCGTTTGGTTGTTAACCGAGAAAGATTAAGTATACTAGATATTGAGAATAAAGGATAAGGATAGAGATGAAAAAAATTGGATTAATTGGTGGAATGAGTTGGGAATCGACGCTGTTATATTATAAACTTCTCAACGAAAAGATAAAGGCCTTGCGAGGTGGGTTTCATTCTGCAAACTGCGTGATTGAATCAGTCGATTTTGCCGAAATAGCTGATCTTCAGGCTAAAGATGATTGGCTTGCATTGGATGCACTTATGATAAAGAGGGCAGAAGCTTTAACTACCTCTGGAGCTGAAATGATATTGATTTGTGCCAACACAATGCATTTAAGTGTGCCTGCTATAGCGCAATGCACTTCGGTTCCAGTGCTTCATATTGCAGAAGTTACAGCTGATGAAATCAAGAGCTCTCAATTAAAAAAAGTGGCGCTGTTAGGGACAAAATTTACAATGGAGAAAGACTTTTTTAGAAATATACTTGAAGAAAAAGGGATAGCGGTAGTTGTACCTGATGCTTCAGGAAGAAATCAGGTTCATGATATTATTTACAAAGAATTGGTCAAAGGGATTATTACAGAGGAATCTAAAAAAGTATATGTCACTATAATAGAAAAACTAATCAATCAAGGGGCTGAAGGCGTCATTCTGGGTTGTACAGAGATTCCTTTATTAATCAAACCCAGGGATATTGATATTCCGCTTTTTAATACCACCAAGATTCATGCTGAAAAAGCCGTTGAATTAGCACTAGACTAATTACCTCTTCGAATGAAGTGACAGTTGAATGCGCTTTCGGTTTTTGTCAACTTCTAACACCTTAACGATTACTTGCTGGTGAAGACTTACAATTGTATTTACATCTTTCACAAAAGTATCAGATAGATTTGAAACATGGATCAATCCGTTTTCTTTGATTCCAATATCGACAAAGCATCCGAAGTTTGTGATATTATTAATGATACCTGGTAGCAATTGTCCTTCCCTTAAGTCATCAATACTTTTTAAATTCTGATCAAAACTAAAAATTTTGGCCTTTTCTCTTGGATCAGAGCCAGGTTTTTCAAGCTCATGAACAATATCTTTTAAGGTAGGAAGACCAATTTGATCTGAACAATATTTTTGAAGATCAATTTTGTCTAGGAGCGACTTGTTTCCAATTAAATTGTTCAAATCCATTTTTTCATCCTTTGCCATTTTCGCAACAAGACCATAGCTTTCAGGATGAACGGCAGAGTCATCTAGAGGATTTTTGGCATTTTTAATTCGTAAAAATCCAGCAGACTGCTCAAAAGCTTTTCCTCCAAGTCTAGCTACATTTTTAATTTCCGAACGTGATTTAAAAGCTCCATTTTCCTTTCTATAATCTACAATATTTTGAGCCAATTTATCCCCAATCCCAGAAACATGGCTCAAAAGAGGAACACTAGCAGTATTAATGTTTACTCCTATGGTGTTTACACAACTCTCCACCACAATATCTAGGCTGTCCTTTAATTTATGTTGGTCAACATCATGCTGGTACTGGCCAACTCCAATTGATTTGGGTTCAATTTTTACTAATTCTGCTAAAGGATCAGCGAGCCTTCTTCCGATTGATACAGCTCCTCTAACCGTTACGTCAAAATTCGGAAATTCATCGCGGGCAATTTTGGAAGCAGAGTAAATAGATGCCCCAGCTTCATTGACTATGAAAACCTCAACATCATTATTAAAACGTATGTTTTTTACCAATCTTTCTGTTTCCCTTGAGGCTGTCCCATTACCAATGGCAATGGCATCTATTTTGTAGGCATCTACCAGTGAATTAAGTTTTTTCATTGCCCCTTTGCTATCATTGGTAGGCGCATGAGGGTAAATGTTTTCGTTGTATTCTAGTCTACCTTGTGCACTCAAGCAAACGAGTTTACACCCAGATCTAAAACCAGGATCAATTGCCAGTATTCTTTTTTCTCCCAATGGCGCCCCAAGTAGCAGCTGTCTAAGATTTTTTGAAAAAACCTGGATGGCATTTTGATCTGCTTTTTCTTTTGCAGATTGTAGAATTTCATTGGAAAGTGAAGGAAAAAGTAACCGTTTGAAGGCATCATCTATAGCTAGAGCAATTTGAGTTGCGCATTCAGAATGACTGTCAATGATTCTTTGCTTGATTTCATTGAGTACTTTGTCTTTATCGATATTTATGGTGATGCGTATATATCCCTCACGTTCTGCTCTTAAAATAGCCAATAGACGGTGTGAAGGACAAGACTTGAGGTCCTCTTCCCATTTAAAATAGTCTGAAAATTTTATTGCTTTTTCTTGATCAGCTTTTGACTTGACAACTTTAGTCTCGATACGGGCGAATTTGTTTAAATGCCAGCGCACCCTGTTTCTTACACTGGCACGCTCATTAATCCACTCAGAAATGATATGTCTGGCTCCTTCAAGCGCTAATTCATGATCTATCTCTACTGATGTATATCTAGATACGGTTTGTGATAAGGTATCTGGTTTTTGGCTCATGATTATTTTGGCCAGAGGTTCTAAACCATTAATTCTAGCGTTTTCGGCCTTCGTTTTTCTTTTTTTCTTATACGGAAGATATAGATCTTCTAAAGTATTCAGATCAAAGGCAGCATTGATTTGTGAGCTTAACTCAGCTGTAAGTGCTTCTTGCTCCTCGAGGGTTTTGAAAATCGTAGTTTTTCTTTTTTCGAGTTCCTCGAACAGTTTTTTGAATTCGAGTATCCGGCCTATCTCTACTTCATCAAGATCACCCGTTCTTTCTTTTCTATACCTTGAAATAAATGGAATGGTACAATCTTCATTAAGAAGGTCTATCGTATTTGAAATTCCCTTTTGGGGAAGTTGTGTTTTTGATTTTATGAAACTCAGTAATTGCATCTATCAGATTTGAAAAACACAAAGATATTATTTCAAGGACATAAAATGGCTGAAATATGAAAACCCAATGAAAATTTTAATCGTTAGTCTTTATAGACATGCAAAAACGATTACAGATCAAATCGCAAACCCAAGGCAATATTATTTTCCTTGCGATTTGGCTCATTGAAAATTCTGTTCAAATCATACCTCGCATAAAACGAAAAGTCATCTAGGCCAATATAACTGCTCAAGCCATATATAAGATTGCTTGTATTATAGCTTTGCGTAATCTTATCCTTCCGTTTGGATCCATTTTCAGAATACTTTAATTTTTGACGGGTTCGCATATTAAATCCGAAATAACTTCCAATACCAAATTTGAATTTTTTACGGGTTGAATACCTGATATAGTTTCCTTTGTCTATTGTTTTAGAGGGTCCAAATTCGAAATGAATGGGCACAATTAAATTATCCATTCTAAGTTTTGATTTAGTCAAACTTCCCGGGAATTCTTCTAAATAAGTTAAATCTCCATCCTGAACGAAATACATGTTATCAGTTGGGTTTAATCCATTGAATTGGAAGGCAAACCCATACCGAAAACGAATCGCATTGGATTTCTCAAGAACCCTTGTGGACCATGTCCAACCCATCTCGAAAAATTTGCTTTTCCCCATTTTGTAAGGGGATTTATTAAATGATTGCCCTTCAATAATGGCATTGTTAAAACCAAAAGCAACGAGCAAATTGGAATGAGTTCTTTTATCGTACTTTTTTTGTTTTCCAAAATTTATATCAACTAAGGGATCTTCATCGTCAAAAACTTTAATTTCAACGTACGAAATATCTTTGTGAAGATCTATAACTGTGTCTTTGGTCTTGCTATTGGCGCTCATTCTAGCGGATAAGGCAGCTTCGTTTTCAAGGATAGCTATTCTATTTTCAATATTTAGCGCATGTATTTCCGCGGCATCTTCTTTTAATTTACTGGCTTCTTCAGAAGTAATCTCGTCTTTATTGAATCGTGTATTTATCACGATTACTTCCTCTTTAAGTGCTTCCTTTTCTTCAAGAATTATGTCTTCTTTCTTTTGTTCTAAAGCATCTTCTTTGTTGGTTATCTTGTCATTTTCTTGTGCCAAAATTTGCGGACACAAAATAACCTGACTACATAAAAATAAGGTAAAAAGTATTTTATTCATAACAGGGTTATTATTTAATCAATTTTCTCGTGAGGTAATCACTTCTTTAGGATTTTTAAGCTTGTTCGCTATTTTTTCAATCAATTTTTGTTTAAGATCTTTATATAGATCCTCTTCAACTGAATTCAAAAGAACATTCGCGTCAACTATTTTTTTTGAAGAAATTTGACCATTTACAATTAATTTTATTTTTGATTCATTTAGTAACTTTTCAACTTCTTCATCGATAAATTGTTCGTCAGAATTAAGAACTTCAGTTATTAGAATTGCTTCAGTGATTGAATCAAGAACTGCCAGTTCTTTAACCTTATTTGATGAATTGCCCCTTTTATCTATATGTTCAGTAAAATCAATCTTTACGGTACTCGCTGCCGCCTTATTTGAATCAAATCTAGGCTGATTTTTCATTGTTGACGCCCCGGGTGAGACAGCAACTTCAGTTTGAATGACATTGTTATTTTCAGGACCAGTATGCAATTTTTCTATTAAGGTTGGAGAAACAATGATTGGAGAGTTGATCATATCACCATTGTCTTCCAAAAAATAAAAACCAACTGAGATGAAAATGAGTATGACCGAGGCAACTTTGAAAAATAGCCAATTTCGCCCTTTCTCTTTATTTTCATGTTCAGTTAATTTTGTATTTAACTTTTCCCAAGAACCTGAAGATGGCTTAATCGTTCTATTTTGCAGGGCTTCTCTGTAATTATGCTTTTTCATAATATTTTTTTTTGATGTGAAGAAATCATTTCTTTCAAGGCCTTCCTTGCCCTATGCAGTTGGGTCTTGGTTGTTCCAACGGTTACCTTCAAAATTTGAGCGATTTCGGCATGTTTATATCCCTCTATTACATACATATTGAAAACAATTTTGCAACCCTCAGGTAATTCATTTATATAGTTATGAAGATCTTCAACAGCAATTTTTAGTTCAATTTCATTGTCATGGATCGTTTCAAAAATTTCAATTTGATCAGTAAAAATAAGAGGGCTCTTTTTACGTAAAAAGGAAATACACTCCAACACCATTATTTTACGAATCCAACCCTCAAAACTTCCTTTGTTTGAATACTGATTTAGTTTTGTGAATACTTTAAGAAAACCATTCAACATGACATCTTCAGATTGTTGTAAGTCTTTAATATAATACACACATAAACTCAACATTTTAGGCGAGAATTTCTCGTACAGCAGTTTTTGAGCCTGGCTGTTATTTTGAAGAGACTCATCAATCAAATGAGAATTGTTATTTATTTTAATGACTTTTGACATGCTTCTAAGTGACCTTACATATATAAGACGCAAAAAATGCTAAAAAGGTTGACAAGTGTCTTATTTATTTTACAAACTTCAATTTAGGGCATAAAAAAACATGAAACAAATTCCTTATTTCATGTTTTCAATATAATCTGCTTAAAATTTTAGCTCACCTTCTCACCATTCGCTACTGAGCCAGCATCGGGTTCAATAAAACTCAGTTTACCTTCAATTGTGTCACTCATTAATATCATTCCTTGACTTTCAACTCCTCTAAGTTTTCTTGGAGCCAGGTTCACCAATACAGAAACTTTTTGTCCAATAATTTTTGCAGGGTCAAAACTTTCAGCAATCCCACTTACGATCGTTCTGGTATCAATCCCAACGTCAACTTTTAGTTTCAGAAGTTTCTTTGTTTTAGGAATCTTTTCAGCTTCAAGAATGGTCCCGACTCTAATGTCCATCTTACTGAAATCGTCAAAATTAATTGTTTCTTTTTGAGGTTCTAGCTTAACCTCAACCTGACTTTTTTTAGAGGCTTCTAATTTTTCAATTTGAGTTTGAATTTCAGCATCTTCTATTTTGGCAAATAGTAGTTCAGCCTTTTTGATTTGGTGAGCAGCAGGAAGAAGCGTTTTTTCAGTGCTTACCGACTTCCAATTCAAGTTTTCAAATCCACCACTGTTTAGAATTCCTTTTAATTTAGTACTGGTAAAAGGAAGAAATGGTTCACATAATATAGAGAGAGCTGTTGCAATTTGAAGCGCAACAAACATAATTGTATTTACCCTTTCTGGATCTGTTTTTATTTTTTTCCAAGGCTCTTCATCAGCAAGATATTTATTACCCAATCGGGCCAAATTCATTAGCTCAGTCAGCGCTTCTCTGAATCGATACCTATTGATTGAACTTGAAATTATATCAGGGTATTTAGATAAAAGCTCAAGTGTTTTTACATCCACTTCTTCAAAGTTACCTGGCTCAGGAACCAAGCCTTCATAATATTTATCGGTAAGAACCACCACCCTGTTGATGAAATTACCAAAGATGGCAACAAGCTCATTATTGTTTCTGGCTTGAAAATCTTTCCAAGTAAAATCATTATCCTTAGTTTCAGGTGCATTGGCTGTAAGCACATATCGCAATACGTCTTGCTTGTCAGGAAATTCTTCAAGGTATTCATGGAGCCATACAGCCCAATTTCTAGAAGTAGAAATCTTATTTCCTTCAAGATTTAAGAATTCATTAGCAGGCACATTTTCAGGTAGAATATAACTTCCTTGTGCTTTTAGCATGGCAGGAAATATGATACAGTGAAAAACAATATTGTCTTTTCCGATAAAGTGAACCAAATGGGTGTCTTTGTCCTTCCAATAAGGCTCCCAATCTTTACCCGTTCTTTCAGCCCATTCCTTTGTTGAAGATATATAGCCAATGGGTGCATCGAACCAAACATATAAAACCTTTCCTTCAGCACCTTTAACAGGAACCGGAATTCCCCAATCCAGATCTCTGGTAACAGCTCTTGGTTTTAAGCCATCGTCTATCCATGATTTAACCTGACCCAAAACATTAGCTTTCCAATCATTTTTATGACCTTTTAAGATCCATTCGCCAAGCCAACTTTCATATTCATTCAAAGGAAGGTACCAATGTTTGGTTTCTTTCAAGGAGGGTTTGTTGCCTGTGATAACTGATTTTGGGTTTATCAGATCCTGTGCATTGTGACTGGTTCCGCAGTTTTCACATTGGTCACCATAACTTTCTTCAAAACCACATTTTGGGCAAGTTCCGATAATAAATCTGTCAGCTAAGAATTGATTGGCATCCTTGTCATATAATTGAGCTGATGTTTCCTCAATAAATTTATCGTTATCATATAAGTCCTTAAAGAATTCGCTTGCAGTTTCATGATGCACTTTTGCAGTAGTTCTTGAATAATTATCAAAAGTGATTCCAAATTCCTGAAATGATTTTTTAATAATTTCATGGTATTTATCTACAACTGCCTGAGGTGTAATTCCTTCGGCTTTAGCTTTTAAGGTAATTGGCACACCATGTTCATCTGAACCGCAGACAAATACAACTTCCTTACCATTAAGACGAAGGTATCTGGCATATATGTCAGCTGGGACATAAACTCCAGCCAAATGACCAATATGAACGGGTCCGTTTGTATAGGGTAAAGCAGCTGTTATCGTAAATCTCTTAGGATCTTGCATGAATAAAAATTGAGACCACAAAAGTAAGAAAAAGGGTAAACATGTCATTCTTTATTTTCATTTATCAAGCCACATCGGTATACTTAATAAAGCATAGTCAGAAAATAGATTTTAAATTCTATTTTTATCAAAAATTTTAAAATGTTCTACAAGTTAAATTTATTGCTGTTGTTGTTTGTTTTCCTCGTCATGGATGGTCAAAATGCATTGGCTCAAAATGATACAGAAGCTATTATCACGCGAGACCTTGTAAGGCCTCCGCATTTGAAAAAGGGAGATACTATCATTATTTTAGCTCCTGCTGGAAAAATTAAAGATAGAACAGCAGTTGATCCGGGAATAGAACTTGCCAATCATTGGGGTTTGGTTGTGTTTTTCGGAAATCATTTGCTTTCTCAAGACAATACCTTTGCCGGAACGGATGCTGAAAGACTAGAGGATCTGCAAAAGGCTCTTGATGATCCGAGTATTAAAGCCATATGGGCGGCACGAGGCGGATATGGCACGGTAAGAATAATTGATGATTTGGACTTTTCAAAATTTATGGAACAACCCAAATGGATTATTGGGTATTCAGATGTTACGGTATTGCATAATAAAATTCATGAATTAGGATATCAATCTATTCATGGTCAGATGCCTTTGACTCTTGATTTAGAGGACCCAACACAAAGAGAATCTATAAAATCTTTATATCAAACCTTATTTGGAAAAAAATTACAGTATAAAATTCCTTCTTCAAAGTACAATCGACTGGGGGAAAGCTCAGGTCAATTGGTAGGAGGAAATTTATCCATTGTTTACAGCATGCTTGCTTCTGATACTAATTTAAACATGAATGGTAAAATTCTATTCATTGAAGATGTTGGGGAGGCACTATATCATATTGATCGGATGATGATCAGTTTGAAAAGAGCAGGCTTTTTTAAAAACTGTGGTGGAATTATTGTAGGAAATTTTAAACTGAAGTCCAATGAAGGCAATCCCTTTGGTAAAACACTAGAAGAAATAATTCTCGAGGCAGCTGAAGGAACTGAATTCCCTATTGTTTTCAATTTTCCTGCCGGCCATGTTGATGATAATAGATCATTGTTATTAGGAAGCTATGTAGATATTAAGGTCACAAAGAATAAAACGAAGATAAAATTTAGATAAATCATGGCAGCTCATAATGATCTTGGTAAGCATGGTGAGCAGTTGGCAATAGATTATTTAATTAATAAAGGTTTTGTTATCCGTGAGACGAATTGGCGCTTTCAAAAAGCAGAAGTGGATATCATTGCCCAAAAAGAGGATGTACTTGCTGTTGTTGAAGTCAAAACCAGATCGAATAGTTATTTTGGAGACCCTCAGGAGTTTGTGAATTACGAGAAGATCAGGTTATTAACAAAAACGATTGATCATTACGTTATAGAATTGGACCTTGATGTGGAGGTGCGGTTTGACGTGATTGGAATTGTAAAGACTGATTTTAAAACCTCAATTATTCACTTAGAGGATGCTTTTTACCACTTTTGATAAAAAGAAAAAGGGGAAAAAATTATCTTGTTTCAAACATTGATTTAAGTTCATCAAAATCTTCTGGTTTAGCAAGAATTTTCTTTTCGGCATCCAAAACCAGATAGGTTGGGATAGCTGAAATCCCGTAGTCTTTGACCTTTGGACTTGACCATTTTTCCAAATCTAAGATATTGATAAATTCAGTATATTCTTTGGTCATTACTTCCCAGCTTTGTTTTTCATCCTCCAAACCAATAGCCACTACCTTAATGTTCTCAATACCGCCAATAAAATTATAAAACTCAGGAATTTCCATCTGACAATGCGGGCAGTTGGAACTAAAAAACAATACGATAAAATAGTCAGTTCCAGAAAGCGCGTGTAAAGAGTTGGATTTGCCATCAGTCTCCCAGCTAAAATCTGGTGCAATGCTGCCAAGGGCTGTTAGAAGGATTGACTCGGTCCGTCTGATTAATTCTTCATTTTGATATTCTGCTGGTAAGCGTTTGTAATACTTGTCCATGACATAGTTGATCATTTCAACATTTTCACTTAACAAATAGGTTTCTATCAGGTCCTCTTCAAAACTGCCGACTAATTCCAAATGATTATCAATCCAAAGAACCGCTTTATCAATAGCGACTTGTTGTAATTCATTTTCAGAAACTTCATCTTCTCCCTGATTTAAGTAAAAAATGTAGTCATTTAGTCGATCATTTACGAAGGTAGAATGATTCAGAATCGTGTCTGAAAGATCCATAGCATCAAAGAAATGTTCTTTTATAACTTGAAGATAATCATCGGGCTTCTTATGGGGCAAACTCGCATTATACTGAGAGCTAGCACGAATAAAATGATTTGCGAGAAGGCCTTCAGAGTTTTTTTCAAAACGGTCCTGCTCATCAATTAATTCGGTGAGATATTTTTTGTATGTATTTTCAAGTGCTTCATTTGTCTTTTTATCAGTAGATTTAAAATAGAGTACTTGAATTGAATCTATTCTTTGCTGCCTAAATTTTATTGCTTTATAATATTTTTGATAGATATTATTTTCTTGAGATTCTGAAAATGATATTGTGGTATCTGGACTATTCGGATCAAAGGCAAATTTAACGTCTTCATTGTTGTAAATGAATTCAACATATAAGCTGTTCTCGATTTGATAATATGCACGGTAAATACCTGAAGGTTCTTTTGCGTCAATTTCAAAATTAAACTCACCATCTACTACATCCGCGTTAGCGACATAGGTTTGGTCTCCATTCTCCATTTTGTATAATAGTATCCATGAATAATCGTGGTCAGGATCAATAGTTCCATTAATGGAATACTGTGCCTGAAGGACGTTTAGACATATAAATGCCAGTATAAAAAGATATTTCCTCATTTAGGATTTTTTGCAAAGATACAATTAATCTTAAAATGAAGTCATTAAGAAACAGGTCTGCTATCAGTCTTATCAACCAAATTCAATTGGTTATATTTGAAAAAACCAGATTTTATGAATCTAAAAGATAAAATAATTTGGATTACAGGGTCCTCTTCCGGAATCGGAGCTGCCCTGGCTAAAGAATACTCCAAACATGGAGTTCAATTGATTCTTTCTGCTAGAAATGTAAGTGCATTAGAAGTAGTTAGGAAATCATGTTTATATCCTGACAGAATAAAAACGCTTGAATTAGATCTGGCTGACGCTTCTGATCTGAATGGAAAAGTTGAGGCTGCTATAGGTTTTTATGGCAGGATCGATATTCTGATTAATAATGCAGGAATTAGTCAAAGATCGCTTGCTGCAGATACTTTGTTGGATGTTGATAGGAGGATTTTTGAAGTAAATTATTTTGGGACCATAGCATTAACAAAAGCCTTAATTCCTCACTTTAGAAAGAATAAAAAAGGACAATTTGTTGTAATAAGTAGCGTGGTGGGTAAGATTGGAACACCGTTAAGATCTTCTTATTCAGCTTCTAAGCACGCATTGCATGGGTTTTACGATAGCCTTAGAGCAGAATGCCATGAGGATGGAATTGACATCACTATAATTTGTCCTGGTTTTGTTAATACCGATGTTTCAATTAATGCTTTAACGGCAAAAGGTGAAATACAAGGCAGCAAAGATAAAGCAACCGCGAATGGGCTGAGCCCTGAGCGTTTTGCAAAAAAAGCAATCAAGTCAATTTATCACAAAAGGCAAGAAGTTGTGATTGGTGGTGGGCTTGAAGTATTGGCAGTTTATGTCAAAAGATTTTTTCCTTTGATTCTCTCGAGAATGGTTCGAAAAATTGATGTTACATAACGGGTTTTTCGTTCTTTGAACCCTTGAATATATTGTCGATATCTTCCTGTGTAAGGTTTGTTTTTAAGCCAACCAAAACAAGCTGATCTCCTGATGAAATTTCAAGAACGATTTCTTTTATTTTCTTATTTCTCTTCAGTGTAAAAAATCCTATTTTATCATTATTACTTTTAACTTTAACGACCTTTTCAAATTTTGACTTATTGATGAATTTGTCGAATTTCTCAGTTTTATCTTCTGCATATTCTGAAAACACAAGAATTCGAATATGCTTGGCTTTTTTCAATAAGGGTTTGAGGTCTTCAATATCATCATCCGGTAAGAAATTCGCTATCAGTGAGCTGCTAAGGCCAAAGGAAAATTCTGAGTCATCCTCATGATCTTGATAAAAAGTATTAAAAGAAGTGTTTATGGCACAAGAAGAGAAAGTAACAATGATCAATAACAAAAATATTTTTTTCATGATAGGGATTTTCCTTATGACGAATCAATGATCTTTTTGTAACAAAAAGGAGCAAAATTAAATATTTTGACTTTGGAGGGCTAGGTTTTACTCAGGGTTTCGTAAAATTGAAACCCTGAGTTTATAACCATTCGAAAAAATTGTTAAAGCATATCATTTGCTAAGTTGGCCAATTCAGAACGTTCTCCTTTTTCCAGTTTAACATGGGCAAAGAGTGAATTTCCTTTTAGCCTGTCTATCAAATAGGTAAGGCCGTTACTATGCTCGTCCATATACGGAGTGTCTATTTGATTGATGTCTCCAGTAAAGATTACTTTGGTACCCTCACCAGCTCTTGTGATAATCGTTTTTACTTCATGAGGCGTAAGGTTTTGTGCCTCATCAATAATGAAAAATGCATTGGTAAGACTGCGCCCTCTAATAAATGCAAGAGCCGTAATAGTAAGTAATCCAGATTCTTGCATTTGCTGCAAGACCCTACCCTTTTTTTCGTTAGCCTTAAATTGGTTCTTTATAAAAGTTAAGTTGTCCCAAAGAGGCTGCATATATGGCGATATTTTATCTTCGGCATCACCTGGCAAAAACCCAATTTCTCTATTGCTCAAAGGAATAATTGGTCTGGCAAGAATAATCTGATCATATTTATTTTTTTGTTCCAAGGCAGAAGCTAAAGCTAGTAAGGTTTTACCTGTTCCGGCAACTCCTTCTAAGGCTACCAGTTTTATATCATCATTCAGTAAGGCGTTTAACCCAAAGGTTTGTTCAGCGTTGCGTGGTTTGATACCAAAGACATATTTTTTATCGACCTTTTCGATAGCATCAGTTATACCATTGTATCTGGCAAGAACTGAATTAGTGCAATTATTGAGAATATAATAGCCGTTGGTGATTTTTTCTTTGCCCAGAATGCCTTTCTCTTTCACCTGATTTTTTTGGTAAATGCTTTGAATGACATCAGCATCTATATTGTCAATTACAGGCAAACCTTCTGAAAATTTCTTTATGTTTTTGACTTTACCGGTCTCGTAATCTTCAGAAACAAGGCCAATAGCTCTTGCTTTTATCCTGAGATTAATGTCCTTGGACACTAAAATTATGGCATGATCCTTCTCCTCATTTTGTAAAGACATTGCAGCATTAATGATCTTGTTATCATTTGTCGTATTTCCATAAATTTCTTCAGCATCTAATTTTTCCAAAGAAAGTTGATCCATAATTACTTTGATCTTTCCTTTGTTTGTTCCAAGCTCCATCCAAGTGTTTAATCCGTTTTTACCAGACAATTTATCTAAAAATCGAATTACTTCTCTTGCTTCGAAGTTTTTGGTTTCGTTACCGATTTTAAACTGATCCAACTCTTCCAAAACAGTAATGGGAATAGCAACATCGTTATCTTCAAAACTAGTGATTGAATTGTGATCAAATAATAAAACAGAGGTGTCTAAGACGTAAATTTTCTTTGTAGTGCTTTTCTTCATAAAAAATTTTTTTTAGGCGAGACCAGATCATTTTGGGATGATGAGGTTATTTTTTTCAT
>RCNB010001706.1_pt1 | contig 13696 bp, 14 predicted proteins | sample 2041321 | NCBI WGS metagenome assembly RCNB01 (sample SAMN09708232, study PRJNA481090) | Marine sediment metagenome, whole genome shotgun sequencing project. | reverse complement strand
TTAAAGTCTGGGGTGTTGTTTCCTGTTTCGTCATCGGTGTTGCTCACGCCAGTATCCGTGGCTGCTGTCATGTCAGGGGCCACCGGTGCTGCAGGATCTATTGTATCAATTATCACCAACTGTACCGCTGCTGGGCCGCTGTTACTTGCGGTATCCGTGACACGGAATTGAACTGTTGACGTGCTAGTCAATGCGCCGTCAACAACACTCACCGCCGTGCCTGTCACTGATGTGGTCACATCAATCCAGTTCACGCCATTATCATTCGAGTACTCTAAGATGTCGCCAGCGCTTAAAGCCGCCGATAAGGTCGCGGCAACCGTTAAGCCGTCGCCGTCACTGGTAATAAAGTCTCCAGCCACACCGGTATCGTCAGTAATGCTGTCGATAGCCAGTGTTTGCGTCGGTGCTGCCGGTGCTGTTGGCGAGGTGATGGTATCGTCGGAATCACCGACTCCCAAGAAGTCATTTCTTTCTTCATTCACGGTCGCTCTAATAATGAAATCTTCAATTTGTGGTGGAGTAGAGTTAATGGCCACCGAGTTTAAGCTTTCAAGAACTCTTGATAAATTAACAAAGCTGTGCCCAGCGGCCCGACCTCCGCCATCTGGACCAGCAAGCTCTTGCTCCAACACTTCACCAATATCACGGCCTTCATTAATAGCAATAATCACTGCATCTATCGTTGCTTGGTCAACAGCATTGTCGATAGCAGACTCACTTGCGACCAATTCCGGGGTGATTTTCACAATTTGCTCAGCAATAATTGGCAACACCGTACCATTGGTAAGCTCTAACTCAACAATGACACCTTCAGGCGTAATGATTGTATCGCCATCCTGAATAGCATCGTTAAGTTGTAGCGTTTTACTTACATTGTTTTGACTTACAACAAGCGCCTTGCTTGCTTCAGTTGTACCATTAATTGAAATTACTCTACCAATTACTGCCATGACTATTCCTTAGCTATATTTCTATAGTTACCATTAAATAACATTAAGGATGTGACTGGCTACTGGCCTGAAGGACAATAGTTATAAAGAAAATTAAAAATTAAGCCGCTAAATCAAGTTTTTTTTTATATTTTTTGCTTATCGTTTGCTTTTTTGATCTAAGTTTTGATTTAACTTGTCTTAGCGTGTTGCCTGCTGTTTGTTGTTGATCAGACTTATCATTCAGTACTAATGCCAATTGCAACCTATCTTTCACCGCTAACTTTTCTAAAGATTTAGAAATATGAGCTTTAACTGTACGCTCTGTGATTTTTAACAATCTTGCAATCTCTTTATTACTCAATCCGCTGGCAGCGTTTAACGCTACTTCTTTTTCGCGCGTAGTTAATAAAGCCAACGCCTCATTTACATGCTCCGCGGCATTGTGCACCACCTCTTTAGTCGCACCTATAAGAGTTTGTAGTAAATCTTGACCGAGCCAGAGACCGCCATGTGTCACAACTGCTTTTAATTCAGTTAATAGGCTTGCCTGACTATATGCATGACAATAACCGACTGCACCATTTTTGATTACCAACAATGCCTCAGCTTGATTGGGTGTATTAGATAATATTACAATTTTTGATGTTTGGAATTTACGTTGAATATCAGCCATTATTGTTTCCAACCATGGCTGACTATTTGCATTAGCATGCACCCAAAAAATAACAGGCTCATTCATAAGCACAGAACTTACACTCACAGACACAAGAGCATTGGGACAAGCTTTAAGCCAGCTATCCAATAAATTACCATGTGTACATATAAAAATATCGCGCATTTATCTTTCCGTAAAGGCGTATGATTTCGCTTTAAGTACTGGTTTTAATAAGTAAGAAAGTACAGACTTTTTACCTGTCAGAATATCAACTTGCGCTACCATTCCTGGGATAATAGGTAAGCCTTCACCTAAACTTGGCTTAAGCGTTCTAATTTTGATAATATAAAAAGCATTACCTTTCTCATCAACTATAGAATCAGCAGAGATGCTCTGAACTTTAGCTTCTAATGTTCCATAAATCGTATAATCGTAAGCTGTTAATTTTACCATTGCCCGCTGATTAGGACTAACAAAAGCAATGTCTTTAGGTTGAATCTTAGTTTCTAATACCAAAGCATCATCTGTAGGGACAAGCTCCATCACTTCTTTCCCTGGCTGAATCACGCCACCTACAGTATTGAAAAACAAGCGGCTCACTGTGCCATTGACCGGGGAGTACAAAACAGACTGTTTCACTTTATCGCTAAGCGCCACCCTTGCTTCAGTCAGTGCATTTAACTTAGCGGTAGTTTCTGATAACTCTGTACGCACCTTGCTACGGAAACCTTGCTCAATTTCTTTAATTTTTCTTTTTGCTTCGGTAATAGAAGCTTTTACGCGTCCTATTTGTTCGCGTGCCTGATTCCGCTCTCCTAGTAAGTTTGAAACATCTCGTTCCAATCGAAGTAAATCTACTTCAGAGACTGCGCCACTAGCTTCAAGCGGCTTAGTTACCTCTAGCTCACGCGCTGATAGTTCATAACCCTTTTGTGTTTGCTGTAAACGTGAGCGCGTTTCTGACAATTCTCTTTGGCGTTGAATGACTTGCTCAGCAGCAATAGCTAACTGAGAAGCCAGTTCTTTATTGATATCGTCATACAAATCCAGCTCTTGTGCATAGACTAACTTTGCCTCTTCTTTAACTTCATTGGGTGGGTTAAACTTTCCACCTGTTGCTAAGGCCTGCAATCGATACTGTTTTGCCAGTAATGATATGTACTGAGAGCGATTTTCTCTTAATGAAGATTGTGCTCGTGTTTGATCAATACGCACTAAAGGCTGACCGGCTTTAACAGTTTCACCCTCCTGCACTAGCAACTCAGAAACAATACCACCATCATAAGATTGTACAATTTGCACTTGTTGAGAAGGTATCACCCTACCCTCACCACGTGTAATTTCGTCAACTTTTGTAACCCCAGCCCATATTAATAACAAAATTAATACGAACAACATCCAATATAAAATCTTCTTCGCTCGTAATGGTGCTTGCTCTAACATTGCGAGCTCAGCATCTTCATACCAAGTTTGATCTTCCTTAGTCTCGCTTGGCGCCCATATTTCAAACAAGTAATGTACGGGCTTAGTTACCCAACTACGCGCATTAAAAAAATCATGCACCTTACCTAAACTTTCAAATAAGCGCTGACTCATATGGCTTTACCGACTTTTCCAGTGCGTAATGCCTCAATAACTTGCGCCTTAGCACCATCTGCCACCACCTTACCGCCGTCCACCACAATGATACGGTCAACCAAATCGAACAAAGATGAGCGGTGTGTAATGACCATTAAAGTCTTACCTATTGAAGCTTCTTTAAGTTTTTCTTTTACAAAATCCTCACCCGAATGGTCCATAGAACTTGTAGGCTCATCGAGTAAGAAAATAGAGGGGCCGTTAATCATCGCTCGTGCAATGCCTACGCCCTGTTTTTGGCCACCGGAAAGTGTTTCTCCTCGCTCCCCAACTGGCATATCAAAACCATTGGGGTGCGCATTGATAAATTCTGCAATTCCCCCGATTTCAGCCGCCTTTAATACATCTGCATCATCAGCATGTGGCGCACCTATCGTAATATTTTCACGCATAGAACCAAAGAATAAATTAGTATCTTGCTGAACATAGCCAATGCTACGCCTTAGTTCTGCTGGGTCGATTTGGCGAGTGTCAATGCCATCAATCAAAATCGCACCCGAAATAGGTTGATATAAACCAAGAATGAGTTTTTGTATCGTAGTTTTGCCAGAACCCATCCGACCTAGAATAACCACATGTTCGCCGGCACGAATTTTAAATGATGCATTTTTTAGCGCACTAATTTGAGTGCCAGGATAATTGAAGCTAACATCTTTAAATTCAACATCACCGGCAAACGCGTTACGAGATAAAAAGTTAGATTCTTGCGAACGTTCTAATGGTTGTTCCATCACCGCATTAAGCGACGTTAATGCCGTTGATGCATTATGGTATTGCGTCATCAATCCTGCCGATTGAGCGATAGGCGCTAAGGCGCGTCCAGCTAGCATGGTGCTTGCGATTAAGCCACCCATCGTTAACTCACCTGCAATCACTAAATAAACACCCAATAATATAATACTTACGTGAACCAATTGAGATATTCCAGTTGCGCCATTAGTGATTGATGCAGAAAGCAGTTTTAATTTCGCACTCACTTGCGTTAAAAATTTTGCACTTTGCTCCCATTTACGCTGCATTGTTCCCTCAATGCCTAATGCTTTGATTGTTTCTAAACCAACCAAACTTTCTATCAATGTCGCATTTCTAATTGCACCGGCACGAAACATCATTTCTGAATGCTCTTGCATTTTTGTTTGAACACTGAATGAATAAACCAATAGCAAAACAGCGCCAACGATAACTGGAATAACAATGTAGGGCGATATCCAAGCCATGACGATAATAAAAATCAAAGAAAACGGGATATCAATCAATGTTGTAATGGTGGCTGAAGTAATGAAATCACGTACAGTTTCAAATGCTCGTAAATTTGAAGCAAATGAACCCGCAGAATTGGGCCGCATTTCTAATCGCGCGCCTAGCACTTGTTCCATAATTCGTGCTGATAATTTAATATCTATGCGATGACTCGCCCAATCTAAAAAATAACCACGCATGGTGCGTAATGCAAAATCTGCCATCACGATCAATGCAATACCAATTGCCAACACCCACAGGGTTTCAACCGAACGATTAGGTACTATCCGGTCATACACATTCATGGTGAAAAGTGGCAAAGCCAGGGCAAACATATTAATAAGGAAAGCTGCCAGCATAATATCGCGATAAATTCGCTTATTCTCGCTTATCGCACCCCAGAACCAATGTTTTAGATGCCCTTTTTTGATATCAGGCGCTCGCGCATCAAAAACAAATTTTGGTTTTGCAACAACAATATAACCAGAGTAGCGATCTGACAATGCCTGCGCAGATACTGAAACTTCAGCTTCACTAAGTTCAGGAAAAATAATGCGCGCATGTGTTCTATTTTCATCCCAACCCAAAAACAAACAAGCTTCTTCGTCTTTTAATAACAATATTGCTGGAGTAAATTCAGCATGAATTTCTTTTAATTGTTTTTTAAGAATATTTGAGACTAAATTTGCACGTGCTGCTGCACGCTTGACTAAACCTGGTGTAAGACGTCCATCGCGCAACGGCAGTCCTGCAGCTAAAGCATCTCTGGATATTGCAATACCTTGTAGACGGCAAGTAATTTGCAAGCTCATTAACAAGCTATCTTTGACATCGCTTGTTTCAACAAGGTCATGCAGCTCTGCTACTGGCTCCAACACGTCAGTTAAGTTTTCATTGCTCAGTTTATTAGTCAAATCTTCCAAACTCATTATTCACTTATTTTTTTACCAATGATTCGGACCAAAGTAACACTTTAATAGATTATTTTCATGCATTACAAGATATTACGTTAACTATTAAATCTAATGTCTTTAATTAGAGTAGAAAACATACACTTGTTTGCACTTTTACCATGCAAAACGAGCATGTTAAGAAAACGACTTAAAGCGGGAATATTAAAAATATGCAGCTTCATAATAACGCAAGTTGTGCGCGCAAGAAACAAGCCAACACAAATTTACATTGGCAATATATTTTGATTTTAGTTTGAGGAGAAAATATGGAGGCGCGAGCCGGAGTCGAACCGGCCTAAATGGCTTTGCAGGCCACGGCATAACCGCTTTGCTATCGCGCCGTATGAAACAAGTGTAACTTAAAAATCAAAATGGGGAAATCAGCGCTAGCTAAAATCCCCATTTTCTTAATACTGGAGCGGGAAACGAGGCTCGAACTCGCGACCTATACCTTGGCAAGGTATCGCTCTACCAGCTGAGCTATTCCCGCGTTAAGAAGCGAGCATTTTATCGATTTTTAAAGAACTGTCAAGGTTGTTTTGATGCTTTTTACTAATGAATATCATCTATTATGACATGCAGCATAATTATTTCATCGAATCTTTAATCACTGGCCAAGCTGCTTTTAAATAATAAGCCATTGATACCAATGTTAAAATTGCTGCAATCACAATCAACACCTGGCCAAATAATTTAGTATTAAATGCGCCGATATTGTCATAATAAAGTAATAATAATATTGCGAGCATTTGCGCCATTGTTTTAATTTTACCAATCATTGCCACGGCCACATTTTTACTTTTACCAATACTCGCCATCCATTCACGTAATGCACTGATGACAATTTCGCGGCCAATGATAATAAGTGCCACCACAGCACCGACGCGACCAAACTCCACCAAAACAATGAGCGCAGCACTGACCATGAGTTTGTCAGCCACAGGGTCTAAAAATGCACCGAAACTAGACGTTTGATTAAACTTTCTTGCCAAATATCCATCCAGCCAATCGGTGAAGGCTGCAAGCGCGAAAATTAAAGTGGCAGTTAAATTAACCCATTTAGCAGGCATGCTACCACTGCTTATTGGTCCATCAGGTAAATATAAAATTAGTACAAATACTGGAATCAATGCAATGCGAAGCACCGTTAGAATATTAGGGGCAGTCCAAAACATATTTAAATTTTCTTCTTTATTATATGAATACGTAATATTAGGTTAATGTAATTGCTCGTAAATCGTTTGCGCTAGGCTAGTACTAACACCATCGACTTGTGAAATCTCATCCATACTAGCATTCTTTACGCCATCTAAACCACCAAAGCGTGTTAGCAAAGCTTTACGTCTTTTTGCACCGATGCCAGCAATATCCTCAAGGCTAGAATGCACTCTCGCTTTGCCACGTTTAGCACGATGGCCACTGATAGCAAAGCGATGCGCTTCATCTCTAATTTGTTGTAATAGATGCAAACCTGCATTGTCTGTTGGTAAATTAATCATTTCCCCTGAGTCAGAAAAAATCATAGTTTCAAGGCCAGGCCTGCGCTCCTCGCCTTTAGCAATGCCGATCATTAAAATATCACTTAAGCCAACCTCTTGCATTACATCTATTGCAATGCCTAATTGCCCTTTACCACCATCGATCAACACCAAATCAGGTCGTTTCCCGTCACCTGCTGCAACTTTTTTATATCGCCTTGTCAGCACATCACGCATAGCTGCATAATCATCCCCCGGCGTAATGCCATTAATATTATAGCGGCGATATTCACTATTTTGCATATCACCTTTATCAAACACGACACAACTGGCCACTGTCGCTTCGCCCATGGTGTGGCTAATATCAAAACATTCAATTCGCTCAGTATTATCACTGAGGTTCAAAGCCTTGCGCATCGCATTTAAGCGCGCTTCTTGATTAAACGCTGCCAATGTCTTTTGCCCCAACGTCAGTTCAGCATTTGTCTGTGCCATTTTCAACCAAACTCGTTTGTCGCCGATGGCATTAGTAATGATTCTTATTTTACGTGCCGAATGTTCGCTCAATGCATCTTGAAAACTTTTATTATCAATTTCTGCGCCACAAATAATCATAGGCGGCGTATTCTGCTTGACATAGTATTGCGTAATAAATGCTTCGACGGTTTCAGTTAACTCAGCATCTTGGCTGTTTTTAGGGAAGAAGCTCTTATCGCCCAAATGGCGGCCACCTCGTATCATGACTAAATTAATACAATGCTGTCCATTCAGTTTGGCGCAGGCAATAACATCAGCATCACTCACACTGAAATCGCTTACAAACTGCTTGGCTTGCACTTGGCGTAAGGCCTGCATCCGATCACGAAATACACTTGCCATCTCGTATTCTTGACCTGCAGCAGCCGCATTCATTTTGCCCCCCAGAGCATTTAAAACCTCATTGGTTTTTCCTTCTAAAAACATCGATGCATGACGCACATCATTTGCATAATCTTCTTTAGAAATATAATCCACACATGGGGCTGTACAGCGTTCGATTTGATATTGCAGGCAAGGGCGTGATCGATTAGAAAAAACAGAATTTTCACAAGTACGCAGCTTAAATACTTTTTGCATCAATTGAATGCTTTCACGCACTGCAACTGCATTAGGAAACGGGCCAAAATAACGATGTTGTTTTTTTTGCAAACCACGATGAAAAGCTAAACGCGGAAATTTGTCGCCGGTTAATGTGATGTAAGGGTAAGACTTATCATCTCTAAACAACACGTTATAGCGGGGCATAAAGCTTTTAATAAGATTGTTTTCCAACAACAAAGCTTCGGCCTCACTGCGAGTTACAGTCGTTTCTATATCAGCGATTTGCGACACCATCATTTTGGTGCGAGGACTAGGTAAGTTTTTATTAAAATAGCTAGCAACACGCTTCTTTAAACTTTTTGCTTTACCTACATAAATGACAGTATCTTCTGCATTTTTCATGCGATAAACACCGGGTAAATTTGGTAGATTTTTTAAAATTGGTTTTGGGTCAAACATCTTGACATATTAACAGTAAATCATGGTCGCTTAAACGGCCTATTTATTATTTCGCTTAAGTTAAATCAAACTGCTAACATACCGATAACTTGAAAAATATTAATGATAAAACCTTGTTTAAATCAGTAACATTTATGCAACCCAGCCATCGACTAAGGAAACCTTTATTTTGAATAATTTACTTGAAATGCCTGAAGACCTATTTAACAAAATAGTTCATGGCATATGGCTTACCATAGGTAATACAGAAATTACGCTTTTCCGCATAATCGGCCTGTTAGTCATTTTGTTTATTGTGTGGTGGGTAGCAAAAACAATTGAGCGTGTGTTAACCAAGCTATCACAAACCAGTAATTATCAATCATTAAGTCCTTCGGCTATTTATGCCATCAGTCGCATATCACGCTATATTGTTTGGCTACTTGGTTTAGTAATTGGCTTAAACTTCATTGGGTTTGATTTATCTAGCCTAGCATTATTGGGGGCGCGCTAGGAGTTGGTATTGGTTTTGGCTTGCAAAGTATTTTTAATAATCTAGTGTCTGGGATTATCATATTATTAGAAAAGACACTGAAAGTAGGCGATTTTGTCGATTTGCAATCAGGCATTATGGGGCATGTCAGTGAAATCAATATGCGCTACACCCGCATTACTACAAATGATGCAGTAGACATCATCGTCCCCAACTCCGAGTTTATTAATGGGCGTGTAATCAACTGGACATATGGCGCCATGAGACGACGCATGCATATTGCATTTGGCGTGGCCTATGGGACGGACAAAGAGAAAGTAAAGCAAGCAGTATTAAACGCTGCTAAAAACGTCTCACACACCATTGAAAATGCGTCACACACGACAGAGGTATGGCTTGTCAATATGGGCAATAGCAGTTTGGATTTTGAGCTAGTAGTATGGGTAGGCTCTGAAGGTGTGCGTGCACCATTGAAAATTGAGGCTCAATATCTATGGGCTATTGAGACAGAATTAGTCAATGCTGGTATCGAAATTCCATTCCCGCAACGGGATTTGAATCTACGTAGCGGGACTATTGAAGTCAACCTGAAAAGTGGCAACTAAGGTGGCATTAATCACTTAGTAGTTTGCCGCCAATCGCCCAGTCTTCATATTCAACTTCTTCAAAAGTGATATAAGTATAACTAGCTGGTTTATTAGCGACACGCATTAATGTTTCAGTAATTTCTTTGGCAATTTCTGATTTTTGCTCTTTCGTTACAGAGCCAGCGAGTTTTATATTGACATAAGGCATTTCAATCTCCTTTAATAAACTTCAATTGAATAGATTCAAACACTTGATGAAACATTTCTACAGTTAAGCGTTTGGTTTGCGTGTTGTAGCGACTACAGTGATAACTATCGACTAATTTAAACCCATTTTCTAGAGTGTGCCAAGCATTGTGCGCAAACTTATACTCTTTTAGCTTCAAACCAAAAGCTTTGAGAACAGCATTATGCGCGATTGTACCTAATGCTAAGATTATGTCATTTTCATTTAAGTCGTGTAATTCAGCAGCTAAGAATTGATTACATGTTGCCACTTCTAGTGGCAATGGTTTATTTTCAGGTGGCAAGCATTTCACCGCGTTTGTGACACGACAGTTAATTAACTGTAAATTACCTTCTATTGAATTTGATTCTGGCGCAGTAGAAAAACCATATTTGAATAATGTTTCATATAATAATATTCCTGCGTGGTCACCTGTGAATGGTCGCCCAGTTTTATTCGCCCCGTGCAAACCAGGCGCTAGACCTACAATAATTAAGCTTGCACTTTTATCACCAAAAGCAGGGACTGGCTTGCAAAAATAAGTTGGATGTTTGCTTTTTACTGATGCTAAAAAACTTGCTAACCGAGGACACTTTCTACAATTAATATCAAAATGCTGATTACCCATTTTAGTGTCGATGGCCTTGGTGTTTGTTGCGCATCCGTTGTCCAGATACGGTTTGAACAATATCTTTAATTAAACTTAGCGTAACGACGAGCAATAAAATAGAAATTCCAAGCGATAAAAGAGGGTCAATTAGCAACCACCCTGTAAAATATATAGTAGTACCGGCTGCTAAAGCACCTATAGAGCCTAACAAATCACCCATGACATGAATAAAAGCTGCACGATGGTTTAAGCTACCCGCCTCCTCGCTAGAATGTAGCTGCCTAGCGACAACAACATTAACCAAGAGACCTATAAACGCAATAATCATGACATAACCGCCAAAAACAGTTTTAGGTTCGCCAAAACGTTCTATTGCTTCAAGAATAATCCACCCAATGACCAATAACATCAATACAGCATTTACTATTGAAACAAACAGTTCTGAACGGCTATCCTTAGCATTAGTTTTTGTTTTATTACTATAATGCACAGCAAACATCGCCAAACCTAAAGCTACCACATCAGAAACCATATGCCATGCATCACTTAACAAAGCGAGGGATTGTGTCCAAACACCACCCGCAAATTCAACAATAGCAAAAAAAAGAACCAAGAGAAATGGAATCAAAAAAGGATTGGTATGGTCATGATGGCCTGGTGAGTGGTGCTGGTGCGTGTGATTTGCCATTGACATATGCTACCGCATGCATAAAGATTATCCAACAAAAAAGCCCAGCATTAGGGTAGGCTTTTATCGAAAAATAAAATTGTTGATTAATGCAGACCTTAAGTTATAGTTCGAGATATACCTTATTGATACTTATAAAAATGTTTCTTCCGCTTTTTTCGGTCCTCTGCGTACTTCTCACGTAATTGTTGTGTTTCAGTTTCTTTTTCTTCTAAATATTGCTCCTGCTTCTTTACTTCTTCAACTTTTTTTTCTTTTAAGTCCACAGAACCATCGTTATTAATGTCTTTACCTTCAAAGCGTTTTCTCATACTTTCTTCATTCGCTGCTTTATATTCTTCAAAGGTGACTTTCCCATCATTATTAGTGTCTGCTTTCATGATATTGCTGTCTGTCTCATGCGAATCTGCATAAATATTTGTAACCGCTAATAATAAAATTAAAAATCCAATAAAGTGTGTTTGTTTCATAATGCTGTTGCCCTTCAAATATGTTTCTGTCTACTGTGTACTGTGTAAAAGTACGATTACATTATCTGACGACAACAGTCAAAAAAATTAAGTTAGTCATCGTGATACGTCAGGTAAGTTATGGTAATACATGCAAATATTCACACCCAAACGATAAAGCATACAACATTAAAACCAAAGAGTAATGACTGATTGATGTACCAGTCGTTACTTTTACAAAACAGATTTAACGTATAACACTATTATTTAGATTCCTGTTTCTTTTCATTATTATGTGTTTTATGTCGCTCTTTCGCAGCTTTTCTTTCTTCTGCATCAATAAAGCCATCACCATTAGCATCTCTACGATTAAAATGTTCTTCCATCCGCTTTACACGTGCAGCCTTAAACTCTTCAAAACTCACTTTTCCGTCTTTATTAGCATCAGCTTCCATCTCGTGCTTTTCTGACTCACCACCCTTATGATGTTTAGCGAAGCTATTGACTGTGCCAAACATCAAGACTGAAGATAATAATAGAACCCAAATTGATTTTTTCATATTGCTTCCTCGTTACGATAAATAAAATTAATACTGTTTATATTAACGTGATTATAAATTATTGGTTTACATTCGCGCTGCATAAAAGATTAGTCACATATAATACTAATAATTATCTTACTCAATATATTCAATGCTTAGCTACCATCACGCCTATCATGCTGGCAATCATGCCGATGTGCTCAAACACTATGTATTGTGTAGTGTACTAAATTACTTCAATCAAAAAGAAAAACCTTATTGGGTTATAGATACGCATGCTGGCGCAGGTATGTACTCGCTCAATAGCGAACATGCAAATAAAAATTCTGAGTCCAACACTGGAATTAATCGATTAATTAATGCTGAAAACTTATCAGAAAGTTTATTAACCTATATAAATTGCATTAAGTCTTTCAACACCAAGAACCAACTCAATGTTTATCCCGGATCACCCAAAATAGCAGAATACTTCTTACGGGATAATGACAAGTTACGTTTATTAGAATTACATCCAAACGAATACGAATTATTAATGGAGAACTTTAAAAGCAAAGCCCGTCAGACCACCACCTCATGTACAGATGGGTTTACTGGAATTAAGGCATTACTACCACCGAAAAGCAAACGTGGGATCGTTTTAATTGACCCTCCCTATGAAGTTAAACAAGACTATCACTATGTAGTCAATTGTATTAAAGGCAGCTTAAAACGATTTGAGACAGGTACATATATTATTTGGTACCCTCAACTACAGAGGACTGAGCCTTCTCAAATGATACAGAAATTAAAGGAATTAAACATTAAAGATTGGTTAGATGTTAATTTAACAATAGAACAACCATCTCCTAATGGTTATGGTATGTATGGCAGTGGTTTATTTGTTATTAACCCGCCATGGACACTAATGAGTACATTAGAAGATGCTATGCCAATTATCACAGATGTATTAGCTCAAGATAATAGAGCTAAGTTCAATTTAGACATTAGTCAATAGTGGCACTAAGGTCAAATTATTCACCACATTGTGATAACTGCTCTGTTTCTTTTCCAAAATTTAGGTTTTTGTCTACCTCGCCTTTTGATAACTGCTCTGTAGGTTCACCAAATTGTAAATTATTAGAATCTTTACCTCGTTTCAACGGTGGGCATGGTTTGCCAAAAGCTAGCTGATTATCACGTTTCCCACGCTTTAATTGACCACTCTCATGACCAAAACCAAGTTGCTGGTCTTTCTTACCTTTTTTAAGTTTTGAAGTTTCTTGTCCGAAACTTAAATTAGCATCCCTTTCCCCACGTTTTAAAATAGTGCTATCACGTCCAAAACTTAATTGCGGATCACGTTTGCCGCGCTCAAGTTGTTGACTTTGTTTGCCAGGGGTTAAATTAGGCTCTCTGCAATCTAAATTGCAGTTTCGTTCATCACTAGCCTGTGCAAAACTTATATTTATTAGCATAAAAAAACATATAGCTAACTGTTTCATGTGGATAACCTAAATTAATTCATTGACACAATCGAATATACAGTCTTCATGAATTAAAAACTACTTTTCAATGTAATAACTCATATCCTGATTTCTACTGTGTCTTATAAACGCAAAAACACCCTCTTTTGGAGGGTGTTTTCTAAATAAAAGCTTGGCAGTGACCTACTTTCGCATGCAAAAAGCATACTATCATTGGCGCAT
>RCNB010001880.1_pt1 | contig 13698 bp, 12 predicted proteins | sample 2041321 | NCBI WGS metagenome assembly RCNB01 (sample SAMN09708232, study PRJNA481090) | Marine sediment metagenome, whole genome shotgun sequencing project. | reverse complement strand
TAGAAGGCCAGGGATTCTGGAATGGCGTTCAGAGGGAGCGGGTTAAGTGCTGGGTAGTTGAAGCAGTCAATAAAAACCCAAACTATATCTACAGCAAGCGGGTCTGGTATCTTGATCCTGAAAACTGGCAGTATAATATTCAGGAGATGTATGACAGGCAGGGCAGGCTGTGGAAGTTACAGGAAGAGTTCTGGGATGAACATAAGCTAAAAGAGGCAGAGGGAATGTCAACGGTCTTCAAGGCAGAACACACGGTAGACCTGGTGAGGCGCCATGGAAGTGTGGGGCAGTTTGAGATTTTTGAGATAGGTCAGAGCCTCGACAAGAAGATATTCAGTGTAGCGAATTTACAGCAGTTGACTTATTAAATTGTTAAAGTATAACGACTTCGTAAAAAAACTGGATTTTCCCTCCCCGTGGGAGGGGATTAAGGATTAAGGAGAGGGAATATCGAGTCACTCCCGCGAAGGCGGGAGTCCATAACAACCTGAAATTACTGGATTCCTGCTGGAGTTCATCCCGTACTTGATACGGGGCAGGAATGACAAATGAGGAGCAAATTGTACTTTTTACGAATACAGAATACATCTTAATTAATTTGAAACACAATAAAGGAAAGGAAGATGATGGAATTTGATGGTATTTTAAAAGAGCTGAGATCTATTGCAGGCAAGGATAAGGTTTTAACTGATGACGTAACACTTGAGAGATACTCTAAAGATGAAAGCTGTCAGCCGGCGAAGAGACCTGACTGTGTTGTTTCGGTAAAAAACACAGAAGAGGTGCAGAAGGTGGTTAAGCTTGCCAATGAGCATTCCTTACCGGTGGTGCCACGCAGCTCACCTGTGGGTTTTCATGGCTCTGGCATCCCGGAGGAGGGAGGAATTGTCATTGATATGCAGGGGATGAATCGTGTTTTGAGGGTTGATACCAGAAATAAATGGGCTATGGTGGAGCCGGGAGTTACCTACGGTCAACTGCAAAAGGAGTTGAAACCTCATGGGTTCAGGGCAGTTACCCCTCTGTTACCTCATCCCCAAAAATCAGTGATTACCAGTATTCTGGAGAAGCCCCCCCATTTAACCTCCAAGTTGCATCTGGATGAGATTATACTCACCATGCAGCTCGTTTTTCCCAGTGGCAACCTTTTCCGCACAGGTTCTTTAGCTGTGCCTATGCCTTCTCTTAAACCTGAGGATGTCCCTGACAAAACGCATTCAGATCTTTGTAATGCCCTTGGTCCTGGAATAGACTGGTGGAGACTGCTTACCGGTTGTGAGGGGACAATGGGTATTGTTACTGCCATGAACTTTAAAATAACGCCACTTCCTACGCAGCAGAAAGTTTATTTCCTCCCGTTCCAAACGGTGGAAGAGCTGATTGAACCTGCCTATCTCATCTTAAGAAGAGAGATTGGTAACGAATGTTTTATTCTTAACAGTCATAATCTTGCCTCTATACTGGCTGAGAAGGAAGATGAAATTGGTACTTTAAAAGAACAGCTTCCCGCTTACTGCCTCGTTATCTGTCTGGATGCAGGTGAGTGGTATCCGGAGGAGAAGATAGCCTATCAGGAAAATGCTCTTAGCTCTATATGCGAGCAATTCTACTGCGAGATTAATACCTCTCTCCCGCCCATTTCGGAGGCAGACAGAAAGATAAGAGGGATGTTATCACAACCATGGAATGATGATGTGTATTGGAAATTCCGTTACAGAGGAGGATGCTGGGATATTCTTTTACTTACTCCTCTGGATGAAGCCCCTGCATTTATAGCTATTATGGAGGAAGTGGCAGCGGATTGTGGTTATCCTTTCGAAGATATTGGTATTTACCTCCAGCCAAAACAGAGAGGCAGGGTTTATCATCTCGAATTTAATCTGCCTGTTAACAGGAGCAGTGCTAAAGAGAGTGCAAATGTAAAAGCGTTTCTCCATGAAGCTGCCAAGCGATTGCTAAATTCTGGTGCCTTTATGTATCGGCCCTATGGTTCTCTGGCTGAGATGGTTTATTCGCGAACCGGGAATCTTCACTCATCCATTAGGAAGATTAAGGGCATACTGGATCCCAAAAATGTGATGAACCCGGGTAAATTAGCACTTTAATTATTGAAATGAACCACGAAGCGCACGAAGAACACAAATTGATTAATATGGAACGGTCTGAAAAGGGATTTTTGTTTCATGAATTAGTAAGTCCTATGAAGTTTAGCTGTTTCCCTTTTTTCTTCGTGTACTTCGTGGTTGCAAATTTAATTAAGAAGGAGGTTATGTAATGGCGTTTTCTAAAATTGCTTTAAAAGCCCTTCAGGATGTGCTAGGTGCTGAGAATGTTACTGATGATGAGATAATGTGCCAGAGCTATTCACGGGTTAACTGGCTCCCCTCTGGATTTCTTCAGAGGGAACGACTGGGAACGGATATGAGACCAATCTGTGTGGTGATGCCGGAGACTACTGAGGAAGTTCAGGCGATCATCAGGATTGCTAACAGGTATAAGTTTCCCTTTATCCCCAGGGGGTCAGGCTATACTTTTCAGGCTTTCCCTGCCGGGGCAGGCTATGTAATCATCGACCCAAAACGGATGGACAGGATTATTGAACTTGATGCCAAAAACATGTATGCGGTGATAGAACCTTATGTCAGCTTCGCTGATTTGCAGACAGAAGCAATGAAGAAAGGGCTTACCTGTCCTTCTCCGCTGGCAGGTGCTCAGGTTTCTGCGCTGGCCAATTTAGCCTGGCATGGTGCCTATGGCAATAGCTGGATTAGTGGAGTGGGTGCCCAGAATCTTTTAGCCTATGAGATTGTACTGCCTGATGGAGAGATTATGAAGAGTGGTCCACCTGCCCTTTCAGAAGATGCATGGTTTTGGAACGATGGTCCGGGGCCAGACTTGAGGGGTTTACTTCGAGGGGGCCAGTTTGGACATGCAGGTGGTCTGGGGATGGTTACCAAAATAAGCTGTCGGCTTACTCCTTGGGCAGGTCCTACCGTGCTTCCCACACAGGGTGTTTCTATTGAAAAGGTTTCCCCTCTTCCTCCTGATAAATTCAGGTGGTATATGATAAAGTTCCCCTTCAAATACCCGGAAGAGGAGGAAAAATGGCTCAGGCAATCGGGTGAACTATTCTATGAGATGGGTAAAGCGGAGATTGCTGTGGTTGCAACCCATCTTGCCAAGCAGTTCCTCTATACCTATTCATCCAAAACCAAGCAGGATCTCTTTGATAATATGAAGAAAGATGTTTTCCCTTCTGGTTTTTGTGTGGTTGGTCTTCAGGCAACTACCTCATTGGAACAGCTTAATTATGAGGAAAAGGTTTTAAAAGCTATTGTTGCTAAGATGGGTGGAGAATTTGTAGGTGAAGATGAGGCATCCTATAAAGTCTGGATTGGCAGGGTAGCCAATGAGTGGCTGAGGTTTGGTCATGGTATCAGGCTGGCACGTCCTTCAGATTGTTTTTCCATTGGTGCATCCAATGTTGATTCAATTGACAGTATCGTTACAGAGATCTTAAGATCGAACCGTGGTGCCAGGGATATGCTGGCAGGTGACAAGAAACTGGGTAAAGATTTTGTACAGCCTTTGAGTGTCCATGGTGGCTGGATCAGTCCTCAGGAATTTGGGCACTGGTGTCTGATGACTACTGATGTATTCCCAGAACAGTCGGTAGAGCAGGCAAATGAAGCTATACAAATTATTATGGGGCACCTGAAAGGTGAGATAGAAGACCAAAGTTCAGCTGCAGTTATTCATCTTTTAGGACCTTCCTATGATATCTTAGGACCTACCTTTGATAATGTCCACCTCATTATGAAGGAGATTAAAAAGGCATTTGATCCTAACAATCTTTCTAATCCTCCCTATGCGACAAGACCTGATGTGCTCTCAGAGGAGGAAGTGGCTAAGATGCTTAAAGGATTATAAAAGAAAGACGGCCTGTTTTTTAGGAGGAATCCGTATGGGTAATAGTAGAGTGAGAAAAATACTGGGTTGGGCGACTATTGGGTTTATGGGCTTGCTTCTCCTGGGGTGTAAGCCTGGCCGTCCAGAATTTGCCCTGCCTGAGATCAAGATGATCACCGGTGAGAATTTACATAGTGTAGTTGCTTTTAATGCTGAGGAAGCTCTGGCATTCGGGAATCATGGTGTTATTTATGATACCGGCACGGGAGGAAAAACTATAAAAGATTGGCAACTCCTGGCAAGTGGGGTGGGGGATGCTCTCTTATGTGAAGCCACTTTTCTTGATAGAGAGATTGGGTGGGTGGTAGGAACGAAAGGAACGATTATCCATACCACAGATGGGGGTAAGAAGTGGATGAAGCAGGAAAGTGGTACCGGGAAGAATCTTTTTGCTGTCTCCTTTGCTGATGCCCAAAACGGCTGGGTGGTAGGTGAATATGGTACCCTCCTCCATACTGCAGACGGTGGTAAGAATTGGGAATCTCAGGCCAAAGAAATCGATAAAATGTTAAACGGTGTCTGCTTTATTGATGCCCGAAATGGATGGATAGCAGGTGAATTTGGCACCATCCTCCATACTACAGACGGTGGGGAGCATTGGAAAGAGCAAAGATGTAAAGATATTGAGACGGTTACAGATATGCTGAGCTATGACTGGAAGCCAATGCCTGCCCTTTATGAAGTATATTTTGAAGATGAGGATAAGGGATGGATTGTAGGTATGGATGGGATAATCCTGAAGACAGAAAATGGAGGTAAACTGTGGCGTAAGCTTGAAACCGGTTTTGATACTCCACTTTATAGTATTGCTATTAAGGGAAAGAAGGGGTGGATTGTTGGTAAGGAAGGTTACTACCTTTTGTCAGAAGATGGAGGCGAAACCTGGGAGGTCAAAGACGATGTGATTAAAACAAGATTCTGGTTAAGGGATGTTGCCTTTAGTGATGAAAACAATGGTTGGATTGTAGGTGCAAGAGGTACTGTGGCTCGCAGTACTGACGGAGGTAAAAGCTGGGAATTGGTTTCAGGGATGAGCTACGATATGCCGGAATATGGCCTGGCTGATTTTTAAAAATTGCCATTTTTAGTTTGACATGTCATTGCGAGGAGTGAAGCGACGAAGCAATCTCTAACGCGCGACTATAAATTGAAGGTTGCTTCGTTTTATAATAAAAGGTAATTAGTTAATTCTAAATCTATGATTACTATTGACCGTGAAAAGTGTACAGGTTGTGGAGGATGCATTGATCTTTGCCCCTCAATAGCCATCAGCATGATACAGGATGTGGTTACCATTGATCAGGAAATCTGTACGGAGTGTAAGATCTGTGTAAAAGTCTGCCCAATGCGTGCTCCTTATGAAGTTGAATGAAAAGGAGTGGATTCAATATTCCAATACTCCAATTATTGAGCGGAGCGAAGTTTCATGATAGACCTTACCATTACTGAAGAATTTCATAGCAATCAGGACTGGCGAAATAGTAAGCCGGTGTGGGATAAGGAGAAGTGTGTTCAGTGTGGTATTTGCTACCTTTTCTGTCCTGACGGTGCCGTTCGCCTGGATGAGGAGGGATATTATCAGGTTGATCTTGATTACTGTAAGGGTTGTGGTTTGTGTAGCCGTCAGTGTCCTACCAGGTGTATTAGCATGGAGGAGGAAGTGGCGCGACTACCCTGGCAGGTTAGGTAAGAATTCAGGAATTGCGAATTGAAGGAATTCCTAAATTCCTGAATCCCTAAATTTTTGTGTTCAAAGGAGTATGTTTACCTATGATAAGCAGGTATCCTGTTTTTATTCCAAAGCTTTTACCTCGAGATGAATACTTTGTTTCAGGACGAAGATCCTGTAAGGGGTGTGGAAAAGCCCTGGCTGTCAGAATGATCAGCAAAATGATAGGGAAAGATGCATTCTTTGGTTATCCACAAGGTTCTTCCTCCCTTTCCAGATATGCTCAGGCAGGCGTGGGGCTTACCTGGGATGAGCTGTCATCTGATGATTTGACTGACTCCTTGATTGATCGGATTTTTGCCGGAAATGAGAGAGACAGTGAAGCAGAAGGTTTTGGGAAGCGAACCAGGAAAGCAGTAATAGGTATTGACCGGCGGATTTTTTCAAAGGATCCTTTAGCTTTAACCGGAATTCTTAAGGAGCAAAAGGAAATTGTCTATATTTGTTATGACAGTGAAATGTATATGGATGAGCTTATTTCGAGATTCCTTCCATCCATGGATGCTCATGGGGAAAGTCACCCTTTAGGGAAAGATGAAGTAAGAGAGTTTATCCATAATAAGAACATGCCTTCTCTGATAAGGGAAAATTCCGTTGCTTATGCTGCTACGTCCTGTCCCAGCTATCCTCTTGACCTCATGGAGAAGATTAAGAAGGGGTTGCAGATTTCTGGAACGGCATTCATTAATGTTCTTACCCCCTGTCCTACTACATGGCTGTTTAATCCGGATTTGACTGCTAACCTCGGTGTTCTTGCTGTAAATACGGGTTTTTACCCTCTTTTTGAGATAGAATCAGGCAAGCTGAAGGTTACAAAGCGAGTTTCGAAACTTCAACCCCTTGCTGATTACTTTAAGATACAACGGCGATATATACCTTTTCCTCCCGAGATGATAGCACTTATTCAGGAAGTAATAGTAGAAGAATATGAGAAATTAACAGCATGCGCTAAAGGCAAGGATAAATAAATGAGTTCCGTTAGTGATGAAAAATTTGTTGATGAGATTGCGAAAAAGGCAGGAGGGAGTTCGCTTATTATAATCTTGCAGGAGGTGCAGTCCCGCTACAACTATTTACCAGAGCAGGTTTTAGCACTGCTGAGTAAAAAACTGGAGGTTCCTTTAAGCAGGATATTTTCTCTTGCTACCTTTTATCGATCTTTCAGTCTGAAGCGAAGAGGAAAGAATCTGGTCAAGGTATGCCTGGGTACGGCCTGCCACGTTAAAAATGCTAACAATCTGCTTGAGAAAGCGAAGAGAGATCTTGATTTATCTGATGAGGTGATGACTACTAAAGATTTAAATTTTACTGTGGAGAAAGTACGTTGTCTGGGGTGTTGCAGTTTAGCTCCTGTCGTTCTTATAAATGAGGATACCTACGGGTCACTGACGCAGGAAAAGATGTCGAAGATTTTAAAGAAGTATGCATGAAAAGACGTGAGGAAATGAATAGCTTGAAAAATTTAGAGAGACTGAAAGAAGAAGGAATGAATTCCCTTTTCCCTTCCAGAACTAAGATTATGGTGGGGATGGCTACCTGCGGTCAGGCTGCTGGAGCGGGTAAGGTCTGGCAGGCTTTAAATAAAGAGGTAAAGAAGAGGAAAATAGATGCTTTGGTAGTAAAAACAGGCTGTATCGGTCTGTGCCAGCATGAGCCCCTGGTGGATATTCTTAAACCAGGCTACCCCAGGATAACCTATGACAGAGTGACACCTGAGAGAGTGGGTGAATTGCTCGATGGTCTTGTCAAAGGGAAGTTTAAAAAAGGTATCATGGCAAGGATTGATCAAGAGGAGTTCCTCCTGGATGATACAAGCAGGCGATACAATAAGGGTAAGATACCAGCTTACCTTGCCTCTGTTTCACCATACAAAAAGCTCCCCTTTTATAAAAAACAGATGAGGATTGCACTGCGCAACTGTGGATTTATTGATCCGGAAAATATTGCTGAATATGTTGCCAAGGGAGGATACTTTTCTCTGGCTCAGGTCCTTAAGGGAGGAAAACCTGAAAAGGTAATTTCACAGATAAAAAGCAGTAAATTAAGAGGAAGAGGGGGAGCAGGGTTTTTAACCGGTTTGAAGTGGGAGATCTGTCGAAATGCCGATGGGGAAGAAAAATATCTCATCTGCAATGCTGATGAAGGTGATCCCGGAGCTTATATGGATCGTAGCCTTTTGGAGGGGGATCCCCATAGTATTATTGAAGGGATGCTGCTTGGAGGGTTTGCTATTGGTGCCAGTCAGGGCTGCATTTATGTGAGAGAAGAATATCCCCTCGCCATTGAGAGGCTTGAGATTGCTCTCAGTCAGGCACGGGAAGAGGGTCTTTTGGGGAAAAATATTTTAGACTCTGGCTTTGATTTTGAGATAGAGATTTGCCGGGGAGCCGGGGCCTTTGTATGTGGTGAGGAAACAGCTCTCATCCAGTCTATAGAGGGAAATTGGGGTGAGCCAAAACCGCGTCCTCCTTTTCCTGCTATAAGTGGGTTTCGGGGAAAACCAACGGTGATCAATAATGTAGAAACCTGGTCGAATGTGCCTGCCATTATGGCAAGAGGGGCGAAGTGGTTTAATGGTATAGGAACTGGCAAGAGTAAGGGCACTAAAGTATTTTCACTGGTGGGCAAGGTCTGCAACATAGGACTGGTGGAAGTTCCTATGGGAATTACCTTAAAAGATATTATATATGGGATAGGAGGAGGAGTTCCCAACGGGAGGAAATTTAAGGCGGTTCAGACTGGTGGACCTTCAGGAGGATGTATTCCCAGGGATTTACTTGATCTCCCGGTAGACTTTGATCAGTTAAAAAAAGCAGGTTCCATTATGGGTTCTGGTGGTATGATTGTGATGGATGATCGAACCTGCATGGTTGATGTGGCAAAGTATTTTCTCTCATTCCTGGAAGAAGAATCGTGCGGGAAATGTGTTCCCTGCCGAGTGGGTATTCGCAGGATGAGAGAGATATTGGAAGATATCACTTCTGGCAGAGGTGAGGAGGGGGACATCGAATATCTTCAGCAAATGGCAGAAGCGGTGAAAGACGGTTCCCTGTGCGGTCTTGGTAAAACAGCTCCTAACCCTGTACTGGCTACAATACGATATTTTCGGGATGAGTACGAAGCTCATATTAAGGAAAAAAAGTGCCCTGCAGGTGTATGTAAGCCTCTTATTACTTATTCCATTGATTCAGAAAACTGCACCGGTTGTGGAGCATGTCTTCGGGTATGTCCGCAGGAGGCAATTACCGGCAAGAAGAAAAAGCCCCATCAGATTCTTATTGATAAGTGTATAAAGTGTGGGGCCTGTTTTGAGGTCTGTAAATTTGATGCTATTGTAACCCAGGGGCATTATGATAAGTCTTACTATTGATAATCAAACCATTGAGGTAGTTGAAGGAACCACCATTTTAGAGGCGGCAGAGAAACTTAATATTTACATCCCAACCCTTTGCCATCACGAGTCCCTGATACCTTATGGAGGTTGCAGGCTGTGTGTAGTAGAGGTTAGTCGAAACGGAACGGCTGATCTTACCAGTTCCTGTACATACAAGGTAGAAGAGGGATTAAAGGTAAAGACTAATACTGAGCGGGTTCGAAAAGTGCGCCGTCTGGTGCTGGAGCTGTTATTGTCAGAAGCACCTGAAGCTCCAATTTTACAGGACCTTGCAAGAGAGCTGGGAGTAACCAGATCTGAGCGACTTAAGCCCAGGAAAGATGATCTTTGCATCCTCTGTGGAAGATGTGTAAGAGCTTGCAGAGAGGTAGTGGGAGTAAATGCAATCGATTTTGCTGGAAGGGGATATTCCAAGAAGGTAGCAGCCCCCTTTTTCAAGTCCTCTCCTGATTGTATTGCCTGCAGCACCTGTTTTTACATCTGTCCTACAGGTGCCATTACTATGCAGGAGGTAGAAGAAGGAGAAAAGGCCCGGATTCCTGAAGGAGAAATTGTTGAGGGGCCTGCGCGTATTATAGACAACTGGAAAGTTGGGTTAACTATGAAGCGGTGTAAAAAATGCGGGGAGATTATCGCTCCTGAGTTTCAGCTCGAGTACCTGCGCAAGAAGGTTGACCTTAAAGATGATCATTTTGATATCTGTCCCAGTTGCCGGGAGTAAGAGGAGATATGAACCATGATAGTTGATCGTGATATATGTGTTGGTTGTGGTGCATGTATCAATTTATGCCCGAGACTGGCTATTCGATTTGTTGATGATAAATCTTATATTGACCGGCTGTCCTGCATTGAGTGCGGGACGTGCCAGGCACTTTGCGGAGTAGATGCGATTTACCCGGAGTGCCGTTTCCCGGAAGTCCTTGCTTTAAATATTGCCAGTAATCCATATAAGGTTTCCGGAGTATAGTTGATAAGTTTGTAAAAAGCCAAAAACATCTTCCTCTCCCTTGATGGGAGAGGGTTGGGGTGAGGGTGATAGGGAGGGGAAATCCGACTTTTCACGAAGTCGTCATATTTAATAATTCACACAATTTTCAAGATGGTTGAGTCGAAATGAAAGATAAATATGATATCGTTGTAATAGGTGCCGGACCAGCAGGTTTGATGTCTGCAGCTACTCTTGCCAAAGAAGGCCAGGATGTGTTGCTGGTTGATGTAAAAAAGGAGATTCCCAAAGTCAACCGCAGTTGTTGTACTGCCCTGATTAGCGAGCCGAATACCCATGGTGATACAGTAACCATTCAAAATAATAACATCCATTTTGAAAAGACAGATATCACTGTACGATATACCGGTCAGTGGGTGAAACTGGAGAAAAGCATCAGACTTTCCCCCGGTGAGAAGAAATTCACCATGGCAAATGAAAAAGGAGTCGCCCACCCATACAGTAAAGAGGTATTGCTCAAAAACCTTCTGGAGGATGCAGAAGAAGCAGGGGTTGATGTCTTAACGGAGACCGCCGGTTTAAAAGCGGAGAATGTAAAAAATGGTGTTAAGGTAATACTGAGAGGATGTCGATCCAGGTCGTTAAAAGAGATAAAGAGTAAAATAGCCATTGCTGCTGATGGAGTCAATTCCCAGATTGTCAAGGGCTTGGAGCTGTACAATAAAAGGAAATACATCACTTCATTTCGCGTTGCTTCCTATTTCCTGGAGGGGGTTGAAACGCCCTATCCTAACTCCTGGATTACTTTTGTGGGGAAGGGACATACCAGAGATGGGAAGAGCCAGCTCTATATGCTTGCTAAACATCTACCCACTGCCAAGCCAGGTGATGAGCCCATTATTGATATGATGTGTGGTACTCCCAAAGGATTTTCTGCCAAGCAGGGTTTGGACTATTTTATAAAATCAGGGAGGTTTTCTCATTGGTTCAGAAAGGCGAAGGTTGTTCACACCTCATCTGCTGCTCTCAACTTTTATTCACCCATTATGGAACCTGCTGAAGGCAATGTCGTGGTGGTGGGAGATGCGGCAGCCTTCATTGAGACCTACTGTCAGAGTGCTGTCATGTATGGGTACCATGCTGCCAGGACTATTCTTAAGCACCTGGAGACTGGAGAGGGATTTAAGGATTATACGGATTTCTGGAGAAAAACTTTCGAATACTGCTGGCCGGGAGAGATGGAAAAGGCATCTCGAGGTTTTGGCCTGCACATATTGAATGATGAGGAGTTGGACTACATTTTTGGATTGACGGATGATGAGATTTATGATAACTGCTATATCAGTGAAAATACAGCCCCAGACGTTGTCAAAAAGGGGGTCTTAAGTCATATGGATCAAATGAGAAAAGAACGACCTGATATCGCAAAGAAATTTGAGGCTCTCATGGAAAAGGCTTCGTTGGAAGAAGCACTGGAATTCAAACCACAAGAAAAGAAATAACCCGCCTTATTCAATCTCTTAACATTTATAGCAAACGACGTCTGGATTCCTGTTCACAGATCAGAGTCGAGGACAGGTTTCGCGGAAATGACAGTTTGTTTTGAACCCAGCGGCTACCGGTTTTAAGGTTAATAAATATACATCATAGGAATTTTTTATGAAAAAAGATTTCGATCTTATAGTTGTTGGGGCTGGCCCGGCCGGAGCTATGGCTGCCAAAACAGCAAGCGAGACCGGTTTAAAGGTAGCCCTTTTAGAAAGAAAGAGAGATGTTACCACCATCAGAAGAGCCTGTGCTACCATGCTCGTATTGGAGAGTGATTACTTTTGTGGTGAGAGAATGTATTTTAATCAGAAAACCAGGCGGATAATCTTTCCCTTAAATGGCTTTTCTGTGAAATATGAGGGTCCCTATAAAAATTTCTACGGGTGGCATAATTATTCACCTGATGGAAAATCCTATATAAGGGTGGGTACTTATGAAGAGAATATTAAGAAGGGTGATGCGGGACGACTGTCTATTGTCTTTGATAAGGGAAAGCTTTTAGATGGACTTCTGGAGGATGCCACTTCCTGCGGACTAAGGGTTTTTCCTGCCACCAATGTAATAAGCCTGGAAAAACATAAAGACTGCCTGGAGGTCCTCTCTCAAGAGGGTAAATCATTCAGGGCACCCTTTGTTATTGCTGCGGATGGCGTAAATTCAAGGATAGCAAGGGTCCTTGGTTTGAATGAGAAAAGGAGATTTTATGGAACGCTGGTGTGTATCAATTTTTATTTAACGGGAGTTAATTTCCCACATCCAGAGATTCTTGCTTTTGTAAAAGGAGTTGATCCCAAATGTAATATTTCTTATTCCCACTTTATGTTACCCAGTGTTTATGAGGGGGGAGATTATGTGCTGGATATTGGAGGGATTCTTGATACAAGAATTAATTATCTGGAGAGAATGAATTACTTTATCTATGATAGTCCTTTTTCACACTGGTTTGTAAACCCCCAGATTCATCGGAAGACTGCCTGCGTTGAAAATATCTGGTCACCACTTGAAGAACCATTTAAGGATAATGTGCTTTTCGTCGGTGATTCTGCCTGGACCCAGGAGGCGGAGACAACAGGGTCACTGATGTCCGGTCATAAAGCAGCAAGTGCTGTAATCGTTGCCTTAAAGAATGGTGAAATCAATCGCAAAGGGGTTTTGAGTTATATCAACTGGTGGAAGAAGTCATTCCCAGGTTCGCATGATTACCGGCACTATCTTCGTGGATTTGCTCTGTCTAATGTGTTCACAGAAGATGATGCAAACTATCTCTATGGTCTCATTAAAGAACCGCTTCCTTATAACCTCAATCCCTTTAAGATGTCCGGGAATATGAATAAGGCCCTGGAGAAAGTGATGCCTAAAATTAAGAGAGAAAGACCTGAGATTATAAGCAAGTTTCAGAGTATCATGAATGTTTCTTTGGATACACTGCTGGCGTCACGCATCCGGGGTTGTTTCCCTAACCGATAAAAATCCTTGAGAAAGTGTAACAAAACTGGTAGTCGCAGGCTTCAGCCTGCGAGAGAGAAAACACACAGGCTCCCCCTGGATTCTTATAAAGGTAGAGTAAAAGCAACTTTTACCCTGTGTGTTGAAGGAAAAAAAAGTCTTTTCACTGAGAAAGCAATAGTTGACAAATTTATAGAAAATTTGATAGAAGCAATGAGTAAGTACGATTGTAAAAACTGGGCATATATATTTATGCCCGACCATTTACACCTGATTCTAGAAGGAAATTCAGAGAAAGCAGATTTATGGAAAACAGTGGTACTATTTAAGCAAAAGACTGGTTTTTGGTTGTCAAAAAATAGAAAGATGATACAATGGCAAAAAGATTTTTACGATCATGTTCACAGAAAAGAAGAAGATTTAAAAAAGCAGATAATCTACATTTTAGATAATTCAGCAAGGAAAGGTTTAGTCGATAATTGGGAGGATTATTCTTTCAAAGGTTCGTTGGATTTTGATTTAGAAGAAATTATTGCATAAGAATTACAGGATGAATCTTTGCGCAGGCTGAAGCCTGCGGCTACAAGTCGAAACAGGTGGGTTTTGCGCAGGCTGAAGCCCGCGGTTACCAAGTAGTATAGCAGAATATTTTTAACAATGGCCAGA
>RCNB010001705.1_pt1 | contig 13701 bp, 14 predicted proteins | sample 2041321 | NCBI WGS metagenome assembly RCNB01 (sample SAMN09708232, study PRJNA481090) | Marine sediment metagenome, whole genome shotgun sequencing project. | reverse complement strand
GGCCTCAAGCATCCGCAGGGTCTGTGCTCTTATTTCTTCCTCTTCAGACATTTATTGAATTCCAGAATGTACCCTAAGAGACCGCTGAAAAAGAGGTGCAGGATACTTCCTGCCGGGGGTCTGGGGTTGTCCCCCAGCTTTAAAATCCCCCAATACTGGGGGATATAGGGGGTTGATTAAGACTATTTCAGCACTCTCCATAAGTAAAAGCGATTTGCATATCTACTGATCATTATAACAGTCTACAGGATTGCTGTTAAGGCATTTAACACTAACCTTTACATTATGATACATATATGATAAAATTTTCTATGGCTTTCCGGTGGTTTGAGCGGGGCGGACCCACCCGTTCCCATCCCGAACACGGAAGTGAAACGTCCCAGCGCAGACGATACTCGTCGTGTACGCGGCCGCGGAAAATATGCCACTGCCGGAGAGCCTTTTTTGTTGACATTTTTGTATAAATGACTAGAATAATTATGTAAATGACAACTATTTTGAACAGGGGAAAGGGGGGGATCATGTGGCTGAGGTAAGACTTGAAGAGAGTGAACACTTCGATAGTCTACTCAAGAGGTTCAACAGGAAGGTACAGCAGTCTGGTATACTCTCTGAATATCGGAGAAGAGAATATTATGAGAAACCCTGTACCACGCGCAAGCGGAAAGAGGCGGCGAAGCGTCGCAAGAGCACCCGAAGCTCAAAAGGGCGAATGACGCGTAACGACAGATAAAAAGCGTTCTGTGATAGAAAGGCAATGATGCTACAGGATAAAGTGGCAGATGACCTGAGACAGGCGCAAAAGAGTGGTGACAAAACGCGGGTCACAGTGCTTCGTTTGGTTAAAGCGGGGGTGAAGAACGCTGAGATTGCCCAGGGCGCTCCAATAGGTGATGCTGGTGTTATAGATGTTATCACCAGGGAGGTGAAGCAGCATCGCGAGAGTATTACTGAATTTACCAAGGGGAATCGACAGGACCTCGTAGCGAAAGAAGAGGCGGAACTGGCCACTCTATTGGAATATCTGCCGAAACAGTTGAGCCGTGAAGAGGTTGTGGCGATAGTTCGCCAGGTGATCGAGCAAGTAGGGGCTACAGGGCCCGGCGATAAGGGCAAGGTTATGTCCCAGCTAATGCCCCAACTCAAAGGAAGGGCGGATGGGCGCGAAGCCAATGATGTAGTCACTGAGTTACTTGCCGGCTAATAGTACAACTGTTAACGGTGTCTTAGGATGTATTTATACCCCGCACCAGAGATCATTTTGGTGCGGTTTTTCTTTTCCCACTCTGACTATATAAGAGACCGCTGAAAAAGAGGTGCAGGATACTTCCTGTCGGGGGTCTGGGGATGTCCCCCAGCTTTAAAGACCCCCCAATATTGGTGGGTTAGGGGGTTGATCAAGACTATTTCAGCAATCTCATAAAATATCTGAAACACTTCCCTTTTTATTTTTAGCAGTGTAGATTATAATGGCAAACGAGGTGGAAAGATGAAAGTAGTTTTACTTCAGAACGTTGCTGGACTGGGGACTGTGGGAGAGGTGAAGGAGGTGGCGCAAGGCTACGCAAGAAATTTTCTTCTTCCTAAAGGGCTTGCCGAGCGTGCAACTCCTGATTTAATGAAGCGGGCTGAGGATATGAGGCGCGCGGAGGAGCGCCGCCAGTTATTGGCTGATGCCGAAATGGCGGTTTATGCTGAGACCTTTGAGGGGTTGGAAGTTACGATTAAGGCTAAGGCAGGGGCTCAGGATCGCCTCTATGGGGCCATCACCAACGCTGATATTGCTGAAGAGGTCCAGCGGATTACGGGACAGGATATGGATAAAAGGAAAATCGAGCTTGATGAGCCGATTCACAAGTTAGGAGAATATGATGTTGTGCTAAGGCTATCAAAGGAGCAAACGCCTCGCCTGAAGGTCATTGTTAAGGGGGAGGAGGTAGAGGTAAAGCCCAAGCCTAAGGCAAAGGCGAAACCAAAGAAGGAGGAAAAGGCAGAGGATGTGGCGGAGGAAACGCCGCAAGCAATAACTGAAACTGAAGAACAGGCAGTAACTGAAGAACAGGCAATAACTGAAGAACAGGCAATAACTGAAGAACAAGTAGTAGCTGAAGAACAGGCAATAACTGAAGAACAAGCAGTAACCGCAGTACAAGTGGTAGCTGAAGAACAAGTAGTAACTGAAGAAAAAGAAAAGGAAACTGAGATAGAAGCGCCTGAAGAGGAGTCGCAGTAAAAGGGTTATCCATGTCCACCGAAAAGTTGCCACCCCACGATATCGAGGCTGAAGAGGCAGTAGCTGGCTCTCTCCTCATAGATGGCGATGCTATGTTTAAGATAGCTACATTTCTCAAACCCGAGGATTTTTTCCGGGAGAAGAATCAGTGGGTGTACGCGGCATGCTTTGGTCTTTACGAGAGAAATGAGCCTATTGATCAGCTTACCGTCGCTCACGAGCTGGGGCGACAAGAGAAGCTGGAGGCGATTGGTGGGGCTGCCTACCTGAGCCATCTCGTCTCCAATGTAGCTACCTCAGTACATGTTGAGCACTATGGCCAGATTGTGCACCGCATGTCTATGATGCGTCACCTCATAAAGGCAGCAGGTCAGATTGAAGCCATTGGGTACGAGGCGGGTCCGGATATCGATGCTGCCCTCAGTAAAGCGGAAGAAAAGTTATTCGGCTTGCGCCACGGTCATAGACCGGGGGAATTCGTCCATATTCGTGAGCTCCTCCATAAATACTTCGAGGAAACTGAGATTCATCCATTTGAGGGAGAGATAGTACGCACCGGATTTACAGCTTTGGATGAAATTATCGGTGGGCTCCGTCGCTCTGATATGATAGTACTTGCAGCCAGGCCGAGCATGGGCAAGACCAGCCTCGCTCTGTGTATTGCGAGGAATGCTGCAGTTGACCAAAATGCCCATGTCGCAATATTCAGCGTCGAGATGGCGAGGGACCAACTGGTGCAACGGCTACTCTCCAGCGAGGCAGGAGTCGATTCCAAGCAGTTACGTCTTGGACATCAGACAGAGGCGGAGGAAAGAAGGCTCATGGAGGCCACAGGCGTGCTCTCGGAAGCAGCCATCTTCATCGATGACTCGCCCATCTTGAGGGTAGTGGAGATGAAATCCAAAGCGCGGCGGCTTCACAACGAGCGGCGTGTAGACCTTATCATCGTTGATTATATGCAGCTCATGAGGAGCGATGGTAGGGAGGGACGGGTGCAGGAGGTCACTGAGATCTCCCGCTCACTAAAGGAGGTAGCTCGCGAACTGAATGTACCGCTGATTGCTGTCTCTCAGCTCTCCAGGGCCCCGGAAGGAAGGGCTTCTCATCAACCTCTGCTATCCGACCTCAGGGAGAGTGGCGCCATCGAGCAGGATGCCGATGTGGTGATTTTCATCCACCGGAGTGATATGTATATGAGTGAAGAGGACTGGAAAAAGCAGCATCACGATGAGCCATTTCCCAGGGGTGTTGCTGACATAATGATTGCCAAGCACCGCAATGGGCCACAAGGTCAGGTGAAACTGCGTTTCCTGTCGAAACATGTAAAATTCGCCGATTATGAAATGGAGCGGACGGGATGAAGCCATTTTCTGGTTTCCCCCAAAAGATGAGATTAACCCCGCTGCCAAATATTTTCTTCAGCCAGTTGCTCCCCCAGATCGATGACATTACTGAACTCAAGGTAACGCTCCACCTCTTCTGGGTCCTGTACGGGAAGCGGGGTTACCCGAAATTTGTCACCTATGGAGAGCTTCTGGGCGATCGTCTTCTCATGATGGGCCTTGGTTCTGAGGCGGCACTTCGTAGCGGTCTGGAGGGGGCTGTAGGTCGGGGGACGATAATTGATTTAAATTTGGAGCAGCACGGAAGGACTGAAAAACTCTACTTCCTGAACACGGGGAGTGATTGTGAGGCACGTAACAGAATCGAGCGGGGGGAGATCGATGTGGGGGTGTTGCCGGAGGAGGAACCCTTTATTGAAGACATGGAAACAGCAGAGCAGCCCAATATCTTCACTCTATATGAGGAGAACATTGGCATGCTGGCGCCGATGATTGCTGAGGAGCTGAAAGCGGCGGAGCAGCTATATCCGGTCTCCTGGATTGATGATGCCTTTAGGGAGGCCGTCAGCCGCAATAAACGCAACTGGAAATACATTGAGGCAATTTTGAAGCGCTGGGATAGCGAAGGTAGGGAACATGGAGCGTCTGGGAGACATTCTAAAGCGGACAGGGACACAATCAAGAGAACGTACGGGCATCTCGTCAAACGGCGAATTGACTGAGGAGGTGGCGACAGATTGTCCTGTATGTAAAGGGGCCAGTTTTGTCCATCCCGGCCTCCCATCAGGACTTCCCGATTTCACCAGGGTAATACCGTGTCGGTGCAATAAGGGGGAGTCGGATGAAGAGCGCCTGTTGTGGCTGCGGCACAATAGCGGAGATCTGGGTCTGAAGCTCCTGAGCGGGATGAGCTTCGGAAATTTTGAAAAGAGGCCCAATCTTTCGCGGGGGGAACAGATGGTCCTGGAGGATGCCGTTAAGCTGGCGCGGCGCTTCGCCGAGGATCCGGAGGGATGGGTGGTATTTCAGGGGCGCAACGGATGTGGTAAGACACATCTCGCCGCGGCTATTGGTAATTATCAATTGCAGAAGGGTAAACCAGTATTTTTTAAAGTGGTTCCAGATCTCCTTGACCACCTGCGTTCCACCTTCAGGCCAGATAGTAATGTTACCTCTGATGAGCTCTTTGAGAAAATAAAAACTGTGCCTTTGCTTATCCTCGACGATTTTGGTGAGCAGGCGAGCACTGACTGGGCTCAGGAGAAGCTCTATCAACTTATAAACCATCGTTATAATGATCGATTGCCGATGGTAATCACCACCTGCTTTCCGTTGGAGGAGATGGAACTCAGGATAATCTCCAGAATAGCGGATCCACAGATTAGCACGTTTTTCGAAATCGATGCACCCGATTACCGGGCTAACTCTCTCCCTTTGGAGGAGGAAAGGCGTAAAACCAAAGGGCGAAGAGGGCCCACTCGCAAATGGTGAACTCTCCGGTGCTGGTTTTAAATCAAAACTTCGAGCCGCTGAATATATCCCGGGCGCGGCGGGCGGTGGTTCTACTTATGTCCGGCAAAGCGGAGACATTGGAGAATGACTCAGGGATGATCCACACCGCAAGTAATTCTATCCCTATACCCTCGGTTATCCGCCTCGTTTACATGGTGAAACGACCTCGCCCGGAGAAGAAATTAACCCGCCGTGAGGTATTCCGGCGAGATAAGTATACCTGTCAGTATTGTGGTGTGGAGACCAGGGAGCTTAGCTTGGACCATGTGAGCCCCCGCCATAGGGGTGGGAGGCACATCTGGGAGAATGTAGTGAGCGCTTGTCTCAAATGCAACAATCGAAAGGCGGGACGTACTCCTCAAGAGGCGGGTATGACGATTGCCCAGCAGCCCTTCGCTCCATATACAGGCAGCTATTATGTCTCCTACGAGTATATTCAGCGGCATAACGGGTGGCAGAAGTTTCTACCGCTGCAGCAGATAAGTGATTGGGACTAAGGCCCTTTTTGTTTAGGGGGCCTGTGCCCCTCCCTCTCAACCTCTTCAATAGGGAATTCCACGCGGGCTTTACTTTCCAGTTCCACGACCACCGTCTCTTTCAACGCGTTTCCGCCCACTATGGTCGCAACACCCATAGGAGTTGTCACTATCTGCCCGATATGGGGCAGTTTTTCCTTCATGACGCGATATTGTTCGCATTCGTAGCTGAGACAGCACAATAGCCTTCCGCAGACCCCGGAGATCTTCATTGGATTAAGTGGTAGATCTTGCTCTTTGGCCATTCTAATAGAGACAGGGTTGAACTCGGAGAGATATGTAGTGCAGCATAATGGGCGACCACATCTGCCGTAACCTCCCAGTAGCTTTGATTCATCGCGCGGTCCCACCTGGCGAAGTTCAATGCGCGTTTTACAGATGGCGGTAAGCTCTCTTAGGAGGTCGCGGAAGTCTACCCTGCCTTCAGCGCTGAAGAATATAGTGAGGCGGGAGCCTTCGAGGTTATACTCGGCAGAGATGAACTTCATGGGCAGATTAAGTCTGGAGCTTATTTCTTGGCACTTATCCAGTGCCTCTTGCTCCTTATCTTTGAATTCAACCCGTTTGCTGAAGTCCTCCTCCTCAGCTTTACGGAGCACCGGTTTCAAAGGCTCGGTTATCTCGTTGGCGAGAACCTGATTTGGAGAGATAACCACCCTGACCAATTCCGGTCCGCGCTCGGTCTCTACTACAACCCAGTCGCCTACGTTTATATCAATGTCTGCTGAGTCGAAGTAATATATACGCCCTGCCCGCTTGAATCTTGCGCCAATTACTTCAGTCATGTCTTCGAAACTAAGCCCCCTTCTCTTTTTGGTATATCAAGCATGAGCACCTCCAGCACTAGACGGGGATTAGCGTTTTGCCCCAGTGCTTCCATAGTCTGCTGCAGGCTTTTAATGAATCCTTTGATTCCAGTCAAATGGTAACTTTCTGCCTCGCAATAAAGCGTGGACTCTCGATCTATATTAGTAATGAAATCGCTGCAGCCCCCCTTGATTAGAAGAAGGTCGCGCCACCACTCAACCCAAAGTGATAGTACGTCCCGCACCGCCACACGATTTTTGGCGAACTGGCTCGATAGCCGGGAGGCATAGGCGAAGCGCTCCACTCGCCCCTGGTTAGTGACCTGGAGCAGGGCGCTTAGCTGCTCCGCGCGCTCATTGGGGATACTTTCGTCAAGTGATGCACTCACTGCCCAACCAAGGCAACCTGCTGAGAGCCTTGCCAGTAGCCTTGCCTGTTCCGGAGTTGCCGCCCACTGCTCGACAAGAGCCCGTTCTACCACAGGAATTGGGAGCGGTCTAAGCTCCAGCTTCTGGCAGCGGGAGCGTACTGTGGGAATAAGCAGACGTTCATCTGTGGTTATCAGTATTAGCTGAACATTAGGAGGCGGTTCCTCGAGTGTTTTAAGGAGGCAGTTCGCGGCCTCGGATGAGAGGTGCTCCGCTCCATCGATAATGAATACACGATTCCTCCCCTCAAAGGGCTTCAGGTTAGCGGAGCGCCCTATTTCCCTGATATGGTCAATGCCTATCTCATACTTGCCATCGAGACCGATCACCTGTACATCGGCATGCTTTAGTCCGGTAATACGCTGGCACGATGCACAATCGCCGCAGGGCTGTTCGTCCCCCATACAGTTTAGTGCCTGAGCCAGATTCAATGCCAGGGTCATTTTACCCACGTGCGGAGGGCCGACGAAGACATAGGCATGAGATAGCTTGCCACTCTTATGACTGTTGTCTAATAGCGCTACAGATGTTTCATGTCCTATTACTTGCCACATTACTTACCTTTTTGACCGCTGAAAAAGAGGTGCAGGATACTTCCTGCGGGGGTCTGGTGGTGTCCCCCGGCTTAATAAGTCTCCCAAGCTTGGGGGACTAGGGAGTTGATTGATATTATTTCAGCAGTCTCTTTTACTTCGCTCTATTTTATGGTGTCTATAATAGTAATTAATGATATTTAGGCATATCGCAGTTCATAAGATCCTCGAAGCTCTCGCGGCGGCGGATTAGACGCACCTTCCCATCCTTGACCATAACTATAGCCGCTTTGAGCGAACCATTGTAATTTGAGGCCATGGAAAGGCAGTAGGCACCACAGCAGGGTACGGCAATGCGGTCTCCTGGATCGAGTTTCGGAAGGTCGATATCTTGAATCAGGATGTCCCCCGATTCGCAGTACTTCCCTGCTATAGTGACCCGCTCCTTTTCAGCAGAGCCCTCCGCCATATCAACCATTTTGTTGGCTACGACCGCCTCGTATTTAGCTCCATACATTGCAGGGCGGATGTTATCCGCGATGCCCCCATCCACGGAAACATATTTGCGTACACCTGGTATCTCTTTTATTGCTCCAACGGTATATAGAGCAACCCCTGCCTCTCCTATGATAGACCTTCCCGGTTCCACTATAAGTCGCGGTGGCTCTATGCCGTGCGCTTTGCTCTTTTCAAGAAGCGTGGCTGTGATTGTTTCTGCAAATTCACTGATGGTAGGAGCTGGGGAATCCTCGGAATAGGAGATAGCCAGCCCTCCGCCGGTACCCAATTCTTCAATGTTAAAACCGTGTTTACTTCGTACATCAGCGGCAAACTTCAGAACAATCTCTATCGCTTGCCTATAGGGCGAGAAATCAAAGATCTGAGAGCCAATATGAAAGTGGAATCCAACTAGTTTAAGGGAAGGGTATAACCATTCCCCGGTGAGAGCCTCCTCAGCATGGTCCATAGTGAAACCAAATTTGCTATCGATGACTCCAGTGGTTAAATGGGCATGCGTGTGAGGGTCAACACCGGGGGAAAGGCGGAGAAGGATTGTTTGTTTCGCCCCTGCAACTCCGGCTACCTCGTTCAGAAGGGAAAGTTCATAATGATTATCTACTACAATACGTCCCACTCCCCACCCTACTGCCAGTTTCAGCTCCTGGCGCGACTTATTATTGCCGTTGAAGTAGATGCGATCCATGGGGAATCCGACCGATTTGGCGATGGCAAGTTCTCCCCCGGAGACTACATCGAGCCCCAATCCCTCTTCGTTGAGAATCTGCGCCAGCGCTCGGTTCACGAAGGCTTTACAGGCATATATCACCAGATTATTAGGATAACGTTGCAAAAACCCTTCCCGATACTCTGTGCATTTATTTCTCAGTGTTGCTTCGTCATAGATATAGAGCGGTGTACCGAATTCATCGGCTAATGCCGTGGTGTCGCATCCACCGAGGAAGAGATGGTTATTTTTGACATCGGTGGTTTGTGGAAATAGGCTAAGCATGTCTTTCCCTTTGGGGCACTAGTTCATAGCGGATGATATTACCACGTATCTGCGAGCACACCTTCCCCTCATTTTCCAGTTTTATGAGATGTGCATATACCTGTCCTTTGGCTACCTCGTAGAGGAAGCCGGTTAGTTCAGGATAGATCTCGAAAGCCAGCTCTTTTATTGTTGCTTTCCCTTGGTGTAACCCGTCTATTATCTGAGCCTCACGTTCCAGGCGATGATTGATCAACTCCTCCAGCTTTCTACTTGGTTTCCTTATCGGAGTGCCATGTCCGGGGAAGATCAGCTCAATATCATAGGTAAGGAGCTTTCTCAGGGAATCGATATACTGTGCCATGTCACCCAGTGGAGGATGTATCGCTGTGGTGCCCAGGCCAATGACGTGGTCGCCGGAGAACATGACCCTATCTTTTCTCATATAAAGACAGATGTGTCCCGGGCTGTGTCCGGGGGTATGGACGACCTCAAGATCGATGCCGTTGAGAGAGATAATATCACCTTCCCCCACCTCTTTATCCGCCGTGATATTGCTTTGCTCAGCGGAATGCATAACAATCTTGGCTCCTGTTATTTCTCTGAGCCTGGCGGAACCATTGATATGGTCAGGATGGGCATGGGTGATAACGATATAGGAAAGCCTTAGTCCGGGGAAACAATTGACATAATCTATTATTGCACTGGCCGACTGCTCATCGCCATATCCTGAGTCAATAAGGACTCCCTCTCCTCCGACTGCAAGGTATACCTGGGGCACAAAGGGACTTGATAGAGGACCTGTATGTGCCGGTATGGCATGAATGCCATGAGCTATCTCCATGTTTGTTTTCTTGTCCTTTGTAATTGTCATTTAATGGACCCACTATTACCGTTTTCATCTTCTATATACTAAGAGACTGCTGAAATAGCCTCAAGCAACTCCTGCATGCCCCAATCTTGGGCGAATATTCAAGATGGAGGAGGCCGACAGGTCGGCCTCGGGGCACCTCTTTTTAAGCAATCTCACTAAATACCTGTTGTACTAGAAGATCGATCTTTTTACCGTAGTTTCATATTAGCAATTGAGCATGTCAAAGTCAATTGACATTAGTTGACAGGCGAAGGAGGTGTGTCTAGAATTTGACTGAGGTACATTATGTATCAGAAGAGTATTTTAGATAATGGACTCCGTGTAATCACCAGCACCATGCCCCATACCCGCTCGGTGTGTATCAATATCTTTATTGGGGCTGGCTCGCGCCATGAAAGCGAGGAGGAGGCAGGAATATCTCATTTCATTGAGCACCTTTGTTTCAAGGGGACCCAGCGTCGCCCTACTGCAAAGGAGATTGCCGAGTCTATCGAGGGGGTGGGTGGCCTGCTAAATGGGGGTACTGATAAGGAGTTCACAATTTACTGGTGCAAGGTGGCCCGCCCTCATTTCTCCCTCGCATTAGATCTAACGGTCGACATGCTCCGCTGTTCGAAGTTCAGTGCTAAGGATATGGAACGGGAGCGTAGCGTTATAATAGAGGAGATCAATGAGAGCATGGATTCACCCCAGCATCGGGTGAATATGCTCATAGATGAAGTAGTCTGGCCCGCTCAGGCCCTGGGTCGTGATATTGCCGGGAGCAAGGAAACGGTAAGCGCCCTGAGTCGTGAGATGCTTCTAGGCTACCTCGGCTGCCAGTATGTGCCAAACAATACTATAATTGGGGTTGCTGGTGAGATTAGTCATGAAGAGGTCTTGTCATCCATAGGAGAAATACTAGGCGACTGGGCGGTGGCTACACCTCGATCCCCGTATCCTGCTGACGATAGCCAGGATGCACCCCGGCTCCGTATTGATCGCAGGGATACCGAGCAAGCCCATCTGTGCCTGGCGGTTCGGGGACTCCCTTTCGCTCACCCCGATCGGTTTACTCTAGATCTCTTGAACGTAATATTGGGCGAGGGGATGAGCAGCCGTCTATATCTGGAGATTCGCGAGCAGCGAGGGCTGGCCTACGATATCCATAGCTACGCAGACCACTTTCTCGATGCGGGGACTGTCACTGTCTATGCTGGAGTGGACCCAAAGAACATTAATGACACTATCGCTGTTATTCTTGAGACGCTTGCCTCTCTGAAAGAGGAGGTTCCATCGCTTGAGCTTACCAAGGCAAAGGAATTAGTGAAGGGACGCCTGCTTCTTCGTATGGAGGACAGCAGGAGTGTTGCTGGCTGGCTGGGAGGTCAGGAGTTACTTACCGGGCAGATCTACACGGTGGATGAGGTTGCTTCGATAATCGATGCCATTACTGTAGAGGACCTGAAGCGTGTGGCAGTTCAGATGCTCGTGACGGAAAAAATTAGTGTGGCCATCGTTGGCCCGGTCGATGGCGAGCATCGGCTCCACAGCCTGTTAAAGCTTTGAATCGTTACGCAGGTTTATACTGCAATAAGTTTGAATAGACCGTGGAAAAAGAGGTGCAGGATACTTCCTGCCGGGGGTCTGGGGGTGTCCCCCAGCATAAAAAGTCCCCCAAGATTGGGGGATTAGGGGGTTGACTGAGGCTATTTCAGCAGTCTCTTAAAATATAAAAACGCAGCTACGAATTAAAGGCCGTAGCTGCGTTTTTTATTATCAGCGAGTTTTAGTATTCGGGCATCTGTGGTGGCATGGGTGCTTCTTTTTCCTTGATGTCGGTTATCAAGGCTTCTGTAGTGAGCACTATAGCTGCTATACTGGCTGCATTCTCAAGCTCAGCCCTGACTACCTTGGTTGGGTCAATAATCCCACGCTGTTTCATGTTGGCGTAATCGTCCCGTAGGGCATCGTAGCCCATACCAGACTTGTGCTCTTTCACGTTATTTACCACTACTGAGCCCTCTTTACCTGCGTTCTGGGCTATCATACGGAGTGGCTCCTCCAGGGCATTCCTGACAATGTTTACCCCTGTGGCCTCGTCTCCCTCTAACTTTAACTTGTCGAGAGAGGAAACGGAGTTAACGAAGGCTACCCCACCGCCGGGGACAATGCCTTCCTCTACCGCGGCCCTGGTTGCTGAGAGGGCATCCTCGACACGGTGCTTCTTTTCCTTGAGTTCGACCTCGGTGGCAGCTCCGACCTTTATTACGGCGACACCGCCGGCAAGTTTGGCCAGGCGCTCCTGGAGCTTCTCCTTATCGAATTCAGAAGTGCTCTCATCGGTCAGGGTTTTAATCTGCTTTATCCGTGCTTCAATTGCTTCATCCAAACCCTTGCCTTCTATGATTGTGGTTTCCTCTTTGGTGGATACTACCCTTCTCGCTCGTCCAAGGTCATCAACTGTGACAGAATCGAGTTTCCGGCCAATTTCCTCGGTGATCAACTGACCTCCTGTGAGGATGGCAATATCCTCGAGCATAGCCTTCCGTCGATCGCCAAAACCTGGCGCCTTGACTGCAAGGCAATTTATGGTGCCCCTCAGTTTGTTAACCACTAGTGTGGCAAGCGCCTCACCGTCTACATCTTCGGCTATAATGACCAAGTTCTTGGTAACCTGGAGCACTTTCTCTAGGGCGGGGAGCATATCGGCAACTGCAGAGATCTTCTTATCTGTGATAAGGAGATAAGGATCCTCAATCGCTGTCTCCATCCTCTCAGGACTGGTCACGAAATAGGGCGAGATATATCCACGGTCGATTTGCATCCCCTCGACATATTCCGTCTCGAACTCTATTCCTTTGCCTTCCTCAACGGTGACAACTCCATCCTTGCCTACTTTTTCCATGACCTCAGCGATAAGATTTCCGATATTCTCATCGGCTGCAGAGATAGTAGCAACCTGTGAAACCTGCTCCTTGGTAGTCACCGGTGTACTCATCTTCTTGATATTTGCGAGGATAACGGCCGTTGCCTTCTCAATACCCTTCTTCAATGCCATCGGGTTAGCCCCGGCAGCCACATTCTTCATCCCATTATGAAGCATCGCCTGGGCCAGCACAGTTGCGGTAGTGGTGCCGTCGCCGGCGACATCATTGGTCTTGGTAGCTACCTCCTTGATTAATTGTGCGCCGATGTTCTCGAAGGGCTCCTCTAGCTCGATCTCCTTGGCGATGGTGACACCATCGTTGGTGATCGTAGGCGGTCCAAATCTTTTATCCAGAACTACATTGCGTCCCTTTGGTCCAAGCGTGATCTTCACGACATTGGCAAGTGAGTCTATGCCTGTTTTTAATTTTTTCCTTGCGTCCTCACCGTATGCTAACTGTTTTGCCATTTCCCCTCCTTATTAACTATACTTTGCTAGAATATCGCTCTCGCGCAGGATTAAGACTTCTTTATCATCCTGCTTGATTTCACTGCCGGCGTACTTGGAATAGATCACCTTGTCGCCCTTCTTCACCTCCATAGGGATTCGCTTACCCTCCTCATCTAACCTTCCTGGGCCTACCGCGATGATCACACCACGCTGCGGCTTTTCCTTGGCAGTATCGGGCAGGATGATACCACCTTTGGAAACCTCTGCCTCCTCTGAAGGCTGAACCACAACCCGATCGCCTAACGGCTGCAATTTTATTGCCACGCTTTACCTCCTTTTTAGCAGTCTAACGCTTAGAGTGCTAATTTATATTAACCCAGATTGAAAAATAGCGCAAGCGAGCAGATATCTATTCCAAGCAACTGTTGGGCTTTTAGACATCGATATGTATCTAATATCTTACAATAACTTCTACAGACCTATCGAAAACTCACGAATACATACTAATAAGCGAAGATTTTAGCCCAGCCTAATATTGGGGGTGATATCGAGATCCCATCCTGAACATTCACCTGTGGTGAAATGGAA
>RCNB010001859.1_pt1 | contig 13702 bp, 12 predicted proteins | sample 2041321 | NCBI WGS metagenome assembly RCNB01 (sample SAMN09708232, study PRJNA481090) | Marine sediment metagenome, whole genome shotgun sequencing project. | reverse complement strand
GTTGTTGGTCAACTTGGCTTTCCGCAAGTTTCGATAGCAACCACTCGTCCCATCGAATAATCGGTTTCACATCGATAGCGAGATTCTGAGCAGTGAAAGAAATTGAAGGAAATCCAACCGGTGCCAGGGCCTACCGGGTACTACTTGGTCTGGCATTAGAGCACAAAGGTTATTTTGCGTTGGCTGTACTCGGCATGGTCATTTTTGCGGCTTCCGATGCGGCTTTTGCCTATCTGATGAAACCAATGATGGATGAAGGTTTCACCGAGGGTGATCCCGACGTCATTCGGTTTATTCCCATCGCGATCATTCTGATTTTCGCTGTGCGCATGGTGGCCGTGTTTCTGCGCAGCTATTGCATGAGCTTCATCGGTCGCAGTGTCATCAATAAACTGCGTACCCAGATGTTTGAGAAATTGTTGACGCTGACCAGCGATGAATACGATCAGTCATCTAGTTCTTCGATCGTTACGCGTTTCTCTTATAACGTTGAGCAGATTGCCAAGGCGGTGTCGTCGTCACTCACTGCGTTCATCCAGGATTCCTTACGTATCGGGTTTTGCTGGGTTACATGATCTGGTTGAACTGGCAGTTGACCATGATATTTCTGGTCGCAGGTCCGATCGTTTTCCTGATCGTGGTGCGAATATCGGGTAAATTTCGCAACCTCAGCAAGAGCATCCAACAGTCTATGGGCGATGTGACCCATGTGGCACAGGAAGTCATCGATGCCAATCGCATCGTCAAGATATTTGGCGGTGATGAATTCGAACGCAATAAATTTTCAAAAATAAACAACAAAAACCTCAAACTGCATTTGAAAATGGCAGTGGTGACAGCGGTGAGCATGCCGCTGATTCAGCTGATTGTTGCCTTCGCCTTTGCCGCTATTATTGCTTTTGCGACCTCTGAAACTATGCGCACCGAGATTTCCACCGGTGATTTTGTTTCCTTCATATTTGCAATGACCATGCTGCTCGCGCCTATGCGGGTGCTGTCTTCGATCAATGCCAGCATACAAAAAGGCATTGCCGCCGGTGAGAGTGTTTTCGAGTTTACCTCTCGCGAGAGCGAACACAACGAGGGTCAGCTGGAGCTGGCTCGCGCAGAAGGCCGAATCAGTTTCGAGAATGTCGTTTTGCATTATCGTCGCAGTGAACAGCGCGTGCTTGATGAAATCAGTTTTGAGGTAGAGCCTGGTAGCACGGTTGCCATCGTTGGTCGCTCCGGTAGCGGTAAGTCCAGTCTGGTCAACCTGATCCCGCGACTGTACGAATATGACAGTGGTGAAATCCGGCTCGATGGCAATCGTCTGGATCATTATCGTATATCCGATTTACGCCGCCAGATCGCCTATGTCGGCCAGGATGTGCGCTTGTTCAACGACTCGATTCGCAACAATATCGCCTATGGTATTTCCAATAAGGTTACCGACGAGCAAATCATCGAGGCCGCCAAGCAGGCCTATGCCTGGGAATTTATCTCGGAGATGGCGGAACAGCTGGATACCGAAGTAGGCGAGCGCGGTGTACTTTTGTCGGGTGGTCAACGCCAGCGGATCGCGATTGCCCGGGCCTTGCTCAAGGATGCGCCACTGTTAATACTCGATGAGGCTACCTCGGCTCTCGATACAGAATCTGAGCGTTACATTCAAAACGCGATGGAATACCTGATGGAAAATCGTACGACGCTGGTTATCGCGCATCGGCTGTCAACCATCGAGCATGCCGATCACATCCTGGTCATGGATCAGGGCAAGATACTGGAGCAGGGAACGCATTCAAGCTTGCTTGCAATGAATGGCGTATACGCAAAATTGCATGCCATGCAATTCCGTGACAGTCATGAAGCCAATTTCGAAACCAGTAGCAAGCCCCGAGTAATTCGTTCGTCGGTTCTCAACAAAGCATTAATGAATAACTGGATCAGTCAGTCATCGCAGCGTCGTCAGGGCTGGTGGTTATGGTCGATAAATCCGTTTTCGATACTGTTAATGCCCATATCGCTGTTGTTTTATGTCGTCGCAGGTCTGCGCCGACTGGGTTACCGGATGAGGTTGATCCGCTCGCATAAATTGCCGGTAACGACGATTGTGGTCGGTAATATTACTCTTGGTGGAAATGGCAAGACACCGATCGTGATCGCGCTTTATGAATTATTGAAATCGAAGGGCTATAAGGTTGGTATTATCACGCGCGGATACAAAAGCGGCCATGAAAAAACCATTCAGCTATTAAATGATGGGAAAATCAGCGCAGCGGTAGGTGACGAAGCCAATATGATGTCGGAGATCTGTCGCTGCCCGATTGGAGTTGGTGGTGATCGGGTCGGTGCTGCAAGCCAGGTTCTGCAGCAGTTTCCCGAAATTGACGTTATTCTGTCTGATGATGGCCTGCAGCATTATGCGTTGAAACGTGACATCGAAATTGCGGTTTTACGCGACATGGCGCTTGGTAATGGTTTGATGTTGCCCGCGGGCCCGTTACGCGAATCACGTTCGCGTCTGAATCGGGTCGACGTTACCATCAATCGTGACAGTGATCAGATAGTCGAATCTCTGGGTCAAATCTGGAACCTGGCAAATCCTGAGGTCCGACGCAATATCAGTGACTTCCAGGGCAAGCAGGTTCATGCGCTTGCCGGTATCGGTTTCCCCGAGATATTCTTCGCCAGTCTGGCGCAGATGGGACTCGATGTAATCGAGCATGAATACCCCGATCACTATGAATTCAATGCACAGGATCTCAATCTGAAGCCTGAACTGCCCATCATGGTGACGCATAAGGATGCGGTTAAACTGAAGAGCATCGCGCGCGATAACGTCTGGGTAGTACCTTTGCAAATTGAGCTGAGTGAAGAATTGAGCGATCAAATTTTAGAACTGCTGGAGAGCCGTCATCATGGATAAACATTTACTCGATATTCTGGTTGATCCGGTCACCAAGGGACCGCTGCTTTACGATAAGAAACGCCAGGAATTGATTTCGCGGGCGGCGCGGCTGGCCTACCCGATTCGTGACGGTATTCCAGTGATGTTGCCGGAGGAAGCTCGCGAACTGAGCCTCGACGAGGTCGAAGCCCTGTCTTGAAATGGTGAAGCAGATTCCTGAATTCCGGATTGTGATTCCGGCACGTTATGCCTCAGAGCGCCTGCCGGGCAAGCCTTTACGTCAGATCCACGGCAAGACAATGATCGAGTGGGTGTATCGCGCCGCGCGGCAAGCAGCTGCAGTCGAAATTGTCGTTGCTACCGATGATCAGCGTATTCATGACGAGGTCACGGGTTTTGGTGGCAAGGCTTGCATGACCGACAGTTCTCACCGAAGTGGTACCGACCGGATTCTCGAAGTGGCACGCACACTTGCCTGGAGTGATGATTGCATCATCGTCAATTTGCAGGGCGATGAACCCTTGATGCCCGCTGCGAACCTTGTCCAGGTAGCTGACAATCTGCTGTCCAGTGGTTGTGCAATGGCAACCTTGCACAAAGAAATCGATAGCGAACATGCAGCGGATCCAAATCAGGTTAAGCTAGTGCACGACAACCGCGGACATGCGCTTTATTTCAGCCGTGCGGTCATTCCCTTTGATCGTGCAGCAGGCAACAACACAAGTTATCACGGTCACATAGGTCTATATGCTTATCGCGTGGGCTTTGTCGAAACCTTCAGCCAGCTTGATCCCTGTGACCTCGAAATTGCCGAATCGCTCGAACAATTACGCGCACTGTGTAATGGTTATTCGATCCATAGCGAGATTGCGCGCGAGCTTCCAGGACCTGGAATCGATACCGAAGCGGATCTGCTGCACGCTGAACAACTGATGAAGGCGACCTGGACATGAAGTATCAGTGGAAACTGGAGAAACACCTTACGCTGTTTGAAAAGTACTTCAAACTGGACGAATACAGTCTGAGTCACGAACTGTTCGGTGGTGGTTTCAGTCCGGTATTTACCCGTGAAATTTTTGAGCGTGGCTCGGTCGTTGCCGTGCTGCCCTATGATCAGAAAAGAGACAAGGTCATTTTGATCGAGCAATTCAGGGCGGGCGCAATCGATGATGCCGATGGGCCCTGGTTGATTGAATCGGTCGCCGGAGTTATCGAACCGGGTGAAACAACCGACGAGGTTGCCCACAGGGAATGTGAGGAGGAGGCCGGTTGCAGCATCAAACAGCTTGAATTGATTGCAGAATATTACGTCAGTCCGGGTGGTACCAGCGAACTCTGCAGCCTGTTTTGCGGCATGGTAGACAGTGAAGGTGTTGCCGGAATTCATGGGCTGGCCGATGAAAACGAAGACATTCGCGTGCTGGTGGTTGACGCCGAGGAAGCCTTTGAGTGGGTGCGTGAGGGCAAGATTCGGTCATCCGCAACCATCATCGCTCTGCAGTGGCTGGAACTAAATCGCGCGCGTATTGGCCAGCATTAGTCGTTTAGTCGGAAACGCACGTTTGAAGGGCTTTAGAAGGCTACGTAGATCGCTATCATGCCAACGGTGCTGAGCACGATGGTGTAGGGTAACGCCATCCACAACATGCTCATATAGGACAGGCGTATCAACGGAGCCAGAGCCGACGTCAACAGGAACAGGAAGGCTGCCTGGCCATTCGGTGTGGCGACGCTGGGCAGGTTGGTACCGGTATTAATGGCAATGGCCAGTACATTGAAATGCTCGCGATCAATAACACCTTGTTTGAGCGCATCGGAGACTTCGTTAATGTAAACCGTGGCAACAAATACGTTATCGGAAATCATCGACAACACCCCGTTGGCGATAAAAAACATGATCGGCTGCAAACCTCGATCCATCGACAGAACATAGGTGATGACCGGAGTAAAAAGGTGCTGCTCGTGAATGACGGCGACCACGGCGAAAAAAACCACCAGTAAAGCGGTAAACGGCAGCGCCTCTTCAAACGCATGACCAATCCGGTGCTCTTCGATAACGCCGTTGAAAGCAGTCAGCAATACGATGACCATCAATCCAACCAGACCCACCGATGCTACGTGGAACGCGAGTGACAGCACCAGTATCAGGCCGACTGCCGCCTGCACAATCAAGGTCATGGTCATGCGCTCATCGCGTTGGGCATCCTGCTCGGCATCGAAATCGGCTAAGGTTTGCGCAACTGATGTGGGTAGACTGGCACCATAGGAAAACCAGCCCATTTTCTCGAGCACTACGCTGGTGATTAGTCCAGCTGCCAGTACCGGCATGGTAACGGGTGCCATACGCAAGAAAAATTCGATGAAATCCCAACCGGCGCGTTCGGCAATCAACAGATTCTGCGGCTCACCCACCAGGGTGCAAACGCCACCGAGCGCAGTGCCGACGGCACCGTGCATGATCAGGCTGCGCAGAAACGAGCGGAATTGATCAAGTTCGACTCTGCGGTCGATCTGTACATCCTCATCGTGGCTATGATCGTGATCCGAGTGATGGAACTGTTTGCCTGAAGCCACGCGGTGATACACAGAATAAAACCCGACAGCGACGGATATCAGTACCGCGGTGACGGTAAGTGCGTCGAGAAAGGCACTTAAAAAAGCGGCGGTGATGCTGAACAGGAAAGACAGCAGGGGTTTTGACTCAACTTTCAACAGAATTTTGGTAAAGGTGAAAAGCAGTAGATCACGCATGAAGTAAATGCCGGCAACCATGAACATCAACAGCATAATGACTTCAAAGTTGGCGATGGATTCGGCGTAAACGGCCTCCGGGCTTGCCATTCCGATGATAATAGCTTCGATGGCGAGCAATCCACCGGGTTGCAGTGGATAACACTTCAACGCCATTGCCAGAGTGAAGATGAATTCCAGAATCAGTAACCAGCCGGCAATAAACGGACTGATGTAAAAAACGATAGGGTTGATGATTAGAAATGAGACTATTGCCAGTTTGTACCAGGTGGCTGAATGGCCGAGAAAATTTGCGCCAAAGGCTCTACCTAATGTAGTAATCATCAAATTTCGCTCGCATCGAGTTGAGTCAAATAAGGAGTATTCGTGCCAGCGGTGATTTTTTTACTTTTAGTCTTGCCAGCTGGCCACGAAGAGTGCTGAGCTCATTATCACCAGTACTATCGAAATTACAAGCAAGGCCTCGGCCATGGTGATGTTGAAAAGAATCATCGGAGAGTATCCACAGGAGGTTTGTACCTCGAATATAGAGGGGAGCCATTTGTCGAGTGCGAGCCATGCTGGCATGCCCAGTTCCATATCGCAGTCTCCAAATACCCAGCCGCGTTCAACCGCCAGAACCTGCCAGCTACGTTCCACCAGCCATATCATGACCAGGCTGTTGAGACCGTGAAACAAACGCATAGCCGGTTGTGAACCGGTCAGAAACAACGCCAGTATGCCAATCAGAATAAAGGCCAGAACTGCGATTCTCACATGGATACAAAGCACGCAGGGCCATTCGTCGAGAAAATACTGGTAGTAGAGCGCACCGACTTCGAGTGCGATTCCGATGAAAACCAGTAGCGCCCAGTAGCGGCGCTGACTGCTCAGATTTACTAGAAATGAATGCATATCGAGTCTGTTCCTTCAGGTGATGATGGGCATTTCAATCGCCGCGCGTTTGCTCAGCAACTCGGCGCCATCCTCGGTGATTACGATGTTCTCTTCGTGAACCATCAGCTTGCCACTGGCGAATTCCATACCGGGTTCCAGCGTCATCACCATACCGGGCTCTAGCGGAGTGTTGTCGCTAGCCGTCAGTGAGGGCCATTCGGTAAGTTGCGCACCGAGACCGTGTCCCATTCGTCCGACATCGTTGCCGAGTGCGCCACCGGCTTCCAGCACTGACCACATTGCCTGCCATACTTCGGTGGTAGTGGCACCGGGGCGTGCCGCGACAAGGCCCGCTTCGGTGCTTTGATAGACGGTATCATAGGCGCGCCTGGCTTTGTCCGAAGCACTCCCGAAGGCATAGTTACGATCGAAATCGCAGAAATATCCGTCAAAAATCGTGCCGGTATCGATGATCATGACATCGCCGTTTTCGACGATGCGATCGCTAGGGCCCATGATGATATCACCATAACCGTCCGGCCCGGATGCGGACACGATGTACGGGGTATGATCGGCACCGCGCTGCAATAAATCGATGCGCATGTCGCGCAGGATATCGCGTTCACTCTGGCCTATATGGATTAAACCAGGCAAGTCATTAAAGCTATCGGAAGCGAGTTCACAAACATAGCGGACTTTTTCAATCTCGGCATCTGATTTGACACTGCACAGCTGCAACATCATTTCCGCACAGTCGACGACTTGCATACCGCTGAGATTGGTTTGCAGATGCTGAAAGTCGCGCACCGGCATACGCAGGATACTTTCCATACCCATGGTGGCTCCAAGTCGCCCGAATCGACGGGGCAGCTCACCAATGGCGGCCAGCAAGAGTGAAATTCCATCGTCTTCGGGTTGTGGGGATGACCAGCTGCGGATGTCGTCAATCCAGCTTTGTTGCATGCCGGCGACACCGATCGATGGAATCACCGCAATGGGTTTACCTTCAAGCGGAATCAGCAGGAACCAGGGGCGCGTAGGGCTGTGCCAGAACTGGGTCAGGAAGCCACTGAAGTAACGCACCTGGGGTTCGGTAGTCAACAGCATTACATCCATTTCGAGTTCGCGCATTCGAACTTGTGCGCGTTCGGTGCGAGCTTCGAATTCGGCTTGCGAAAATCCGCGAGCAGGAGAAGGCATGTTGTTGTTCACTGAGATATAAGCCTCTGATAGAGCTCCGGGTCGGTAGCGCCTTCGGTACCGATCACAAAAATACGACTGTGTTCGTCAAGCCCAAGTGTAGCCGACATTTCGGCATCTTCACGGGCGGCGATTGCAGCTCCGAGACCCGCCACCGCCGATTCACCCGCTTCGATAGGTGATGCTGAATGCAGCAGCAACTTCATGCAGGTGGCAACCGCATCTTCACTGAGGGTCATGAAATCATCTGCACCGGGCTTCAGAACATCCCAGGCGAGCAGTGATACTTCACCACAGGACAGTCCGGCCATCAGGGTTTCCAGATCGCCATCGACTGCCACCGGCTCGCCCTTCATCGCGGATTGTTGCAGGCAATTGGCTTCTTCCGGTTCAACCACGATAAACCGTGGACGCTCGGCACCCCACAGTTCCCAGAAGTAGGCGCAGACTGCTGCAGCCAGGCCACCAACACCGGCCTGAATAAATACATGGGTTGGAATGGTATCGTTCATTTGTTCGACGGCTTCGGCCAGCATAACGGTATAGCCGAGTGCGACATCCTTGGGGATCTCCATATAGCCCGGGTAGCTGGTGTCCGAGACAATAATCCGGCCGTGGGCAATGGCATCTTCATCGGCCTGGCGCACCGAGGCGTCGTAGTTGGCGTCGACGCGAATGACGTCGGCACCGAGCTCCTGCATTGCCACCTTGCGACCTTCGGAAACATCACGGTGAATGTAGATAATACAGTCGCAGCCAAACATCTGGCATCCCCAGGCGACCGAACGGCCGTGATTACCATCGGTGGCGCAACTGATGACAATGTCCTGCACGATCGATTGGTGACGGCCTGCGATCAGGTCGTCTATGCTGGCGCGACTACCGCTTTGCTGCTGAATTCTATCTTGCAACTGACGAGCGACCGCATAGGCTCCGCCCAGCGCCTTGAAGCTTTTCAGCCCAAAACGCTCGGACTCATCCTTGTAAAAGATCTGGTCAACTCCGATCTGTGCAGCAAGCGTTTCCAGTCGGTGTAATGGACTGGGTTGGTAGTTCGGCCAGCGACTGATGTCGCCAAAAGCTTCGGCTGCCTTTTCGAGGCTGCTGATGTCGAGCAAAGCGGCCGGATAGTCTTCCCCGGGGAGCGCACTGGGATTGTGAAAATGGCTGAGCGTTGCTTGTAGAGTCGGCATGATACTGTCTTCTTTTGGTGAGGCGTCAAGTCTACCGAATTGCAACCAGGAATAAAGCCGCAAACTTTATCAAAATGGTGAAACTTCATTCATCGGACTATCGTTAATGTGAAAGATTCCGTTCGAGATCATTCTTGTGATCAGATCGTTTTGGTAGTTCTTGTATCGAGTCAGCGACTGGAATCAGATATCCAGATTTGCGATCAGTCGTCGGGATATATTTTCCTGTCGCAATCCAGGCTGTGAAGTCGCAGAAACTAAATCAGAATCAAACCTTGTACTATGCACTCCTCAGGACATCGGATTCACACCAGATCGATAGCTCCCTGATGATTTTGTTCACTTCACATTCTTAGATCCACAGACCATGACACTCGCTAAAACGGAAAGTAAATCGGCGGCCGGCCGCTTCGGCTTTGGTACTCAAATTCGAAAATCGCCTTATTTTGATGCCACGGTTCGCTGGGGCGCAAGCGGGTTTTCAGTCTACAACCACATGTATATTCCGCGAGATTTCGGCGACCCGGTGCAGAATTTCTGGAACCTGGTCAATAGCGCTACCTTGAGTGACGTCGCTGTCGAGCGGCAGGTCGAGATAACCGGGCCCGATGCCGAACGTTTCGTGCAGTTGTTAACGCCGCGAAACCTCTCGCAATGTGCGGTGGGACAGTGCAAATACGTCCTCATCACCAATGCTGCGGGAGGCATCTTAAACGATCCGGTACTGTTGCGATTGGACACCAATCATTTCTGGTTATCGCTGGCTGATAGTGACATTTTATTGTGGGCACAGGGTGTGGCGGTCAATTCTGGTCTGGATGTAACCATCGGTGAGCCAGACGTATCGCCGTTGCAACTGCAAGGTCCAAAATCTGGTGAAATCATGCAGGCGCTGTTCGGCGAGAAGATAAGCGAGTTGCGTTATTACTGGCTGAAGGAGTACGAACTTGATGGCATACCACTGATCATTTCGCGCACTGGCTGGTCCAGTGAGCTGGGATACGAAATTTACCTGCGCGATGGTACTCGGGGTGATGATCTCTGGGAACGCATCATGGCGGCCGGCAAGCCCTTTGGACTTGTGCCCGGGCATACCTCTTCAATTCGCCGAATCGAGGCAGGCATGCTTTCCTATCACAGCGATATGGACATTCATACCAATCCGTTTGAACTGGGGCTGGAGCGACTGGTTGACCTGGGAATGGAAGCCGAATTTATAGGCAAGGCGGCTCTCGCAAAGATCGCTCAACAGGGTGTTTCGCGCCGACAGGTGGGAATCGAAATTGATGGAGCTCCGCTAACGGGTCCCAACAATGAATATTGGCCCGTTATGGTGTCCGGTAATCAGGTGGGCCAGGTGACGTCTGCCATTTATTCGCCGCGCCTCGAACGCAATATCGCATTAGCCATGGTTAACATTGAGCACAGTGCGATCGACGTTCAGGCCGACATCGTGATGCCTTTTGAACATCGAGCCGGTAAGATTGTACCGAAGCCATTTTACGACCCGTCGAAAAATCTGGCAAAAAGCCAGTCTAACTGAAGACCTCGATAGGCCCATGTTTTCTGGTCTCATAGTGACCGCGGAGACAGGGTAGGTCGAAAGGATTGGATAGACGCCTTATTGGTGATTAGACGTTCGCTCAGAGAAAGCTCTAAAGCCAGTCGGTCATCAATATGCCGATAGCAATACGATTATTCTTGTGATCGTGATCGATCATGTTTTCGCCGTAGCCGTTATACCATTGCACAAGCCCACGCAAGCGATTCTTGATCGGGAAAGACCACTGCAGTTCTGCGTTGTAGCGATCCTCGCTGTCGAATATGTTGCGCAGCATCGCTGAAAACAGATGTCCGTTCCATTGCTGTCCGACTCGTATTTCGTAGTTTCCCATGAAATCCTCGATATCGGGATTATCATCGTCATTGGAGCTCTCCTCGATGCGGTACCAGGGTTTGAAGCTCAGGGCAAAGTCTCCCCGGTTAAATATGAACTCGGCATAGATACGGTTCCAGCTGCGTGACAAAGGTTCCGAGCGGCCATTGGATTGATGAACGATGCCAATGTTAACCGTACGGCCCGTCAAGCCCAGCAAATCATAGTTGGTCAAAAAAGAGGCGTACACTTCCGGTTCATAGTTGGTCTCTCGAAACGGGGCCGAGATATCGCCGTTGAATAGCTGCCAGTAGGCCACCTGCGTATAGCTGAACCACAGGTCGGCCTGTTGATCGAACATGTCATCGACCAGTTTGGTCTGCACGCTGAGCTGGAACTTGATTTCATTGTCGTCGATTTCACCAGCGTCTCCCGTGAATTCGTAAGGATCCTCATTTGGGTCGCTGTTATACGAATAGGTGAAGTAGTTCGGTTTGCGCGCGGTAAGTGTGAATGTCTCACGCGCTGCATCTTCTTCGATACGTTTGTTCCAGATGCTCGGCACTAGTGCGGCTTCATACTTGTCTGAATCATTGCTGATTTTGCGAGACAACTCGTCGAAGCAGAGCAGGCGCTTCGCATCGTCGGGTATGTCTATGCAGCTATCCGTGGAGGTCGGCGCAGCAGCGAATGCAGGAGGCAGGTTAACCGTCAGCACTATGGCAATAGGCGTGACAATATAGCGAAGAAACCGCCTGCGAAAGAGGTGTGGTGCGGCTTCAGGCATTACTGCAATCTGGCGCATTAAGCTGCTCGTTCAACATTGATTAGATCCGGAATCACTCTTTATATTGTTGATGCAGCATAGCATACGTCAATCAACAGTATTAGCAGTCAGGAGGTAGTTTCCTGCTCTCACTTTTACAGCTTCGATGTGCGCCAACCGAGCTGTTTGCTGCGGTTATTTGGGGCTTGCTACCTGGCTGTATCTGTTTCAGATTGAGACAACTGCTACGCGTTAGCTTTCGACTGAGTGTCACCGTAACGCGCAACCTGCTCGGAATCGTCAAAGCCTGGATTGGCCATCACCCGACGCAGTATCGGGTCGAAGAATTCCATCGGTTCGGAATCGTATTCCGGATCGAAGCAATTCTGATCGTAATTATGACAAAAATCGACAGCATCCTGGTACCAGGCATGATCACGAAATCGATCACGGCTGTTGCGATCACCACCGCAGTGGTGCGCGTAGTAATACATCTGGAACACGCCATGATTCCTGACAATCCAATAGAGTTTCTCAGAGACGAAAGGGCGCAGGATGGCCGCCGCCATTTCGCTGTGCGAATAGGTAGCCAGTTCATCACCGATGTCGTGCAACAGTATGGCAACAACCATTTCTTCTGACTCACCGGCGCGAAACGCCCGCGTGGCTCCTTGCAGGCTATGTTCGAGACGACTTATCCGATAGCCCGAGATGCTGTGTTCAAGCTTGCGCAGGCTGTCGAGAATTCGATCAGGCAGGCCGACCTTGTATTCGTCTTCCATGCGATCAAGGAATTCGTATTCCTCGGGTGTGCCGTCTTCCATACGGGTAAAATTAACGGTTTGCATTGTTTTCTCCGCTTTAGCAGTTAAGCGCTGTGCCAGTGTCTAGGTACGCAGCAGTTCGTTGGCTGGGTCGTAGGCTGCATCCATTTCCAAATGTGCATTGCGACTGCCGACTGAAGTGTCGATAGTGACCTCGAGACCAGCACTGATTAGTGCCGGTTTGAGGTAGGCGAAAGCGGTGCTTTTACCGATACGGTGTCCGTAAGCGCCCCCAGTAGTCAAACCGATTAGCTCGCCATTGTGATAAACCGCTTCATTGCCGTAACACTCGCAAGCGATGTCATCGTCGAATACCAGGTAGGCCAGTTCGATCGAATAGCCATTCTGCTGACGTTGCTTAAGGTTTTCGCAGCCGATGAAATCCCGGCTGGTGTCGATGAATCGGCCCATGCCGGCTTCGTAACCGCTTATTTCTTCGGTAAATTCGTTGCCGTAGGCACGATACATTTTCTCCATGCGCATCGAGTTAAACGCATAGCCACCGAAGTTACGGATGCCGATCGGTTCACCAACACGCCAGATCGAGTCGTAAATCGACAGCAGTTGATAGGAGGGCATGTGCAATTCGTAACCGAGTTCACCGGCGTAGGACACGCGCAGCACGCGGATCATAGCGCTGTCGAGCTTGATTTCACGCGCACACAGCCATGGGAAAGCCGAGTTTGACAGGTCTTCCTCGGTCATTTTCTGCAGAATTTCACGCGAATTAGGACCGGTGATCAACATCGACGAAACATCGTCGGTGACATTAACAATGTTCACTTCGAAGCCGTCCGCGTTGGATTGCATCCAGTGCAGATCCTTGTGCTCAGATCCGATTGCCGACACCAGATAATAGCGATTCTCTTCGAAGCGAGTGATCGACATTTCGCACATAATGCCGCCATTGTTCGTGTGAAACAGGCTGAGGCCCAGGCGCCCGACACGCGGTAGCTTGTTACAGGACAGTCGATCAAGGAATGCCGTGGCGTCTTTGCCACTGATTTCATATTTTGCTGCGCCGGAAATGTCGATAACACCGGCGGATTTCTGCATCGCTTTGCATTCCTGGGCGACAACTGCATGAGCTTCGCTGTGCGACCAGCTCAATGACTCACGCCTGACGTCATCGGTCTGAAACCAGAGCGCCTTCTCGTAGCCTTGCACCGCACCATGCACCGCGCCGTGCTCAAGCAGGCGCGTAAACAAAGGGCTGGTACGCATAGGACGAGCGTGCGGACGGTTATCATTAGGGGCGCCAGCAGCATACATCGCTTCATAGGATTCGATGCCCTTGATGGTGCAGTACTTGCTGTTGGCCCAGTC
>RCNB010001981.1_pt1 | contig 13703 bp, 10 predicted proteins | sample 2041321 | NCBI WGS metagenome assembly RCNB01 (sample SAMN09708232, study PRJNA481090) | Marine sediment metagenome, whole genome shotgun sequencing project. | reverse complement strand
AAAAACATTTCATCATAACCAGAGAAAGCAATCCATTTGCCACTTACCTTCCTAAGCAAATCCTGTAAGAGATACAAATCTGAAGCTGTATATTTTAAACCAATTATATTCGGTATTGTGCTAAGTTTAGCCATCTGTTCATTGGGAAGTACAACTCCTGTAGTAGCTGGAATATAATAGATTAATAGAGGAAGAGTTGTACTTTTGGACAATTCTTTATAATAGCTATAAATTTCTTCAAAACTGTAGGGATAATAAAAGGGAGGAATTGATGAAATACCATCCAATTTCATCTTTTCTGCATGCCTCGCAAGTTCTATTGCATTTTTCGTATTTGTACTACCTCCAACGTGAGCAATAATTTTAACCTTTTCTTTAACTTGATCCTTAACAATTTCCGCAACCATCTTCCTCTCATTAACATCCATTAAAATACCCTCGCCTGTACTTCCGCAAATATATAGACCATTAATTCCTTTGGAAATAAGAAAATCAATGTGGTTTCGCATTTTTTTTTCATCAATATTATTTTTCTCATCAAAAGGAGTTAACAGTGCAACATAAACTCCATAAAACTCATTATTCATTTTTCTTTTCCCCTTATTTATTTTAATTTTAAAATAAAACCCTTTTCCACAAATTTTTTTAAAAATTTTAATTATTAATTCTTTTCTTATCAAAACTTTGTAATTATAGCAGCAATCCATTAATTTTTATTCCTGGCCATATATATACTTTGAATCCTTATCAATTTATTTTAAACCAGGTATAAACGTTACTCGAAATTAGCACAATTTTATGTTAGCTTTTTTAATGCTTCATATAACACCCTTCCATTGGCCTGTGAGGGTGGGGGGATTCCCAGCAATTTAGCAATAGTTGGAGCCACATCTTTAAGAAGCACTGGCTTATCTGCTTCGCATCCCTTTCTTACCCCGGGCCCACTTATTATCAATATCGGCGATACTGAGAATGAATTGAATCGAGCTGTTGGAAGATAGAATGGATGATCTCCTAACATACCTACCTCGCCTTTTCCGAACAGTTCAGGCTCCACAGCTGACTGATGAAGATAATAATACAAAGACTTTGGTGAAGGGCCATCCATAGAATAGGGCGGCTTAAGATAGTAAACAACGTCACCTACCCTCTCACCGTATTGAAAAAGAAACTTAGCATCTTCTTTCTTTAATGCCAAAGCAATGGGACATTCTCCCGTTTCCGGGTCTTTTATCTCCATAAGACTTTTGATTATCTTTTCCCTGACTTGATTATACTCTTTGGGTTCGACAATTCCCTCAGGATCTCTCCCTTTCAGATTTACCCAAATATAAGAGGGATAAATGTATGGAAAGGCCTTAGTTTTAGACCAGTTCACGACGAACTTTTGTGTTTTTTGATCCCATTTATAGGTAAGAAGTCCTGCTTTAATGAGCGAAGGAGCTATTCGTACATATTTCCAAGTAGGCACAGCTGCGTGATCTGATACGTAAACAAAAAGAGTATCCTTATTTAAATATCGGTTCATAAGTTCGCCGACGAAGTCATCAATCAATTTATAGGCAATCCCATAGAGTTTAAGTGACTTTCTTTCCTTTGGCTCTGTGTAATCAGGATTCTCCGGACAGAGGTTACCTAAAAGATGATGATTTATGCGGTCCATAAGATGAAAGTGGAAAAAACACATATCCCAGCCGTAAATATTCTGGATGTACTCTATGATTTTAACCAATCTATTAGCTTGGATTCGGTCTTCATTAATCTTAGAGGGAGTTTCTCCTGTTTGTCTTCCTTCGTCCACAGACCAGTATAAAGCTCCATCTACTAAAGGTTTATCTACGCGAGGGTAAAAGTCTTTTCCCAGATCAAGGTTTCTAAGTAGTTCCGGTCCTAATTCCGCTGGGTGAGTCCATCCTAAAGTTGTAAATACATGTGTTCTAAACAGCTCAAACTCAGAGCCATCTGCTGATAGCCTTGTTAACCTAAACCTAAAATATCCCTTTACATTAGGACTGTCAGGTTTCACCTGGATATAATATACAGTTGATTTGCCTTTTTTATCAGGGGCTAGTTTAAATTCTTCTTCAAACCAACCAGTCCATTCACCAATTTTTAGAAATTCCTTTTCTTCGCAGTGATCCTCAAGTCGACCAATGAAGACACGGTCATAACCCTTCCCTTCCGAATCAATTACTAAAATCTTCAAGGTTAAACTTCCTTCGATGTAAGGACTTTCAACCTTTATCTCAGATTTTAATATAGGAGAGTAAGATTTGATCTTCTCCCCAGATTTATTAATTTTATGAAATTTTAGGGTGCATAGCTGTTCTTCAGCTTTTATGAGTTGAGGCGTAATATATCGCATAGGAGTTCCAATATAATGAACAGGTTTCCCATCACCGTTTATTACTATTCCCTTTTTTAAGTTAGTGGGCCAACCTCCTCGATAGTTTATAATTAAACATTTCTTACCTGCGCGATCAGCAGTATCCCAGAGATACTCAGCATTACAGTATGTGGAGAGTTGCCCTCTTCCTCGTTGTTCATCCCCTGCTCCATAATCCAAAGGCTCCCCAGGGATATGGATATAAAAAGAAGTCACACCATGGATTCCCGTGTCCGCTCCTGTAGCAATAGTTGCCCAATTAGTAGGTGTATCACAGGGAGGAGTTGAATACGCATCTGCAAAGAAACCATTCTCAATTAGCCTGGCAGTATTCGGAGTTTTGCCTTCCTCTGCAAATCTTTTAACCAAATAAGGCATTGCTCCATCAAAGCCCATCAAAATCATTTTTTGACCTTTTTTGTGGGGAAAAAATTCTGGTTTTTTATCTTTCATAGTCTACCTTCCTTTTTTGTATTTTTCCTAAAATCACCATTTTGTTTAATCGAAAACCCGATGGTTTACTTCTTCTCCCTTTTAATTCATCCTGAAAGTCTTAATATTTACCCTTTACCAAGTGACATGCAACAAAATGTTCTTTCCCATTTACTATATATTTTTTTAGTTTAGGCACTTCCTTTTTACATATGTCTTCACATTCTTTACATCTTGGATGGAAAGGACATCCACTTGGTGGGTTTATAGGACTGGGTACGTCTCCTTTTAATACTATTCTCTTTAACTTGTTGTCTAAGTCAGCCACTGGTATTGCCGACAATAATGCTTTTGTATATGGGTGTAATGTTTCTGCATATAATTCTTCTGCATCTGCTAATTCTACTATTTTCCCTAAATACATAACTGCTATTCTGTTGCTTATATATTCCGTAACACTTAAGTTATGTGTAATAAATACATATGTTAAGTTTCTTTTTTCTTTTAATTCTTTTAATAATTTTAATACTTGAGCTTGTATTGATACGTCAAGAGAACTTACTGGTTCATCACATATTATTAGTTCTGGTTCAACACTTAATGCTCTTGCTATTCCTATTCTCTGTCTTTCTCCTCCACTAAATTCATTTGGGTATTTATTTATACATTCTTTTCTTAAGTTGACTGATTCTAGTAATTCTTCTATTATTTTTCTTCTTTTTTCTTTTGATTTTACACCGATTTTTTTTAATGGGTCTTGCAAAGAACCGAAAATTGTAATTACTGGATTTAATGTTGAGTATGGATTCTGAAATATTATTTGTAATTTTTTTCTTGCATTTATCATTTCCTTACTTGATAATTTTCTCAAGTCTTTTTCTACCCCATCAAAGTTATATATTATTTCTCCTTCTATTTTTGCTCTTTCTACTAAGCCTAAAATAGATAGTCCTAAAGTTGTTTTTCCACATCCACTTTCTCCTACTACACCTAATATCTCTCCTTTATATATGTCAATGTCAATGTCATTAACTGCTTTTAAATATCCTACTGTTTTTTTAAATATTCCTTTTTTTATCGGAAAATATGTTTTTACTCCCCTTAATTTTAGTAAAACTTCTTTATTATTATCCATTTCCCAACACCTTCTTATAATACCAACACCTTACTAAATGAGTATCTGTCACCTCAAAGTCATTAGGCATTTTAAAGCATTTTTCTGTGCAATAATCACATCTTGGGTTAAATTGACATCCTTTTGGCCTTTTGAATGGATCTGGCGTCATTCCTCTTATTGGTTCTATTTCTTGATTTTTCCCTCTTCCTAATACTGGTATTGATTTTAACAGTGCTTTTGTATATGGGTGTGCCGGACTTTTAAAAATTTCTTCTAATGTTCCACTTTCTACAACGTTCCCCATATACATGACAACTACATCATCTGCTAGTTCTGCCACTACTCCCATATCATGGGTGATAAGCATTATTGATGCTTCTCTTTTTTCTTTTAATTTTTTCATTAGTTCAAATATTTGAGCTTGTATTGTTACATCTAATGATGTTGTTGGTTCATCTGCTATTAATATTTTTGGATTACATGACATTGCCATTGCAATCATTGCACGTTGTCTCATTCCTCCTGAATATTGATGTGGGTATTCATTTATCCTTTGTTCTGGTAGGGGTATTTCCGTGTCTTTTAATAGTTCTATTGCTCTTTGTTTTGCCTCTTTTTTTGTCATGTTAGTGTGACATCTAATATTTTCTATTATCTGAAATCCTATTGTATATACAGGGTTGAGAGCAATCATTGGATCTTGAAATATCATCGCAATATCTGATCCTCTTAAAGAACGCATTTTTTTACCATTTTTCTTTAATTGGTCTATTCTAATATCACCTTCGTTACTGTGATATATTATTTTCCCTTCTTCAATCCTTGATAATTTAGGTAATAATCTCATTATTGATAATGCCGTTGTACTTTTTCCACAACCACTTTCACCTACTAAGCATAGTGTTCTTCCTTTTTTTATTTTAAGGGAAACACCATTTACCGCTTTGTTACATCTTTGATTTGTATAAAAATATATTTTTAGATTGTCAACGCTAATAATTATATTATTATTCGTTGCTTTATCAACTATCATCTAATTAATCCTTTTTTTATTCTTCATTAGTTTGCCTTATCCTTGCTGTGTTGGATCTATAGAATCTCTAAGTCCATCCCCTATAAAGTTTACACTCAATACAAAAATTGATATTAGAGCACCTACAGGCAACCATATCCACCAGTTTTCTCTCAATACAGAAATATCTTGAGCAATATTTAAGATATTCCCCCAAGTAGGAATATTTAATGGAACTCCGAGCCCGAGAAAACTAAGCGCTGCCTCTTGTAAAATAAACATTGCGGTACTTAATGTTATGTTAACCAAAACTGGTCCTAATGCATTTGGTAGCATGTGTTTGTAGCATACTATAATATCGTTTAATCCAAAAGCTTTTAGTGCCAGAACATATTCCTCTTCTCTTATTGATAATATCTTAGCTCTTGTCATTCTATACATTGAACCCCAGCCTGTTAGTATAAAAATCACTATTAAGTTCCATAAACTTTGTCCTACTACAGACACTAAGAATAGTACTAGCACTATTCTAGGGAACGACATCATTATTTCTGATGTTCTCATAACTATTTCATCAATCAACCCACCTTTATATCCCGCATAAGAACCTATTAATACTCCTATAATTGCCGCTCCAAGTGCACTTCCTACTCCAACAAATATAGATACTCGTCCCCCATACAAAATACGTGCAAAAACATCACGTCCAATTTTATCAGTTCCGAATATATGTTCCAATGATGGTGGCTGAAGCCTATTTAACAGCTCTATTTTTTGTGGGAAATATTTACATATAATTGGGGCAAATATTGTAGCAAGCAAAATTACTATAAGCATCGTTAATCCTATTACTGCTAGTCTATTATTAAAAAATCTCCTTAATGCACGATTCTGTAATTTATTTTCTAAAAGTCCTGCTTCTTCTTTTTGCTTGATTATATCCATCTTTTTATCTAATTTTGTCTTTTTTGCACTTTCCATTCTTATCACCTAACTTTAATGCTATTTTAAATTATTGGTAGCTCAAATATTATTTATAATTACTCTAATCTTATTCTTGGATCTAACATAGCTATAAGAAAATCTATAAGAAAACTTGCAATTAACATTGCTAATACAAATAATAGTGCTATCATCATTACTAGTGGTGTATTTTGAAATCTTACAGCGGCAACGAATTCTCTTCCGATACCTGGCCACTGAAATACTTGCTCTATTACCACTGACCCTCCTATTAGCATTGGCAATCTAAACCCTATTAGTACTATTATAGGGGATAAAGCTACTCGTAAACCATGAATAAGTTTAACTCTCCATTCAGGAAGACCTTTGCTCCTGGCTGTTCTGATGTATTCTTTGTTTAATGCATCTAACATGCTTCCTCTTGCATATCTCATAACTCCTGCCGTCATTGTCAATCCTAATACTAAAGAAGGTAATATTAAGTAAGGTAATGTATCTAGAAAGGCTTCACGCCCTGGTAGTAGTCTACCGCCTACTGGTAACCATCCTAATCGAAGAGAAAAAAATAAAATTACAACTAAACCAAAGAAAAATCGAGGGATTGATACACCTAACATTCCAAGAAGTGTTAATATGTTATCTATAATAGTTCCTTTTTTTAAGGCACTTATAATTCCTAATATACTTCCTAAAAAAGTGGATATTAGGAGTGCTGTAATTGAAAGCTCTAGTGTCGCCGGTAATCGGTCAGATACAATCTCTGAAATTGGTACTCCACTTGATAAGCTATATCCAAACTTGCCTTTTAATATTCCTCCAATCCATTTAAAATATCTTACAATAAATGGGTCATTTAATCCTAATGAATCTCTTAGTTGTTCTAATGATTCCTGTGATATATTTGCTAATGCATCGGGACTAACCATGTATGATACTGCGTCTCCCGGTGTTAATTCTAATCCTAAAAATACAAGAAAAGTTATAATAAGCAACATAGGAATTAATACTAGTATTCTTCTTATTATAAAAGAAATCACGTTTCCTACTCCTTTATAGCCTTATTTTATATAAAAATAGGACTATGGCACTATAAACTATAGACACTTCCATAATCGCCATAGTCCTATTTTTACTTAACCAGTTTATTCTTTATTTTGATTTTGGAAACTTATTTACATAGAACATTCGTGTATATCTAATATTAACTGGTATAACTTCCATGTTTTTCATTTTTTCAATTGCTTTTGCCTCTTCAACAGATTTACTAAATCCATAATCTAATTTACCTGCTTCTGCATTCACTACTATATTTGGATCACTATCTCCACTTGGATATAATTGAATTATTTCAATATTTCCTGTACCTGTTTTATCCCAATACCCTTCATATCGTGTGAATGTAGCGTAGTCATTCATATTAACTTTATCAATTTTGAATGGTCCTGTGCCTACTGGTGCTTGCCAATATGGATCTTGTTGTGGTCTAAGTGGGTCGCTTCCTTTTAATAAGTGTTTTGGTAATGGTGCCCATTGTGAAAATGTTAATAATGCATTTGGAGCTATCTTTGTAAAATTAAAGGTTACTTTGTTTCCATCAATAACAATACCACTTATTTCATCACTATTACCATTAATATAATCATCGTACCCTTCTAAAGAGCTAAATGTCTGTCCTGGTACTGCATTAAGTGTTGGAATTTTTGATAAGTATTCAACAGTAAATTTAACGTCTTCAGCAGTAAAAGGTTCTCCATCATGCCATGTAACACCTTTACGCAATACAAATGTAATTATTTTTCCATCTTCACTAACTGTATATTCAGAAGCTAATTGACCTTTCTTAGGACTTAGGTTGTCGTCAGCTATAACTAAACGATCAAAAAGGAATTTGTTAGGATTTGTTAATGATGGGTTTACAGATATTTCGTCGAAATACTCCGCTGGTCCCCTATTCGAATACAATATATATTCCCCATTTTTATTACTCTCTACATCCCAATCTATAATTCTCGAATCATAGGCATATTGTTCATTTCCATAAGGAATTCCTTTACGATCAACCCTATTATTTTTATATACAAACACCTGTTGATAATAAAGGGGAATAGCAAATAGTTGTTCATTAAAATATTTTTGTAATTCATAAAATGCAGCTTTTTGTTTATCTACATCAGCCGTTGCATTTGTGGCAGCGATTAATTCATCTAACTTCTCATCTGTGGGTTGATTTGAATTACTAGTTGCACCACCTTTAAATCTATTATAGTATTCATGGACCGCAAGTGCTGCATTAGCTGCATATGCTAAATCCCACTTAACAGATGCTGGACCATTCACGGGATCATCAGGTTTAACCCATAATTGAGCTGCTAAGTCACCTTCTAATCTTCTAAAATTCGCTTTCATTCCGATTTCGGCAAGTTCTTGCTGTATAACACTCATCAAATCAACAGTTAGTTGGTCCTTATAATAATAAACTACATCAAGTACATAATTAGAATCCCAATTAGCTTCTTTTAATAGTTTTTTTGCTTTTTCAGGGTTGTAAGCATAATTATTTAATCCCTCAACTTTCCAATCACCGTTTGGGGTAAGACTATCGGCAGGTATTGCTTTTCCTTCTAGTAAGGTATCACATATTGTGTCCATATCAATAGCATATGTAATTGCCTGACGTACACGTACATCACTTAATGGGTTAGAATTGGAAGCACTTGAAGTATTGCCGATAAGTATGACTAAAGAAAATATCAAAACCAACATCAAAATTAAATTAGTTATTTTTTTCATTTTTATCCTCTCCTTTATATAATTTAATTCTTAAACATACGCTAATAAAAATTTAGTATTAAGCAACCACCTCCTTAATATCGACAAACATCTTCATTAAACAACTCCTTTAGCTTCTCTCTACCACATTTCATCAGATCACTTAACTTTTCTGATTCTCTGCAAAAATAGACCCTTAATAACTCCGGAATTGTTAAGTTATATGTCGATAAGCAATCTCAAAAAAGAGAATATTTCCAATTTTGGCTAAACATTTTTCAAATATTATCCGACCATAGAATAAACATAAAGAAGATTTATAGAAAAATGGTACTACCTTCTCTAATCATTACATTCCATCCATATATGTTTAGCATAACTATTCTCTTCTTTGGAACAACACAGTATTTTTCTATTATTTTTTTCAATATAATCAGTTTTATATTAATGTTCTTATTCCCGAAATTTCCCAAATGATTCTAAATATCTATTTAAATACCTGCTTAACCACCTACTGTTTAATGATATATTTGCTTAACAAAATGGAGTAAAAACTTCTTTATCTAGCAAAAAATAAAATCCGGAAAGACCAATAAACAATTAAGCTATTTATCTTAGATTCTAAATCAAGAAAATACCGAAAAATGAAAAATCTCCTGTAAAGGAATGGTTGCAGCAGCAGTCATTCTAAAGTCCTCTCCTAAAGAAGTCGGACAAATTTCTAATTTATTAGCAGAAATGGCCAGGGCTTGTTTAAATACTAATTTTTTTACCCAGGAAAATAGAAAATGGTTATCATAAGCCACTTTCCCTCCTAAAATAATTATATCTGGATTTAATAAATTGACCAGATTAACAATCCCGCTGGCAAGATATCTTGCAACTTCTTCCATAATTTTTTTAGCCAATTGATCACCTTTTTCCAAAGCATTGAGAAAAATAGAGGGAGTAACCTGATTTATATCTCCCTTTGCTAATTCCGACATCATTGTATGTTTCCCTTCTGTTACTAAAGACAATAGTTTGGAGTAAATAGCCGGCCAACTAACATAATTCTCCAGACAACCTCTATTTCCACAATCACAATACATCCCATTTCTATCTATACTGGTATGTCCAAATTCTCCTGTTCCTCCGCAATTACCGCGAACTATATTTCCATTTACTATTATTCCAGCTCCTACTCCATCTCCTATCGTAATATAAACTAAATTTTTAAATCTTTTATATGCGCCAAATTGTTTTTCAGCCAGGGCAATTGCATTGGCATCATTTTCCAACCAGGTTTTTAATTTAAATCTCTTTTCCACCATTCCTTTTAGAGGAATATTTCTTAATTTTAATTTCGTATTTTCATAAATTATCCCATTGTCTACATTAATAATTCCAGGAGATATAATCGAAATTCCAATACATTTTTTTAAATCAGAATACTCTTCTAAGAACTGGCCAATTGATTTTAAAAAATAATCAATCGCTAGTTCACCCGTTAAATTATATATAGGAAATATTTTCTGTTTATGAACTTTTGCTTCCAAATCCATTTCAGCAATTTTAATAGAGGAGTTGGTAATAGCAACTCCGATAATAAATCGACTTTCCGGAAAAAATCGAATAAGAATAGGTCTTCTACCCCCATTGGACATCCCCATACTATCTTCACACACCAATCCTTGTTGAAATAATCTTTTTACTGCAGCAGTCACGGTTGTAGGGCTTATTTTATTCCTTTTAGCGATTTCACTGCGGGATATGGGACCATGATGGCGTATTGTCCTAAGTATTATAGATCTATTTAATTCTTGAATTAATTTTAAATTACCGGTCTTTTGCAATTAGTTAACCTTCTATCTATAAACTTACTTTTTCCAATGACTTTATTAAGTATATAAATAGTAATACATTAAATAATCATTGTCAAGGAATCTTTAGCATTGTGTAATTAATCTGTGATATTGTCACCTTGAAATTAATCAGTAATAATGTCACTATGGAGAAGATAAGATATCTAATGACCAAAAAAGAATTAGTAAGAGTTCATGTCATCAAATCCTTAATTGAGGATAAGATGACCAGCAGGGAAGCTGCAGAAGTTTTAAACCTTAGCGAACGCCAGATAAAACGTCTAAAGGCAGGTGTTAAAGGCTTCATATCTATACAAATTTAGCACTCTCCCTTGTTTTTAAATCTATTCCTGACAGCTCGGTTAAATTCCCTGTTTGCTTTATCAATATTATGTAAAAAACCATCTTTTGATTTCCCGGTACTGTTTCTGGCAGCAGAAATTACCGTATTACATTCATTGTTATCCATAAAAATAACTGCCTCAAGCAATCTTTCTTCATCCCCCTTAGGAATGACAAGAAATCCGTGCTTGTCGGCATGAATTAGCTGGCCGGGTTTAACCGGACAACCAAAGACCTCAACCTCACAACCCCAGCGGACAGGAATACTATAGGCATGACCAATACACATTCTCCTGGCTATAGCCTTAAATCCCGCATTAAACATTTCATTCACATCACGGACAGCCCCATCAGTAATAGTACCCACGCATCCCAGTATCCGGTGGATATTGCTGTTTACCTCTCCCCAGAAGGAACCTATTACCTGCGGCTTATCTAGATCCTGCACTACAATAATCTTGGGACCCGGAATATCGGCCACATAATTACGGTACTTACTCCAGGCGTCCAAATTGTTTTGAAGATGTTCTGGATTACTCGGTTCAATTACTACGGTAACTGCACGTCCTACCATAGGACCCATCTCCGGCATAAAATCTTTAGTCTCTTCCAAGTTAAAATGCCCACGTGTCCGGTCATGCTTAGTAATGGCTTCCCAACCATTGTAAATAGTCGGAGTATTCCAACGTTTAAGTTTTAATAACTCTGAATATAAAATCCCGTTATTACTCATTTTTTAATTATTTCCCCTTCTCCAAGTTCTAACTTTATTTTTTGTAAATCAGCGCTCATATTTTTACTAAATACATCTATATCAGAACTATGTACAATTAAATTAGCCCCTCCTTTAATCCATTTTATTTCATCTTCTATTTTTTCCCAGTAGTGAATTCCTACCCCGACATTATTATCCCTTGCTTTTTTAATAATCATTTTTACACATTTAACAAAGTAAGGATGTCGGTACTGTTCAGGAATTCCTAAACTACACGAAAGATCATGGGGACCTATCAGGATACCATCCAACCCGGAAACTTTAATAATGCTGTCCAGATTTTCCACCGCCGGTGTACTTTCGATATTGACAATTAAAACATTACCTTCGTTTCTTTTTATTAAATATTGCTTCAGTCCTGTTTCAAGAGATTTTTTTTTATTTAACACATTACGGAGCTTTTCTCCTTTTAGAGGCCGAAACTTGACCGCACCTACCAGTGCTTTTACTTCTTCAACTGTCTCTACATAGGGAGCGATAATTCCTGAAGCACCACCATCAAGTACCTTACAGGCTTGATAGGGATCAGGTGAAGGAATACGGACGATTGGAGCAAGATTCATGTCCCGGTAAGTCCAGCACATCCAGGATAATTTCTCCATATCAATTGCAATATGTTCTGTGTCAATAAAGACAAAATCTAATCCTATTTTTTTAACCTCTACCAGCCATCTAGGTGAAGTAGAGACGATTAAAGTACCATAAATTCTTTTACCTTCTTTTAATGCAGAACAAATCTCTTGACCATTCATAACCCTAACACTCCCTTTTTATTTCTTTTTTATTTTTCTTGCTATTTCAATCATTGCTATATACCCATTTACTGGTACGTAATCTGCAATTGACTTACCAGAATCCATTCAAACCTATCGAGTGATTTTCCTCGAATCGTTCTAATAATTCTTTACTTTCCCATTAATCTTTCTATAAGATAACAGGATAGTTCCTATTTAGACAGCATATTTATAAACAGGTTATCGATCCCCCTGCAAAAAAGTAGGGTGCTAAAAAATGAAGTTAACATACATCTATTCAGGGTCGCTCGCTATCCGCATAACCTTTCTTTTCATACCCAAAAATCTTGTTTAACTCCGTTTTAGTTACGCACTCTTTCAATTTCTTCCAACACAGCCATAAATTGATCATAATTGCTCCCAACCCCAACAGAATGGCTACTACCTAAAATAAATCCTCCATCTTTAGCAACACCAACTGCATATTCTATATCCTTTTTAATATCATCTTTTGAACCTGAAACCAGTTTTTCATAATCATATCCGCCCCAAAGACAAATTTTGTCTCCATATTTATCTTTGAGTTTCTTGATATTCATCCCGGCAGAAGTCTGGATTGACTCATAGCAATCATAACCTATATCAATAAAAAAATCCATAAGCGCCCAGTTATTTCCACAGGCGTGTTTAATAACAGGAAGATTAAAAGTTTCCTTTACGTGTTTTACTCTGGCTTTACAGTTTGGTAGAACAAATTTCCTAAACATTTCAGGAGAAATCATCGGACCTAAATTATAAGAAAAGTCCTGACCCCACATAATTGCGTCAATGCTTTTTCTGATATAATAAAAGTCTTCTTGATTACCTATTTTTAACTGCTGTTTTCCGGCTGCTTTGACAACTTCAGGATTGCTAACATATTCCATTAGTCCTTTCTCCATCCCGCCCAGTAACACCATGCCTACTTCTTGTCCGGCAGGACCAATGATAAATTTCTTATCTCCCAATCTATTAATTACATAATCTATAACTTCAAAAACAGATTTATCAGGTTTTTCGACTTTTACCACTTTATTAAAATCAGATAAGTTGTATTTTCTTTCCCATTTTTTCGGATCATCGACCATTGTTATGTCTTTAGTTATATCCGAATATTTATATATTTTACCTTCAAAGTCCTGCCAGGTATTATCAGCTATTTTTTTGGGCGGATCAGGTTCATAATCAGCTGGAGGCACAATCCCACTTGCTTCAGCTGCAAGATTTACAATATCAATACAATCAAGTTTAGTATATAATTCAACAATGTCTTCCTTCCAGCTTTGAACA
>RCNB010001704.1_pt1 | contig 13703 bp, 8 predicted proteins | sample 2041321 | NCBI WGS metagenome assembly RCNB01 (sample SAMN09708232, study PRJNA481090) | Marine sediment metagenome, whole genome shotgun sequencing project. | reverse complement strand
GGTGCGTTCTCTTGGCGATAAACCGGGACGATCTTGGATGTGAATTCTTCCAACGTGTAAGGAAAATCGTCTTCGCTTGAAATTTTGCCTAATTCCAACAAAATCTGTCTCGCTATAAACCAAAAAGCGAGTCCTAAAGCTTTTTTCCCTCGATTGTTTGCGGGAATTGCGAGGTCGATGCCGTCAAGGATATCGTCAGTATCAAACAACGACACTACGGGAATACGAGCTAATTTAGCTTCTCTTAAGATCACTTTATCTGCGTGAGGATCAACGATGACTACAACCGATGCATCTTTAATGTAATCTTCTATCATAGGATTTGTCAAAGATCCAGGAATAAACCGTTCGGTAATTGCTCGACATCCAAGCACTTTACAAAATTGTTTTACGGGTTCTTTTCCGTACCTTCTGACGGATGAGACTATTACTTTGTCACTACCTTCTTCCACATACTTACTGAGAAATTTTGCGGCTGTAAGAAGGCGTTCGTCGGTTTGAGTTAAGTCTATTACGTACAACCCATAATTAGTTTGTCTATAAATAAATCGCCTAGCATCACCAGTTAATAACTTAGTTCCAATGTGAATACCAGAACTTAGGTATAATTGTTTCTTTTCTTCATCTTTATCGACGATTTTTTCGATTTCTCCAACATCAGCATCCATATCATCTGTATCAAGTAAATCGAGTTCCTCTTCTAAATCCAGTTCATCTTCAAAATCTTCCTCAAATTCAATTTCGAATTCTTTTTCTAAATCTTCGTTGGTACTATTATCTTTTTCGATTTCAGAATCCTCGTTGGAATCAGTTTTTTTCTTCTTTCTTGCCAAATTAAATACCCTAAAGTAAACGATTTAGTATATCAAATATAATTGTGATAAATTAAATAAAACGTCATAATTTTAATATTTTATTAAAAGCATTCCTTTAATTCTCTTAGAACTAAAGATTTAATACATCACAATTATTTAATTTGTTATTACCCTTAAATAATACTAACAAGAGTGATTGAAAATGGTTTCCTATCGGTTAGTGCTAGGTATTATCGTTGGTATAGTGTTTAGCTTCTTCACAGTTTTCTTTTTTAATATGGAAGCCACTATTCTTCAAATCCAGATTTATTTACAAACTGACATATTAAAAGTAATCATTTTACAAATAGGAGCGAACTTTAAATTTGATTTAATTGCTTTTTTCACTGGAACCCCTTCTATAGCTGATTTTTTTGCTCCACAGGTTTTAGCGTGTATTTTTATCGGTTATGTGAGCGGTACCATTTCTAAAGGCTTAAAAAGAGGGGTTATTGCAAGTAGCTTAGTAATTATAATTGGATTTTTAATTTGGATGTTATTAAGCGTTATCTCTGGAGAAGATTTAATGGCGCTGTTTCAAGGAGCTCAGCTTTCTGTTACAGTTGGCGGAATTCTAAGCGCCATTCTAGGAGCTGTTATTGGAGGTTTAATCGGTGGATTTGTTAGCGGCCCATATGAAGAAGTTTATTAAAAAATAAAATATGATTTTTAAAAATAAAATTATTTAGGATTTTATTGATTTCTTTTTGATTTTAGTTGAAGTTTTTTCTCCTAATTTCATTTTTCTCACTTTTTTTTCAACAAAAACAATAGATGGTATTATACTTCCAATTGTAATTCCTAATATAATTGTGATTGCGAATATATTAGTTGAGAAAAAATTATTATCACCTTGATTATTACTTGGAGTGCTGCCAGATTCAACTAAAGGCCCTTGATAAGTTGAAGTTGAATATTGAAAAGCACCATCAGAACATTCAAATGAAATAGTATAAGTCGTCGTGGATGGTGTGAGCAGAGTTATGAATTGATAAATACAACCATCTGTAAAATCTATATCAGAAGGATTCAATTTTTCCATAAAATAAGAAATCTCATTAATCAATATTTCCACATATTCAGGTGCATTATTATCTAAATCAGAATAAATCACTGTGAATCTAAAAATAGTGTCCTTAGTTCCTGTAGTAGGAGAAAAATCATCTAATGCTAAATTTGGAGAGTAATCATTAATGTGAAGAGTGAACGAGAAATAATCTGACCAGCTTCCAGTGTAATTTCCGTAAGTAGAACGCACTCGCCAGTAATATTGGCCTTGTATTATAGATAATGGAACAGAGAAATTGGTGACTGTTGGTGTTTCTGCAATATTTTCTGATTGAAAAACTATGTGACTAAAATCAGACATGTTTGAAACTTGTAATGTGAAATTAACTCCAATATCTAAACTAGACCAACTAAAATCTAATAAGTTGCTGAAAATTCGACTGTTAGTGCTGGGTGTAAGCAATTCTATATAATCTATTCCATGTAAAACATTCTTAATTATTGCTACTTCAGAATATGCTGTATTACCGAGTGTATCATTTGCATAAAATTTAATAAGAACATTTACTCCTTGGTTTTTTTCCCATTCTGTTTGGTCAATAGTCCCAGAAGTGCTAACTATATGGATAAGTGTTAATCCGCCATCAATCGAGTACCACATAGAATCTAATTGATTATCAATGACTGTTATGTCAAATGTTGGGGCTGCTGAAGAAAATATCTCATCTGTATTTGGGGAATTAACGAATATTACTGGGGCGGAAATGTCTTTATAAACCATTAATTGGCTCGTTCCATCATTCCCTGCAAAATCACTAGCGTAAAATCGAACTGTTACCGTTCCGTTTCCTAATTTATCCCATTCGGTTTGATCAAATGTGCCTGATAAAGAAGATAGGCTAACATTTGTAACTCCACCATCAAGAGTATACCACATTGAATCTAAACTTGATTCTGCAATTGTTATGCTAAATGAAGGTGAATCATTTGAAAAAAGATCAGCCGTATTTGGGGAATTAATAGTTATTATCGGGACAATGATGTCTTTAAAAACTAATACTTGAGATGTATTGATATGTCCTGCTAGATCGCTAGCGTAAAATTGAATAGTTACCGTTCCGTTTCCCAATTTATTCCATTCCGTTTGATCAATAGTACCTGATAAGGAAGAAGTGGTAATATTGGTTCCTCCACCATCAAGAGTATACCATATAGAATCTAAATTTGATTCTGCAATGGATATATCATAAGAAGGGAATAAAACACCAAAAAGTTCAAGTGGATCAGGGCTGTTGATTGAAATTACCGGTGTAATAGTATCCTTGGTTATTGTAACTTCTGAATATTCAGTATTTCCTAGTGTATCATTAGCATAGAACCTTATAATAACGTTTTCTTCACCCTTTTTATCCCATTCAGTCTGATCAATAGTACCTGTGGAAGAAGACAGGCTAATATTGATTATTCCCCCATCAATCGTATACCACATTGAATCTAATTGAAAATCGATAACTGTTATGTCATAAGCCGGCGCTACTGCAGAAAATGCCGCTCCTGGTGTTGGTGAGTTTATTAAAATCGTTGGCGGAGTAATGTCTTTTCGAACCGTGACTTGTGTGAAATTTTCATATCCATAGGTGTCATTTGCGTAAAATTTTATCGTGACTGTTCCATTACCATATTTATCCCATTCGTTTTGATCAATACTACCCGTTAATCCGGTAAAAATGTAGTTTGTTAGACCATCATCAAGTGTGTACCATGTAGTGTTAAGATCAATCTCTTGAATGGCAACTTCAAATGTAGGAGCAATTGTATAAAAAAGATAATTCTCGCTAGGGGAAATTATAGTAATTATAGGTGGCGTAGCTTCTTTCTCGATAATAACTTGGGCAAATCCTACATTAGTTGATTCATCATCTGCATAGAAATTAATGCTTACTGTTCCATTTCCAACCTTATCCCACTCAATCTGATCAATGGTGCCTGTGAAAGAAGATATGCTAATATTGGTAACTCCGCTATCAATCGTGTACCACATTGTATCTAAATATGGTTCTATAATTGATATATTAAAAGAAGGAGATATTTTTCCAAACTTTTCATAATTAATAGGAGAATTTATTGTTATGATCGGTGCTACGGTATCTTTGGTAAAATTAACATCAGAATAAGCCAAGTTTCCGAGCGAATTGTTAACATAAAACCGTAGATTTACAATTCCATCTGCTATTTTATCCCATTCTGTTTGATCGATGATTTCATTTAATCCACTTGCCGTTATATTCGTTACTCCATTGTCAAGGGTATACCACACAGCGTCATACTCACCATTTATTGTTACCCAATAAGTGGGAGCATTTGAGCCGTAAAAATCATCAAAGTCTGGAGAATTAATCGTAATTTGTAGATCTAATGTATTTTTATATTTGATTAGTAACACATCATATCCACCAGCACTATCAGTATCTGAATGACCAGCGATGTAAATGTTTAATTGAGAATCCATACAAATTCCCGGAGTTACATCAAAACCGCTACCAATCCAAATTTTATTCCAGTTTTGGTTTCCTGAAGTATCATAGTTTAGCAATATTGCATCATAGTTATCAGGTAAACCATATGTTTTAGTACACCCTGAAATATAGAGATCATCATTATCATCTATGATTATTCTATAAAAATAATTACCATACTGGCCATTGACACCCCATATCCGTTCCCATTGATAAGTTCCAGAAGAATCATATTTAAGGAGAAATCCTTTCCCGCTAGATGCGGGATGTCCGAATGAATGACCGGTAATATAGACATTATTATTTGAATCTAAGGCTAAACTAGACCCCCTTTGATCAAACGAAGTACCCCAACTTCTCTCCCATTGATAATTTCCATCTTCATCATATTTGAGTAGAACAACGTCACTATATCCTGCATGAGAATCAACACTGTCAGAGGTAACAACCACATAAAGATAACCGGAGGAATCAAGCTCTATTTTATTAGCTGAGTCAATTTCAGTCCCTCCCCACGTTTTATACCATTGTTCTTCAAAATTACTGTTAAATTTGATTAATAACGCATCTCCATTAGGATGTCCGAAACTATTAGTTTGACCAACAATAAAAAAATTACCTGAAGAATCCTCTATAATATAGTTCGCGTAATCAAATAATGTTCCCCCCCAAGTTTTATTCCAGATTTCATTTCCCATTATATCGTATTTAATAATTACTATATCGCCATCAGCATCTCCCAGACTTTTTGTGTAACCAACAATAAAAATATTATTTGAAGAATCAATGAAAATACTAAAACCTTTATCATCACTACTTCCTCCCCACGTCTTAACCCACTCTTCTTGTCCATTGGTGTCATACTTTGAAATTAATATATCGCAATTATCTGCCCCAGTAAGATCTGTATATCCGACTAAATAGACATTATTTTGTGAATCTGTTGCTACTTCCCGACCAACATCACTATAACTTCCTCCCCAGCTTAAATCCCAACTATATTGATAATCTTCTGCAGAACTACTTTCCTTAAGAAAATTATATTCGATGTCATCGGAATATTGATTTGACCCATCGGAGACTGATAAAAATAACGAGAAGCTTGCAAAAACTATAAAGATTGCAGCAAATCCCTTTATCTTTTTTATTTTAATTAAGTTCTTCATGTTGTTTTCATCTTTTAATTCTTTATCTTAAGTTTGTTGAGTCTTTTGAGTTTACTTGTTCAAAGGAGTTCCACAATTTTGGCAAAAATTCGATTCAGAATTAATTTGCATTTTGCACATTGGGCAATTTGTTCTTTGTTCTTTGTTTTTATTCTCCTCGCTCATAAGCTCATTAAAACTTATTTCAAAAGGATTTTTTTCCAAATCTACTTTTTCATCTATTTGTTGTGTTTCAGTGCCATATGGTATTGGTTGCAGGTTTTTTTTAACTTCTTGTTCTTGTTCTTGTCTTAATTTGGCTTCTTGGTCCTGTTTTAATTTAGCTTCTTGGTCCTGTTTTAATTTAGCTTCTTGTTCCCGTTTTAATTTAGCTTCTTGTTCCTGCTTTAATTTAGCTTCTTGTTCCTGTTTTAATTTAGCTTCTTGTTCCCGTTTTAATTTAGCTTCTTGTTCCTGCTTTAATTTAGCTTCTTGTTCCTGCTTTAATTTAGCTTCCTGTTCTCGTCTTAATTTAGCTTCCTGTTCCTGTCTCAGTTTTAATTTCGATAAATTTATTTCTTCTAAGACTAATGCATATTCCTTGTCAGAAAATTCTAATTCAACAATATCAGGATTTCTAATATCTATCTTAATCTTTAAATGATTGTCGAACTTTATTTTTGATTTCGTTTTATTCTTGTAGTTTCGAACTGAGAAGATTATAAAAATAGTAAATATGCTTATACCTAACCAAATTGAATTGAGCGTTAAAAATAGAAGAATAGCTACTATTAAACCTATAATAATTGACAAAAAAACTAATTTACCACTCTTACTTGAAAGTCCAGTTTTCATTTCAATATTATTTCTACACGAATCGCATACGGGTAAAGAAAAGGTATAGTTCTTCTTATAGTCTTTATTCAATGTATTTGAACCATAGAAATTTTTTGCAATATGCTTATCAGCATGGTTTCTACAGATTATGCAAATATGTGGAAAGTATATTTCGGAGAAATTCTGAAATTCTAATTTGTTGTTATCTTGATTGAATTTCAACTGTTCCTTAACTTCGCTTGAAATAGTCATTTAAAAACCCCTCCCACAATTTAAGCAAAATTTATTAGATGTTTTATTTTCTTTTCCGCACCAACTGCATTTCTTAAGATAACTAGATTTTTGTATTGTATTTGAAGATCGTGAATCACTTGAAATTTGACTTAATGATTTTAATAAAATCATTTTAATTCGGGTATTTGTTGGTTCAGGCACTCCCAAAACTAAAGCATTGATCATGTTATTAAATCCATCTGTAAATCTGCCTTGGTCAATGTGTCTAAATCCAATATTAGCGATGTTCTGTGCTTTTTTGCCCTCTGCTGAATATATAGATTTTGGTGGAGGTAATCCAAATTGAATTAAATCTATAATTTTTTTAAATTCAGCATTGGCGGATCCATATCTTGGCCTTGTTTGAGTATAGCTAGGTCTACTATAACTTTGAGAATAGGAACTCTTGGGATAAAGGGCAGGTTTTGGTTTTGGTTTTGGCTTGAATTTCTTTTCCACTTTTACAGCGTTATAAACCTTTGACTTCGTAATTTTCAGTTTATTTTTTTTGGATTTAGCTAAAGTTTTTTGTTTCTTATTAGTAAGAGTAGTACGAACAACAAAATAACTTGAACTCGCAAAGATTGCAATTCCTGCAATGTTAAAAAAGACCGTATTTAATGATATTTTTGCATCTAATGGATCAGTCCCCCATTGAGCTTCAATTCCATCAGAATATCCATCTCCATCTGTATCGGGATTTAATGGGTTTGTAAAATAGGTAGAAATTTCTAATCCATCAGATAACCCATCAGCATCAGTATCGGCATTATCAGGATCCGTTTGAGCTTGAAATTCGTTTAAATTGTTCAATCCATCGTTATCGGCATCCAGACTCGCATCATTCAAAATCAAATCTAATCCATTAGTATACTCCCAGAGATCGGGCATTAAATCATTGTCAGAATCTGTATCGTCTGCCAAGGAATTTAAAAGAAACTCTAGTAAATTATTTAATCCGTCATTGTCGTAGTCCAAATTAGCATCATCCGAGAGTGGATTCAAGCTACAATCATATTCGTAAAAATCTGTCATAAAATCTCCGTCACTATCTGAAATGTCTGGATAAGTTCCACATTGGCATTCTAATAAATTACTTAGACCATCATTATCTAAATCTAAACTCGCATCATTAAAAATTAAATCTAATCCATTATTATACTCCCAAAGATCGGGCATTAAATCATCGTCAGAATCTGTATCATCAGCCGAGGAATTTAAAATAAATTCTAGATAATTACTTAATCCGTCATTATCAAAGTCCATATCGGCATCATCTGCGAGAGGATTCAAGTTACAATTATATTCGTAAAAATCTGTCATTATATCCCCGTCACTATCGGGGAGATTTGGATTAGAACCACATTGAGATTCCAGTAAATTAATTAGACCGTCACCGTCTAAATCTAAACCAGAATCATCAGTAAATGGATCTAATCCATATGTGTATTCGTAAAAATCATCCATACCATCACCTTCAGTATCGTGATTAGTGGCATTTGTATGATAGATAAATAATTCAAAATCATCTGTTAAGCCTTCCCCGTCTGTATCATTTGTGGTAGGGTTAGTTAAGTACGTTAATATTTCATCACCATCCTCTATACTATCACCATCTGTATCGGCATTTTGAGGATCTGTGTTGTTTCCATATTCATAAATATTCGGTATATTATCGAAATCAGGATCTAAATTCGCATCATTAATTAATGGATCTAAATTAAATGTTACTTCATAATAATCATCCATACCATCACCATCTGTATCGGGATTAAATGGGTCAGTAGAGTGAATTAATACTTCGCTTCCATCAGATAATAAATCATTGTCAGTATCTGCATTTGTTGGATCTGTAAAATAAGTTAGTATTTCCTCACCATCTAACAAACCATCGTTATCAGTATCATTAGAACTGGGATCTGTTACCCCATAGAACTCAACTACATCATCTAACCCATCTGAATCGCTATCAGTATTAGAAATGTTCATACCAAACATGATTTCGATAATATCATCGATAGAGTCTGAATCTGTGTCGGTTGAAACTGTCTGATTCAAAAAAATTTCCTGATTCCCACTTATGTGAGCAAATATACCATAATCGGTTATTCCTGTTGCTCCATTTACTTGGATTGTTCCTGAATAATACCCAAATCCTGTATTCGCAGCCGGATTCGCGGTTAGGTCTTCTACAGCGTAAGTTATTGTCTGTGAGAAATTACCAGCTGCGATCCTTAAATCCTCTATTAATCCAGTTCCATACATATAAAAGGAATAGGATAATGAGTTTCCTGAGGGGGTTAATGTTAAAGCTCCGAAGGAAGTAAAAAGCACTGATTCTCCACTTATTCCATCATACTGTTGAGGATGATGAGTATAACCGAGACCCCCTGAATAGCTAATCGTATTAGATGATGTGTATGAAAAGCTCTCTTCCATTGATATTACTCCGTCTGCGTTAGAGTCAGTTGCTGAATTAAAAGATTCGAGAAAGAAGTTCGTAAAAACACCATGCTCCAACGCAGGAGATTCTAAACTAAACTCATCATCTCGACAAGCGGTCATAATAGTCCTCCCAATTTCTTGTATTTCAGGTATCATCCCACCAGTATTACAAGCATCTAACACAACATATTTTTCATCACAATTTAACATATCTAATTTTGAATCGAGTAAATCATCCACGTAATAATTGCTTGGCGTACTGGGAATAGAATCATAAGAACATAAGAAGTGGGTTCCATCGTACAATTCAGCTTCGTAGCTATCGATACTAAATCCCCATTCCGTAATTGAGGAATCAGTAACCATTCTTACATAAAGTCTGTTATCACTTAGAAGTGGAATCCATCCAGACCAAAACCCAGTACTATATCCAGTATAATCCTCATAATACCATCCAGAACCTAAATCAGTGTCTCCTAAATAGACATAATCGTAATCGTATTCAAGATCAAAATGATCAAAATGTACCCTCATATATACTGCACCCGAACGATAAATACTCCACATTCTATCATAGTTATTTGAATACGAATGAGGTGAGTCTATAGAGTAGCTCTGAGATCCAGTACTTGAAGTCCCAGCACCGCCATGTCCAGAATAATAAAAGAAAAAAATATCATCATCATCAATTTTAGAGGCAATTTGGTCAAACGCATCGCTAATGGCTGCTTTTGACGCAACTGAATCTTGAAGGTAATAAACATTTTCAGTTTTAAAATTGAAATCATTAATCAGCATTGAATAAATATCTTGCGAATCATCGTCACAATATGATAAATCCGAGGAGGTTCCGGGATAATCTGATATTCCTACCACAATAGCATAAGCTTCTTTGGAATCTAATGGAGTTGATGATTTTGCAGATTCAAAATTAATTTCTTTATAATTTGTTAGCTCCTTTTGATATATATCTGCATTTTGTAATTGGGTATCAAGGTTATTTTTAATAGAATTCTGTTGGTCATTAAAATAATTCACATTAACACTCAGAATTAAGAAGACACTTACCAGTAAAGAAAAGGTTATCAGTTTATGTATTTTCATAATATTCACTCATAATTCATTATTAACACTGATTTTTTCATGATGCAAAAATTTATGTCTGATTATTATTTTTAATTTGTTTCTATATAAATCTTCTGTCATAAATCTAATGTTTTAACTAAACCTTAAAGTTAATAAATAATTATGTGAAATAATGCCAGATGATATACCATTACCCTCTAGAGACATTGCTTTCGAACTGCTTAAAATTCTAAAAGTCCCCTATCAAGTTAGGCGTCATTCACTTAAGGTTTCTGAAAAAGCTTTAGAGTTAGCAGAAAAAATAACTAAATATAATATAAACTTAGAACTCGTTGAAATTGGGGCATTGCTTCATGATGTTGGAAGATCAAAAACTCATGGATTTAAACATGCAATTATTGGTGGAAAAATTTTAAGAGAAAGGGGTTTTCCTAAGGAGCTAGGAAGAATTTGTGAAACTCATATGCTAGGGGGATTAGATAAAGAAGATGCCAAAAAAATAGGGTTACCAGAAAGAGACTATCTGCCATTAACTCTTGAGGAAAAGATCATCTGTCTTGCTGATAAACATATAGCAGGCACAAAGGATGTTTCAATAGAACAGAGATTTGAAAAATGGTTTTCCAAATATGGAAAAACTCAGATACTTACTAAAGCTAAAGAAAGAATTGATGCTATTCAAAAAGAAATAGAAGATTTGACAAAATAGCAGATATTAAAGTGTTTTTTTTAGTTGGTTAATTACACCATCGTTCTCCAATATATCCATTAAAAATTTGGGAATCTTTTCGAAGTTTAGTGTAATGTTTTTTGATTTGTTAATAATAATCCCTTTTAGTAATAATATTTCTATTTTATCTTCTTTAACAAACTGATTTATGTCCCATTTCAAACTAATAGCCGGTATACCGTTATTCATAAGATTTCTAAAATATATTCTAGCAAAAGATTTCGCAATAACAGCCTTAATACCTAGGAGCTTAAAGACATGAACAGCTTCTTCACGAGAACTACCCGTTCCAAAGTTTTCTCCAGCGATAATGATATTTCCTTTGTCAACATTTTTGGAAAAATACGGGTCTATGAATTCTAATGTATGTTTAACCATGTTATTAGAATCTCTCATAGTCAGAGTATGGCTTGGAACGATATCATCAGTGCTAATGTCATCCCCCAGAATATAAGCATATCCTTTCATTAGATCCATAATTAGATCAAACCTCGTGGATCTTTTATACTTCCATTTATTGCTGACGCTGCAACTGTAGCTGGTGATGCCAAGTAAATTTCTGAAGTTGGATCCCCCATCCTACCTTGGAAATTACGATTTGTGCTACTAATGCATACTTCATTAGGTCCTAGAACGCCTAAATGCCCCCCAATACACGCACCACATGTCGAATTAGTAACGATTGCATCAGCGCGTAAAAAAATTTCTAACAATCCCTCTTTTAATGCTTGTAAGTAAATTTCTTTTGAGGCAGGAGTCACTATCATTCGAACCTTAGGGTGAATTTTGTTGCCCTCCAAAATTTTTGCTGCAATTCTTAAATCTTCCATTCTACCATTAGTACAACTCCCTAAGAAAGCCTGATCTATTTCAGTTCCCTCTACTTCTTCAACTTTAGCTACATTTCCTGGATTGGAGGGTTTTGCAATCATCGGAGTAATTTCAGATAAATTATAAGTTAATTCTCGTTGGTATTCTGCTGTTTCGTCTGGAACAACATTCTTATATTGTTTGTTTGTTCGCTTTGCTAACCATTCTTTTAATCTATCGTCGGGGAGGAAAATTCCGAATTTAGCGCCGGCCTCTACAACCATATTTGTGATTGTCATTCTAGAATCTATTGTTAGATTTTTCGCACCATCTCCATGAAATTCTAGAGATTTATATAGGGCGCCTTTAGTAGAAATATCTCCGATCAACGACAGTATAAAATCTTTAGACATTATTCCTTTTTCTAAGTGCCCATGTAAATTAATCTTAATTGATTCAGGAACCTTGAACCACAATTTACCAGTAGCAAAAACCACAGAAACATCGGTAGCCCCTATCCCTGTCGAAAGGCAGTTAAAAGCCCCATATGTCGTCGTATGACTGTCAGAACCAACAATTAACATCCCTGGCCTTGCAAAGCCCATTTCTGGCAATACTTGATGACATATTCCTTTATCTAGCTGATATCCATAATTATGAGCAATTTTGTATTTTTCAGCAAATTTTCTTGCGTCTTGATGCATTTGAGCCGAAGAGATCGTTGGAGGAGGTACCCAATGATCTAATATAAAAAAAACCTTGTTAGGATCCCAAATATGGTCTATTCCAAGTTTATTATATTCTATATGAATTCTTCCACCCAATTGTTCGTGTACCATTACCAAATCAATATCACAATCTACAAATTGTCCAGGAGAAATTTCTTTAAGGTTTGAATGCTCTTTTAAAACCTTTTCTGCGATTGTATGACCCATTTCATTTCATACTCAATTTCTTGATTTTTTAATTGAAATTCCTTTTTCTTTTAATTTATTCAGAACGATTTTTTGAATCTCAGTTTGAACTAATTCGATAATGTTATTGGTATTTATTACGGAATATCCTAATTTTTCAGCACGAGTAAGGTAAACTCGTCTTACTTTATCGAGTAATGAAGTATCTTCGAATTTCTCTAAAAATTCTTGGTTTTTTCTTGATAATGAAATTTTAGGATCTATATCCAATATGAATGTAAGATCTGGTTCACCAGCAAATAAATTTAAATTTTCTACCCATTCGATAGTAATTTCATCGGATTGACTTGATTGGTAAGCAATCGAGGATTCCAAATACCTATCCGATATTACTATATAACCTTCTTCTATTTTTTTTTTTATTTCGTTTTTATAATGAAGAACTCTATCAGCAGCAAATAGCAGAGCATCAGTAGACGCAGGAATTCTTTCGTCTTTTAAATATATTCTTAACAACTTCCCAATTTCGCTACTTGAGGGTTCTTGGGTTAAATATGTTTTTAACCCTTTTAAGGATAGAAATCCCGCTAATAATTTGCTGTGTGTTGATGTACCTGAGCCATCTATTCCATCGAGAACAATAAATAATGATCGGTCCATAGTTTTTATCATGTATTTCTATTATTTGAATCTATAAAAATTAATTGTAATTATAGGTCAATTTTACCTTAAATTATACGAAGCGTAACAATTCTAAGTTTTAGGTTATTAAGAAGTTTTATCATATTATTTTGCCAGAATTACTCTATTTAACACCTCTTTGGAATTTGAAAATATTAGTGGTAAAAATTTTAAAATGGTTATTTTTTACATTATCTTAAGATATCTCAAAAAATTTGAAACTTAAAAACTATTTAAAATAAATTATGTCAGCAAGAAACCGTGTAGGATATTGCCCTAATTGCAATCAAAATGTGTTGACAGTAAGGGAGGCGTTAAATTGGCCGCTTATGATAATTCTTTTGATTTTTACAGGGGGAATCGGGTTAATAATATATTTAATAATATATTATAATAAACCTGAG
>RCNB010001703.1_pt1 | contig 13706 bp, 11 predicted proteins | sample 2041321 | NCBI WGS metagenome assembly RCNB01 (sample SAMN09708232, study PRJNA481090) | Marine sediment metagenome, whole genome shotgun sequencing project. | reverse complement strand
CCCGCCGGGAGAAGGCCCTGACCGAGGCACCAAAGTCACTCGCAGCTTCTATTGTGATTGATGATAGATCCGCGGGGCGTCTAATATTTCTTTCGCTAGAGCGATCCTTGCCTCTGGCTATCCCAGAAGCGAAGGCTAGGACTTTACGGGATCACCAAGCCGCTTTTCCCACCCTTTTTACTCATCGGGAAGTGGCTGTGCTCTGGTCGACCTGCAGGCGCTTCCGGTCCTCTGTCGCGTAATAGGGCGACGTAACGCTCACAAAGAAATCGTCCGCGACACTCATGGCGGTTGAATTTGGCGCTAAACCCTATGATCGGGCAACAGGATGATCTTCGGCGCCGCCACAGTACCGCCGCGTAGATCTGAAAAGGCGCTTTGGCCAGTGGCTAACGGGCGTGTCTCGATCCAATCGAGCGGACCAAGCCGACCGTCAAAAATTGCCTGCGCAGTCTCTCTGAAATCGGCGGCAGTGTAGGTATATGTGCCGATGAACTGAATTTCCTGAAGAGTCATACGACGAATATCCAGACCACCTGTTGCCGCGCCAAGACCAATATGCGCAATCACGCCGCCTGGGCGAACCAGGGTACAGGCATCAGCCCGCGTTGATGCATACCCGACCGCATCAATCACGAGATCGATTGTGCCTGCGGCAGCCATGGTACTGTCGCCGGGCGCGCAGGCATTGAACCCTGCAATCTGTTTCAATGCTGCAAGGCGCAGGTCATTGGGTTCAACCAAAGTGATATCGCTGGCCCCGAAAGCCCTGAGCGAAAGAGATGCGCCAACGCCAATGGCACCGCCACCAATCACAAGACAGACCGCATCTTCGAGAGGGCGATCCAGTGCACGGTCGGCCAGCCCTATGGCGTGCCATCCACACGCCAAAGGCTCGGCGAGGGCCGCGTGTTCCAACGAAACCTCATCTGGTACAGTGACAAGATTGTCGGCAGAGATCGCGACTTGCTCAGCAAAGGCGCCCGCGCGCGGAGGCAATGATATGATCTCACGCTGGGCGCAAATATTGGTGCGGCCTGAGATGCAGGCGGCACAGGTTTTGCAGGCCACCAAAGGGTTTATCGCAACCCGGCGTCCGTCCCGCAGGCCGCCGACAATCACGCCAGCGGCTTCGTGCCCAAGGATCAGCGGTGCCGGTCTGCGCTCGTCATGGCCAAGAAATGCATGCATGTCGGATCCGCAAATGCCCGTAGCCATAACACGCACCAACTCTTCGCCGCTTTTAGCACAGGGCTCGGGCACGTCGCGATAGTCCAACTGCTCGACTCCAGTATAGATCAAGGCTTTCATGTTGCGGTGCCCTCCAACAGCTATTTCTAGCCTGTCCAGTGACATGATCCGCCCCCCGTCGGCAAGAGACGCCAAACCGTCAGTGAGGTTTGACAGTGCCTCTTGACGGTCCATTTATGCCTGGATAATTTGGCACCGCGCAAGTATCGGAACGTTAGTATCATGCTTGCGTCTCTTGCAAAAACTACCGTTCTCTGCCTATTGAGTAAGCGCTTACATCGCGGTTTGCCGGCGGCTGAGCTATCCAGTGATCGAATGCCCGTAGGGATCTATGATTGATCCGGACCCAAGGCGCCGACTTACATAAGGATCGACAACAAAATGAGCGGACTCAAAGTGCCCACGCTCGAAGATGTGGCTCGGTTGGCGGCTGTTTCGACGGCAACGATTTCGCGTGTCCTTAATTATCCTGACAAAGTCAGCATCAAAACCAGAAAAAGAGTTGAGGGCGCGATAGATACACTCGGCTATACGCCAAATTTTGGCGGTCGGGCGCTTGCTTTAAACCGAACCACAACCGTCGGGGCTATTATCCCGACAATAGCAAATGCGATGTTTGCCAGCGGCATTCAGGCCTTTCAGGAAGTCCTGGCAGAAGCCGGCGTCACTTTGTTGATTGCGAGCACCGGCTATGATCCAGATCGCGAACTGCAACAGATCAAGTCTCTCTTAGCCAATGGAGCAGGCGGGTTGCTTTTGATCGGAAATGAGCGCCCGGAAGAGACCCGATCGTTTTTGAAGAAACGGAACGTCCCGTTTGTGATTTCTTGGTGTTATTCGAACGACCCTGCGCAAATTTTTGTCGGTTTTGACAATTACAAAGCTGCCTACGCCGCAGCCAAAGAAATTCTTTGCTGCGGGCATCGCGAGATAGCGATGATCTCGGGCATTACGCATGGCAACGATCGTGCCTTTGATCGCCAGCAAGGCGTCAGGTCTGCCATAAAGGATTTTGCGAACGGTGCGCGCCTGACTGAAGTGGTTGAAGCGAAATACGTGCTGGAACACGGCAGGTCTGCTTTTGCGACAATTGTGTCCGGGCGTGAACCTGTGACAGCGATCATCTGCGGAAACGATGTTCTGGCGGCAGGTGCAATGATGGGCGCGCGTGACAAGGGGATCAAAGTGCCGGAAGAAATCTCCATTGTTGGATTTGACGATATTGGTCTGGCTTCGGTTTTGACGCCGCCGCTGACTACTGTGCGCGTACCCCAGATCGAAATGGGCCGCGCGGCGGCACAAGCACTTCTCGATCGCATCTCAGGTCAAAGTGACGTTAGCAGTTTGGAACTAAAAACGGACTTTATAAAACGGGCGTCGCTGTCAAAACGGGCCCTTTAGACAGACCTACAGTAGAATTCACCAAAAATGGATGTGCTTTCTTGTTCGGCGCCAGAGCGGTGTTGCATTTGTGGGATTTGGGTAGGGTGCCACAGACAAACTCTATCGTGGTTCAGGGTCGGGTTTTTATTGCAAATGGGACAGCCATGTCTTCAAGTTCTCGCTAGTATCGGCCGGCGGTTTCTTGCTAGGTCAAAGCAGCCGGAACTGCGCGAAATAGCTGACCAGATCAACGTATGACTTACACCTCGTGCCTTGCCCTGTGCCACCTGAGCGATATACCAAGTCCAACCACTGTGACTTTGACTGTTCTGGGTGACGCCGACACGGTTGACCCAAAACTGTCGAAATGAAAGGGCAGGCATGAAAACCATTTTAGGGATCGGCGAATGCATGATCGAACTATCTTCGGCAGGGGAAAACCTCTGGCGACAAGGGTTCGCAGGAGATGTCTTTAACGCGTTGTGGTATGCGCAGGCACTGGCGCAGAGCAAAATCGGAGTCGCGTTTTATACGTCGGTTGGCACCGACCAGATTTCTGATCAATTGCTGGATTTCATCGAAACCGCAGGCATCTCTTGTAGCGACGCCCCCCGTGTTGCGGGCCGCGTCCCGGGGTTGTACTCAATTCATCTGGATGGGGTGGAGCGCAGTTTCAGCTACTGGCGCGAGACGTCTGCAGCACGGTTGATGATGCAATATCCGCAGCAATTATGGACAAAAGTTGCCGCTGCGGACCTGATCTATTTTTCCGGTATTAGCCTTGCGATCCTGTCGGCAGATGATGCGGCGGCGTTCCTGTCTGGCCTGCGGACCCATTTGAAACCTGGTGCTTTGGTGGCTTTTGATCCGAATATCCGCCCGCATCTTTGGGATGACGCCAAACGCATGAAACAAGTTATTTCGGACGCAGGAGCGCTGTCCGATATCGTTTTGCCTAGTTTTGACGATGAAAAATCCACATTCGGTGATGCAACACCGCGCGACACGGCGCTGCGGTATCAGTCATTGGGGGCTTCTCATGTCGTGGTGAAGGACGGTGAAAATCCAACTCTTCTTCTTCACAACGGCGAGTTTGCCAGCTTTCCGGTCGTGCCAACGACTGGTGTTGTTGACACTACGGCTGCGGGAGATTCATTCAACGGAGCCTATCTTTCTGAGGTGCTGAAGGGCAGGCCTTTGGCTGAAGCCATTTGTACCGCTCAAAATTGCGCGGCAAAGGTCGTTTGCACCAAAGGCGCACTTGTTCCGTATGGTCAATTGGATGATTTGGCGGGCAAAACGAGTATCCCGGCAACTTGACATCATTGTATTCCCAAAGACCAATCCGCCGGATCTGGTGCAAAATGCGGACCACTTTCCAGTTACAGTCGCGGGAACACTTCGGAGGATCAGACTGCTTTCTTTCGCCGAGATCATCGCGTGCCGCGTCTGAACCAATCCCGGTCTCGACAGGAAAGCAGTCCTTGAGGGACAATTTGTACCAATTTGAGACAGCCGGACAAAGCTAAACGAACGCATTGTCCTCAAACCAATAGAATCAATTTTTCCGGATTGAATATGCGCGAGCCCCATGAAACGTTTGGCTGCGAAACGGTCGGGTTGAACTTTGGCCAACAAAACCAGGCGGACGACGGCCATGAACGAAATCTTAAACGGATTGAAAGCCGCGCTGTGGCTTGTCGTCACGCTCGATTCCGATCTGGTTGAGATCACGCTTCGGTCTTTGCAGGTTACGTTGACCGCTGTTGTTATTGCCTCTGCAATGGCATTGCCGTTTGGGGCATGGCTCGCCATTCGCCGGTTTCGGCACCGCCGCGGGACAATTGCAGTTCTGAACGCTCTGATGGGGCTTCCGCCGGTGGTTGTCGGCCTAATTGTCTATCTGATGTTGTCACGTTCCGGCCCGTTTGGGGTGTTTGGGTTGCTCTTTACCCCCACGGCGATGATTATCGCGCAGATCATCATCATTACGCCTCTGATCGCGTCGATCGCGCATCAGGCCATTCGTGATATCTGGGCGGATTATCATGACCTTCTGATATCTCTACACACGACCAAACGACAACGCATTGTAGCGCTGTTGTGGGATGGCCGTCGGGCGCTGATCACGGCGTCTCTTGCCGGGTTTGGTCGCGCGATAGGCGAGGTCGGCGCAATCATGATTGTTGGTGGTAACATTGATCACGCAACGCGGGTTCTGACCACTGCAATTGCTTTGGAAACTGGCAAGGGGGACTTTGCGCTGGCGCTGGGACTTGGGTTTGTTTTGATCGCGTTGGCAATTTTTGTAAACGTCACAATCCACATGATTGGTCGCACAGAAAGCGAGGGGAAATGGTAAGCTCAATTCTGCCTCTCACGATGACCGGTGCGGTGGTAAAGCGGCGCGGCAAGACCTTGCTTGGACCGGTGGACCTGACCATTTCAGCAGGTGGTTTCACCATCATTCTGGGCCCAAACGGGGCAGGAAAGACCACACTATTACGCGCCTTGCACGGGCTGGAAAAATTGGCCGCCGGCGATGTGCACTGGCAGGTGCCCGTGTTTGATGCCCGCCCAAAGCAGGCCTTTGTGTTCCAGTCCCCGATCATGATGCGTCGGTCCGTGCGCGACAATCTGGCATATCCTCTGATCCTGCATGGAACCGATAAAACCGAGGCACGCAAGAAGGCCGAAATTTGGGCTGCAAAAATTGGGCTGGGTGCAGCTTTGGACCAGCAGGCGCCGTTGCTGTCAGGCGGGGAGAAACAAAAACTGGCGCTGGCACGCGCGCTGATCCGGTCACCGGAGGTGCTGTTTCTGGACGAACCTTGCGCAAATCTGGACGGCCGCTCGACCCGCGAAATCGAGGCAATCCTGAAGGACGCGCAAGCTGATGGAACCCGCATCTTGATGTCGACCCATGACATCGGACAAGGTCGGCGTCTGGCCAGCAATGTTGTGTTCCTCATGGGCGGCAAGATCATCGAGTCCGGCCCAGCCGCCGAATTTTTTGGCACCCCAAAAACCCGTCAGGCTATTGCCCTTCTCAAAGGAGATATCGTCGAATGAACCGCCTGCTAATTCTGGCATTGGCTCTGATTGGCTCTGTCGCCGACGCAGAAGAGATGAAACTGGCCGTGACCACTTCGTTTCACAACTCCGGGCTGTCTGACGTTCTGGTGCCTGCCATTGCTGAAGACACCGGCATTGAGGTTCAGCTTCTGGTTGTCGGGACGGGGCAGGCTTTGCGGCTGGGCGAGGCTGGCGATGTAGATGCAATTCTGGTGCATTCGCGCAAAGCCGAGGACGCTTTTCTTGACGCGGGCTTTGCACCGCATCGCCGCGAGATCATGTATAATGATTTTGTGTTCATTGGTCCAAATGCAGATCCGGCCGGCCTTGCAGCCGCAGAGTCCGCTGCTGGTGCGCTTGGTAAGATCGCGAGCAGCAAGGCTCCTTTTGTTAGCCGAGGAGATGACAGTGGTACACATCAGAAAGAACTATCGCTGTGGACTTCTGCGTCCATGGATCCAAGCACCTTTGGCGGCTGGTATCGTGCCGTTGGTGCTGGCATGGGGGCAGCACTGAACACAGCGGCAGGGATGAATGCCTATGTGATTGCGGATCGTGCAAGCTGGTTGAATTTTGACAATAAGGCGGACCTGGCATTGCTCTATTCCAGTGATCCGGTGCTGTTCAATCAATACGCCTATTTGCCAATCGATCCGGATACGCATCCGCACGTAAGAGCAGATCTTGCCGCCACACTGGAAGAATGGTTGACGTCAAGCCGCGCGGCCGACCTGATCAACGGATACGAAATAAACCAAGAAACGCTGTTTACTTTCAACGCCAAGCCGCCGTCCTGACGCTTATCCAGCCCAAAAACGATGTCACTGGTCCAGTTGTGGTGCGACCGGTCAGATGGATTGGGTGAACATTCATAAATGGTTGGTCGTTCGCCTTTCTCTTGCGCCGACTTGCCCTCGGACCGACACGGGCGTAAACCCGGCCCGATCTTGAGGCACGAAGGAAGAACTATGCCCGTTCTGGTGATGAAATTCGGTGGCACATCGGTGGCGACGCTGGACCGGATCAAGCGGGCGGCGAAACGCGTTGGCGTGGAAGTGGCCAAAGGCTACGATGTTATCGTCATCGTGTCAGCTATGTCCGGCAAGACCAACGAACTGGTTGGCTGGGTGCAGGATACGTCTCCGCTTTTTGATGCGCGCGAATATGATGCGGTTGTGAGCTCTGGCGAGAACGTGACAGCTGGTCTGATGGCGCTGACCTTACAGGAAATGGACGTGCCCGCGCGCAGTTGGCAGGGCTGGCAGGTACCTGTGATGACCACTTCCGCCCATTCCAGCGCCCGGATTGAAGACATCCCGCCCGCAAACATCATGGCCAAATTTGCCGAAGGAATGCGCGTAGCGGTTGTTGCAGGATTTCAGGGGATCAGCCCGGAAGGACGCATTACAACGCTGGGACGAGGTGGGTCCGATACAACCGCGGTTGCATTTGCCGCTGCTTTTGAAGCCGAGCGGTGCGATATCTATACAGATGTAGATGGGGTCTATACGACTGATCCGCGTATCTCGCCAAAGGCGCGCAAGTTAGACAAGATCGCGTTTGAAGAAATGTTGGAACTGGCGTCCTTGGGGGCGAAGGTACTACAGACCCGATCCGTTGAACTGGCAATGCGCTATAAGGTCAAGTTGCGGGTACTGAGCAGTTTTGAGGAACAATCGGACTCGGCGGGAACGCTGGTTTGTGATGAGGAAGAGATCATGGAAAGCAATGTAGTCGCCGGTGTGGCTTATTCCCGCGATGAGGCGAAAATGACGTTGGTTTCGGTCGCTGACCGGCCAGGGATCGCAGCGCTGATCTTTACTGCCCTGAGCGATGCGGGTGTAAACGTCGACATGATTGTGCAGAACATCTCGGAAGAGGGGCGCACGGACATGACCTTTTCTTGCCCAACCGATCAGGTTGCGCGGGCTCAGAAGGCGATGGCAATCGCCAAGGATGAGGGCGTTTTGAATTTCCACGATCTGATCGCGGATCAGGATGTTGCCAAAGTGTCAGTGGTGGGAATTGGCATGCGCAGCCACACCGGCGTTGCAGCCAAGATGTTTCAAGTGCTCAGCAATGAAGGCGTCAACATAAAGGTCATCACCACATCCGAAATCAAGATTTCTGTGCTGATTGACCGGAAATACATGGAACTTGCGGTGCAGGCGCTCCATGATGCGTTCGAATTGGAAAAAGCGGCCTGAGGCAAATCGCCTGACCGCTAGTGGGACGGGCGGTGTGATATCTGACATGTCGGAACGGACTGAAACACAAAGCCGCAGATTACTGGGTCGCTTGCGTGACGCCATGGCCAGTGATGAAGCAGGACAGGCGCGTCTCAATAAGATCACTCATCTGATCGCGGATTCGATACATTCCGAGGTCTGTTCGATCTATCTGTTTCGAGACGACGACACGCTTGAGTTGTGCGCGACCGAAGGTCTGAACCAAGAGTCGGTGCATCAGACCCGGATGAAGTTGGGCGAGGGGCTTGTAGGTCGTGTGGCCAAAACGCGTCAGATCGTGAACACCCCGAATGCCCCTAGTGAAAAAGGGTTTCGGTACATGCCGGAAACCGGCGAAGAGGTGTTTTCGTCATTTCTGGGCATCCCGGTGCAACGGTTGGGTGAAGCGCTGGGCGTGCTTGTCGTTCAGTCTCGCGAAGCGCGAGAGTTTTCTGCCGATGAGGTTTACGCCCTCGAAGTTGTTGCGATGGTTCTGGCAGAGATGACCGAACTGGGCGCCTTTGTGGGCGAGGGCGCGGCACTGTCCGCACGACACCAGCAGCCGGTTTTGATCCGTGGAAACTCAGGTCAGGAAGGGTCTGCGGAGGGACATGTCTGGCTGCACGAGCCGCGTGTTGTAGTCACAAATCCGATTGCGGATGACCCGGTTCGCGAACTAAAGCGACTGAGCGAGGCGGTTGAAGAACTGCGTGTCGGCGTGGACAAGATGCTCGACATGGCAAAAACGGCAGACCAAGAGCATCGCGAAGTTCTTGAAGCATACCGGATGTTTGCCAACTCTAAAGGCTGGATGCGCCGGATGGAGGAAGACATTTCTCGGGGTCTGTCTGCTGAAGCTGCCGTGGAAAAAGAGCAGTCGCTTGCGCGCAGCAGGATGGGGAAGGTGAAGGACAACTATTTGCGCGAGCGAATGAGCGACCTTGATGATCTCAGCAATCGTTTGCTGCGTATATTGACTGGACAGGGCCGGGAAACTGGCGCTGAAATGCCAGGTGATCCGATCCTGATTGCGCGCAATATTGGTCCGGCAGAGCTGTTGGATTACGGCCGGTCGCTGCGCGGGATCGTTCTGGAAGAAGGATCTGTCGGGTCACATGCTGTGATTGTGGCGCGGGCGCTGGCCATTCCTTTGGTGGTGCGCGCCGGGCGGATCATCACCGAAGCACTGAACGGCGATCATATCATGGTCGACGGAGATCAAGGCATCGTGCATCTGCGCCCCGATGACAAAGTTGTTGCCGCATTTCGCGAAAAAATCTCGATGCAAGCTGATGCGCTGAAGCGATATGCCTCAATCCGGGACAAACGGGCCGAAACATTGTGCGGATCAGTTGTATCGCTCCATATGAATGCAGGTCTGATGGCGGATCTGCCGTCGCTGGATGGATCAGGTGCCGAAGGCGTTGGTCTGTTTCGCACCGAATTGCAATTTCTGGTCCGCAACAAGATGCCCACCCGAACTGAACTGGCGGAACTTTATTCCCGGGTTCTGGACGCGGGACATGGCAAGCGCGTTGTGTTCCGCACGCTTGACATAGGGTCGGATAAAGTACTGCCGTATATGAAGCCGAATGACGAGCCGAACCCGGCGCTGGGGTGGCGCGCAATCCGGGTAGGACTGGACAAACCGGGGATCATGAGGATGCAATTGCAAGCGCTGATGCGCGCTGCAAATGGCAGGCCGCTGACAGTGATGTTTCCTTTCGTCGCACAATTCGAGGAATACAGCGCCGCGCGTGCCGAGGTGGAAAAAACTATTTCCCGCGAAAACAGGCTGGGCCACGTATTGCCTGAAACCATCGAAATCGGGGCGATGTTAGAGACACCCTCACTGGCCTTTGCACCGCAAAAATTCTTTGAAGAGGTCGAGTTTCTGTCGATTGGCGGCAATGACCTGAAACAGTTCTTCTTTGCTGCCGACCGCGAGAACGAGCGAGTACGGCGGCGGTATGATACGTTGAACGTGAGTTTCCTCAGTCTGATTGAGATGATCGTAGAGCGATGCGAGCGCAGTAACACTCCGTTGTCGTTTTGCGGCGAAGATGCAGGCCGCCCAATCGAGGCGCTGTGTCTGGCGGCCATCGGGCTGCGCACCCTATCGATGCGCCCGGCGTCGATAGGCCCGGTCAAAAGCCTTCTACGTCGTTCAAATCTGGATGACGTACGCAAAGTGATCGCGGACGCCCGGCACCGAGGTGAAATGTCAGTGCGCCCGGCGGTTATGGACTATCTGAGGCAGCAAGGCTGAGCGTACCTTGTGGCAGGGCCCTAAACTGACTGAAGTTGTCAGATGACCGCGCTGAGCCCAATGTGTCGCGAGCTGCGTACACTGTTTGGTTCTAAAAGGTACGTCACGCGCACGGCAAACTCACCTCTCCGCAGGGTACTCTTTTAGCTGGAGCCTGACGCTCCGCCTGATATGGTTTGAAAATGGATGTCGCCAACCTCTTACATATACTGTTCCCGATTGCAGTGGTCCAGTTGGTTGCGTGGGCGGTGCCGGGTCCAAATCACCTGACAATTATATCCGCATCAGTGACGTCCGGTCGCACGGCGGGCCTCAGGGCCGCCATGGGGGTCGCCGCCGGAGCGCTGACCTGGTCTTTGATCGCAGTATCTGGAATCGCTATCGTATTCGAGTTAGTCCCTTCGCTCTATATTGCTCTGCGATTGTTTGGGGCCGGATATCTTATTTATCTGGGGGTCAATGCTTTTGCTGCGGCGCGCCAAGGCGGTATGTTCAGTCTTGAGGCATCCGGGGAATCACCCGCTACCTATGCCCCGTTCCGAACAGCCTATGTTGTCATGATGACAAATCCGAAAGCAGTTCTGTTTTTTGGGTCGATCCTGACTGCTTTCATCCCACCAGAGAGCTCCGGTTGGATCATGATTATCATTGCAGTCCAAATTGGACTACTTGGCGCATTATTGAATGCTATTGCCGCGTTGTTCTTTTCTTCCTCAGCTGTCATGCGAACCTTTCAGGCCGCGAGCGTATGGATGTCGATCCTGTTCGGCGTTTTGTTCAACGCTTTGGGGGCGCTTGTCGCTTGGGACGTCGTTCGAGAAATTGTATAGCATCTGAATTCGGCCTCTCTGACGAGGCTCATTGCATGTCGGAGTCGTCGGCACAGCGGATGCACACGCCCTAAAAATCATAAGTCCTGACGCTGAATCGGCGCTGCCAACTTACTTCAATTTCCCCACAAAGGGGCCGATGTTTCTCGGCCATCTGGAATAATTCAGGGTTTTCGCGAATAGAGAATCGGAAACCAATCTTCCCGCAGCTTTTGCCCCTCTTTCATATCGTGGCCGGGAAACGGTGGTGACGTGGGGCCGGGCCGCTCGGTATAACGCGCATCATCCCCTACCAGACGCAAGGAAAACGCCCGGCGGCGCGCGTCGCTGGTGTTGCCGCGCGCGCCGTGCAGGACATGGTATTGAAAGGCCACCGCGTCGCCCGGCTGCATTTCCCATTCGCGGATGTCCATGCCGTCCGCGTCGGGATCAGGCACGGGCATATAGCGGTCCTCATCAGGATAAAAGCTGGTCTCGGACAGCCAGCGCGTTGGAAGAACTGGCTTTTCCCATTTATGACTGCCCGCCACACAGCGCAAACTCGCGGTGGTGACCGGATCAACCGGCGACCAGAAGCTGATGGTTTGTTGGCCGTGCACAAAATAGTAAGGCCCGTCGCTGTGCCATGGCGTCGCTTTGGACGTGCCCGGCTCTTTCACCAGAACGTGGTCGTGGAACATTTGTACACTTTGCGATTGCATGAGGTCAGCCGCGACCTCTGCGGCGGGAGAACCCTTGATAACTCTCTGAAAAGGTTCAATCCGTTGCCAGTTGCAGTAGTCATCAAAAAACCGACCAGCCTCACCTGCATTGAGGTTCTCGGCAGCATAGGGCCCGGGATCTTCCATGTTCTGAGCGATGCCTTGTTTGATATCTTCTACATGATCCGCAAACAGTCCCTTGATCAGCACAACCCCGTCACGCTGAAATGTGTCGATGTCAGTTTGAGTGATCAGCGGGTTGGTCATAGGTTGGCTCCAGTGGGAAACGTGTCTTGATGCGTGTTGTCGGGGGGCTTAGATTTCCAGTGTCAGATGATAACCCGGCGCGTACCGGATGCGAACCCATGTCACCGCGGCATCAGGGCCGAAAGTATGGCGTACGAGGTTCATAAGGGCGGTCCCCTCGGGGCAGTCCAGCTGCGCCGCCTCAAACTGCGAGGCGGCGGAGGCATGATAATTCAGTGTGCCATGCGAAAACGGAGCATTTTGCACCAACCATTCATTTGCACTGATCTTGTCCAGAGGTGCGTGCTCAAAACCGGGGACAGAACCAAGATTGACCCAGCGGGTTTCAAGCGCGAAAGGCTTTGTCCCGGCAAAATGCACTGTTATGATCTCAAAACATGGGGTATTGGCTGCAAGCGACAGGCTTAACCTCTCCGCTGCTGGTAGTTTTCCGTGCGCCTGTTTGATGACAGCATGGCTGTAAGCCGCACCCGATCCCTCTACTTCGTGTCGGATCAGCGGGATTGAAAGCCGGGCTTTGCGCTGCGGTGAAATCGCGACCCGTGTCCCCGCCTTGCGCCGTCGTTCAAGATAACCGTCTTGCGCCAGCGCCCGCAATGCACGATTGACGGTTGCACGCGCGCACCCCAGTTCGTCTGCGATGACCTGTTCATTCGGAATGAGCTCACCCGGAATCCATTCTCGTGTCTGAATGCGGCGCAGGGCTTCGGATTGAACGTCTTCCCAGCCGAGCATCACATGACGTCCCGCAGACGGTGCAAAGTCTTGACGTAGGCATTGGTGATCTGAGCGCGTTTGATATGCGCGCCACCCTGAACCATATGCCGCCCGGCAGACCAGACATCGGTGACCAACCGGTCGTCAGACGCGAACACCCATGTATCCAGGGCTGTGTCCTGACTGCGCCCTGTCATGTCAGTTGCGGTTCCATCGAGAGCCAGTAAATCGGCCCATTGACCGGGTGCAATTGATCCGCTGTTCCGCCCGATGGCCTGAGCACCGCCCGCACAGATACCGTCAAACAGCCAACGTGCGGTCGATCGATTTGAAGTGGCGAGGATGGCGCGGGATTTATCGCGCAAACGTTGCGAATACTCCAAAGTGCGAAGCTCTTCGGAGACTGAAATGCGGATGTTGGAATCAGATCCAATGCCAAAACGCCCTCCCGCCTGTGCCCACCCGGCGCCGTTGAATATGCCGTCGCCCAGCGAAGATTCTGTGATCGGGCAGAGGCCAGCAACGGCCTTGGTCGCGGCGAGAGCGTTGGTTTCATGTGATTCCATCTGTGTGCAGTGGATTAAGCACCAGCGGTGGTCAACGTCAGCATTTTCGAGCAGCCATTGCGTCGGGCGCGCGCCATAGGCCGCTTTGATCTCGTCCACCTCTGCAACCTGTTCCGCCAGATGCATGTGAATCGGACCGGATTGCAGGGCAATCACATCGGCCAACGCCTCTTGTGTCACGGCTCTTAAAGAATGCGGGGCGACGCCAGATGTTGCATCAGGGGCCAAGTTTTTCAGGGCGTTGCGGGCTTCGGCAAAGAGTTGGGCATATTGGCTCACATCATTGCCAAAACGGTTTTGCCCGGGGCCAAGGGGACGCCCATCGACCCCGCCTGTCTGATATAAGACGGGCAGCAAGGTCAGACCGATTCCGCTGGTCTCGGCTGCGGCGATGATGCGACCCGACAGTTCAGACAGAG
>RCNB010001702.1_pt1 | contig 13706 bp, 14 predicted proteins | sample 2041321 | NCBI WGS metagenome assembly RCNB01 (sample SAMN09708232, study PRJNA481090) | Marine sediment metagenome, whole genome shotgun sequencing project. | reverse complement strand
CTTCGCTCGCCCTTCGGGCGCACTGCGTGCGTCTGTCGCCGCTACCTGGCTCGCCATAGAAAAAGCCCCTCTGGTGGCCAGGGGCGGAATCGAACCACCGACACGCGGATTTTCAGTCCGCTGCTCTACCAACTGAGCTACCTGGCCCCCAGAGGGGCTCTCCGAAGAGCGGGGTATTAGACCGGGATGTGCTGTTTCAGTCAAGGAAATAGCTGGTTGCCGATATATAAGTGAACCCGGGGTTCGATAAGCGGAGAACCTCACAAAGCGAATGGAAATGGAGCCGTCACAATGAAGGCAGCAATAATGGTAGTTGCAGCAGGCATTCTGGCAGTCAGTTTCGCTCAGGACGGCAGCGGCTGGGGGCTCGGCGCTGGCGCACACTGGACCGACGTTTACCGCATCAAGGCGACGCCCTGGGAAGACTGATCATGGCGATCTGCAAATAAAAAAAGGCCGGGTGAAAACCCGGCCTCTAAATTGCCTGAACCTATCGGGGGGAAGATAAGGGATCAGGCTGTTTTCAAAACGTCGTCCGCAGACAAGTATTCGTAGCCGAGATCATGAGCTACAGCTTCGTGATTTATGTGCCCTGCATGAACGTTCAAACCATTAGCAAGATGCGGATCCTTGATCAGCGCCTCGCGCCAGCCCAGGTTCGCGAGTGCTTTGACGAATGGCAATGTCGCGTTCGTAAGGGCGAACGTGCTCGTTCGCGGTACAGCGCCCGGCATGTTCGTTACGCAGTAATGCACAACGTCATCAACGACATACGTCGGTTCGGCGTGAGTTGTTGGTCGGCTTGTCTCAAAGCAACCACCCTGGTCAATGGAGATATCGACCATAACTGCACCCGTGTGCATGTCCTTCACATTTTGTTTCGTGACCAGCTTCGGCGCAGCAGCACCGGCAACCAACACCGCACCAACCACAAGATCGGCTTCTGGAATCAATTTATCGATTTCGTGTTTTGTCGAGTAGATTGTGTGCACCCGGCCGCCCCACATTTCGTCGAGCTCGCGCAAGCGCGGCAACGAGCGATCAAGAATCGTGACATCCGCTCCAAGGCCGATAGCCATGTCCGCCGCGTTCATGCCCGATACGCCGCCACCAATGACGACGACTTTGCCCGGCGCTACACCAGGTACGCCGCCCAACAATACGCCGCGGCCACCGTTGGCTTTTTGCAAATGATAGGCCCCGGATTGAATCGATAATCGGCCAGCCACTTCCGACATCGGTGTTAGTAGCGGCAACGAGCCATCGTCGGCCGTTACGGTTTCGTATGCGATCGCCGTCGTGCCCGAATCAACAAGAGCTTTGGTTTGAGCGGGATCGGCCGCAAGGTGCAGATAGGTAAACAGCACCTGGTCAGCGCGCAGCATTGCACATTCATGCAGCTGCGGCTCTTTGACCTTGATGATCATATCGGCGGCGGCAAACACCTCTTCTGCGGTTCCGAGTACTGTGGCGCCAGCCGCTTCGTAGTCAGCATCGAACATACCAATGCCCAAACCGGCGTTGGTTTCCACAACAACCTCATGGCCATCGTGTACCAGCTCGCGAACGCCCGCAGGCGTCATGCCAACACGAAACTCGAGTGTTTTTATTTCTTTTGGTATTCCGACTTTCATGGCTGGATCCCCGAATCCTTATTACCTAACGACAGGATACCGGGTCGATCACGAATTTAGCTTGCGAGTTTAGTGACTAATTGAGCGAAATGTGGCAGTTTCTGCGGCTATTAATGGTTTTTGCGCAATATATCGCCATGTCCTTTGACAGATACGACAAACTGATCCTCGAGGCCCTTCAGCGTGACGGCCGCAAGAGCAACGTGCAGCTCGCCGCCGCGGTGCACTTGTCTGAGTCCGCATGCCTCAGGCGCGTTCGAGCGCTCGAGGACAGCGGCATGATCGACCGCTACACGGCGCTGGTCAGCCAGCCCAAGGCCGGGCTACCGGGCAACGTTTTTGTGCACATCGGATTGCACCGGGAGGAACAAAGCGAGCTGGCGGCTTTCGAAGAGGCGGTAAAGAGCATCCCCGAAGTGATGGAGTGTTACCTGATGACCGGCGAATTTGACTACCTGCTGCGTGTTGTCGTCGCCGACATGGCCGATTTCGAGCGAATACACAAAGAAGCGCTCACGCGCTTGCCCGGGGTGGCGCGTGTGAATTCGAGCGTTACGATTCGAACCGTGCAAAAAAGAACCGAACTGCCACTGCGCTAGAATCAGCCCTATGACTTCCTTGCCAGAACAATTCACGCGTATTCGCGAACTAACGCTTGGGCTCTGCGACTCTCTATGGGCCGAGGATACTGTCGTGCAATCGATGCCCGACGCCAGCCCGACCAAATGGCATCTCGCACATGTCACCTGGTTTTTCGAGCGCTTCATTTTGGAAGCGTTCGTTAGCGGCTATCAGCGCTTCGACGAACACTACGACTTTCTGTTCAACTCCTATTACTACTCCGTTGGCCAGATGCACGCGCGCCCGAGGCGCGGCATGCTCACGCGCCCAACACTGGCGGACGTTGTCGCCTATCGATCCCACGTCGACAACGCCATGCTCGAGCTACTCGGTAAGCGAGCCGATGAGCCAGACATTCAATTGTGCGTCACTCTTGGTCTTAACCACGAACAGCAGCATCAAGAACTCCTGCTCACGGACATCAAGCATGTTTTCTCGTGCAACCCAATGCGCCCCGCGGTAAACGCTGAACTCGCTATACCAGAGTCCGTTGCCCCCTCGTCATATTCCTTTGCGGATGGTCCGAGCGGTATTCAACAAGTTGGAGCCGCGGGCAATGGCTTCCACTTCGACAACGAGACGCCGCGTCACGACGTTTTGTTGCACGAGCACAGGATTGGTAAACGGCTCGTAACAAATGGTGAGTATCGTGAGTTCATCAATGACGGCGGCTACTCTGATTCAAACTTATGGTTATCCGACGGCTGGGCGAAGATCACTACAGATGGCTGGAGTCGACCGCTCTACTGGAGCGAAGATCTCGAGTCGGAGTTCACGCTCGGCGGCCTGCGCTCAATCGATGAACACGCACCGGTTGGCCATGTTAGCTACTACGAAGCCGATGCTTTTGCGCGCTGGGCGGGCACACGATTGCCGACGGAATTCGAATGGGAGCTCGCCGCCGCTGAGCAAAAGATTGATGGCAACTTGCTCGAGTCCGGCTTCTGGCAACCGGCAGCAGCGAACGATTCGTCGCAGCTTTTTGGTGACGTATGGGAATGGACGCTGTCCTCCTACTTGCCCTACCCCGGCTTTGTGCCGCTCGAAGGTTCACTCGGCGAATACAACGGTAAATTCATGTGCAACCAAATGACTGTTCGGGGTGGCTCCTGCGTGAGCGCGGCCGACCACATCAGAGCGAGCTATCGAAGCTTCTTCTATCCGGATGCGCGCTGGCAATTCCTTGGCTTTCGGCTCGCCAAAGACGGGCTGGGCTAATTGTGAGCATCCCTACAGAACTGGACACGATCATTGACGGGCTCCTGCTGCCCGAGAAAATGATTTCGCCGAAGTATTTTTATGACGAGCGCGGCTCGCAGCTGTTCGACCAGATTACGCACCTTCCCGAATACTATCCGACAGAAACCGAGCTCGGCATCATGCAGGAAAACATGGACGAGATCGTCGCGCTCGTCGGCAAACATGCGAGCCTTATAGAGTTTGGTAGTGGTTCGAGCCGCAAGACGCGCGCGCTTCTTGGCAGTCTGAAAGACCTGGCAGCATACGTACCGGTGGATATTTCAGAAGAACACCTGCTCGAATCGAATAAGCAGATTCAGCGTGAATTTCCGGATCTCGAAGTACTCCCGGTCGTCGCCGACTTTACCCACCCGTTCGATTTGCCAAGCCCAAAGTTCATGCCACTTAAGAACATCGTGTATTTTCCCGGCTCAACAATTGGCAATTTTACGCGCGACGCCGCACATGACTTACTCAAAGTGATGTATCAGGAAGCTGGCGAGCATGGCGCATTGCTGATCGGTGTGGACCTGCAGAAAGACACCGCCATAATTGAACGTGCTTACGACGACAGCGCCGGCATCACCGCGGCGTTTAATCTGAACATGTTGCGGCATCTAAACGAGGAATTTGGCTTCGACTTTGACTTGAGCGGCTACGCGCACAACTCACATTACAACGACGCGGAAGGTCGTATAGAAATGCGCCTGATCAGCTCCTGCGACCAGATTGTCACGACTGGTGATGCAGAGATACTGATCGGCGAAGGCGAAGCCATCCTTACCGAGTACTCGCATAAGTACACATTGGATGGTTTCAGAAAGATGGCCGCAAACGCAGGATTTGAGATCGAAAGAGTCTGGACCGATGCGGATGCACTATTCAGCGTGCAGTACTGCGTTCGCAGCTGAAGCCGCTCCCACATTTCTTCCAGGCATCCCACATGGTTTCATAGCATTTGTGGGAGCGGCTTTAGCCGCGACAGTAAGCGCTTAGGTGGGTGGCGTGTATTCCTGCGGCGCTGCCGAGCCTCCGGAAAAAAAGAACTTGTCCATTTCCGTCTCGAGGAACTTGCGCGCGTCCGGCTCGATCGGCGACAAGCGGTATTCGTTGATCAACATCGTCTGATGTTCGAGCCAACGTTGCCAGGCCTGCTTGGAAACGTTTTCAAAAATACGCTGCCCCAACTCGCCCGGGTACGGTGCGTAGTCGAGTCCCTCAGCTTCTTCGCCGAGCAAAATACAGTTAACCATTCGTGACATTGGAGTTCTTCTTCAGTTCGCTAATCAATTTTTTGACGGGCGCAGCCATGCCGCCCGGTGGCGACTGGCCAAGTTCGTACCAGGTTGAATCATCGCCGTCCGCTACTTTACGCGACACTGCATCAACACGCACTACAACCGGGTGAATATCAAGGTCGTAGTGACTAAAGCTGTGGCGCAATGTCGACCATGGCTCGACGTCCGCCCGACTGCCGTCGGTCAGCCGCTCGTACCAGCCGTCGACCGCATCGCTTTTCATCTCGGGAAGGCTCCATAGTCCGCCCCAAATACCGGCGGGCGGGCGCCGCTCCATATAGACGGCCTTACCGCTGACCGCCATCACCATGGTCGTTTGTCGAAGCGGCTTCGCCTTTTTCGGTTTGCGGCCCGGGTAATTGTCTATTTCAGCATTTATCCGAGCAACGCAGTCCGCTGCAACCGGGCACGAATCGCAGAACGGCTGGCTGCGGGTGCAGACTGTTGCTCCAATATCCATGATCGCTTGTGTATAGGCATCGACGCGTTGCTGTGGAGTACATTGTTCGGTCGCTTCCCACAGTTTTTTCGAGACAGCAGTATTGCCGGGCCAGCCAGAGATTGCCCGATGACGTGCCAACACCCGCTTCACATTGCCATCGAGAATTGCCTGACGCTGACCGAAGGCCAGCGAGAGTACTGCGCCTGCGGTAGATCTGCCGATGCCGGGCAGGGCCTCGACCAACTCGATGTTGTCGGGAAACTCACCGTCGTATTCATCGCGAATAACTTGCGCCGCTTTGTGGAGGTTACGTGCGCGCGCGTAGTAGCCCAAACCTGACCAATGTTCGAGCACCTCATCCAGGTGTGCATTGGCGAGCGTGACCGCATCCGGAAAGCGCCGCATGAAACGCTCGTAGTATGGAATCACCGTCTGCACCTGGGTTTGCTGCAACATGATTTCGGACACCCAGACACCATAAGCATCGCACTGCTGCCACGGTAAATCCTTGCGCCCGTGTTGGTCATACCAGGCCAGCACCCGGTCGGAGAAGCTATGCATCATTCTGCTCAGCGGTCGAGCAGGCCCTTAAGCGCGTCCTTGAGTTTGTCCTTGTCGTCCTTTTCTTCTTCTTCCGGCGCTTCATCCGTTGCGCCTTCTGCTGGAACTTCCTCTTCTTCTTCGGCACCAAACAGTTTGTCCATCAGGCGCTTCTTGACCTCCTTCTCGGCCTCTTTCTTGAGCATCTTTTGAATGTCGGGCTTGATCGACGGTGATGCGAGCGGCCCTGTGATCTTCAGCGGAATAACCGCCCCGGTGAACTCGTCGAGCTCTTCCGCGGTCGCGCCCTCAACTAACTCCGGTCGCTCAAATACGCGCGCTGTCATATTGTAGTTAATTGTGGCCGCGGGGAGATCCATTGAGCCATTGCCAGTAAGTTGCATGAACGGTAGTTCGGCAAGCAGATCGTCATTGCGAAACACACCGTCCGTAACAGGTCCTGACGCAGTGACAGAACTAAAAGGCGTGCGCGCCGGAAGCGTGGGCTCCGGAACCTCTTCCTTCTTCAGTAAAGCACGCGCGCGTCGCAGCTCGTACCACACATCGGTGCCTTCCCACGCACCATCAAGCAACTCAAATGACATCTGCCCCTGCAGGCTGCTCTGAATTGCGCCCAGATCATTTCCGCGCCCGGTTAATTCGAAGCTGCCGTTGATGGATCCGGTCACGCTCTCTTCCTCAAACATGGCCAATGCCAGAGCACCCACGTTGACGTCGCGTACTTTTTCGTTAACCGACAGCACCGGCGTCTTGCCCGATGCATCGACACTCACATCACCCGAGTACGTGCCGTCGAAGAATTGTGCGCTGATGGGGTACATGCGCAATTTTCCGTTTGCGGCCTTGAGCCCGAGCTCCGCATTCTCAAATCGCATACCGCCCAGAACTGCCTCGGCGATCTTGAAGTTACCGCGCAGGTTGAGCGAACGGATAAGGTCTGCAGGAACTTCAACCGGAGCCACGTCTTCCGTCGCAGCCCCCGCCTCACCAGCTGGAGCCATGTATCGGTCCAGGTTAATTGAATCACCGCTCAGGTTGACGCTGATGGTTCCGGCGGCGTCACTCGCCAGTGCGAGATCGCCCGTGAACTTCGTATCATCCAACACAAGGTCCAGCTCTTTGAGCGCGATAGCCTCCGGTCGAAACTGAACGGTGGCATTGATAAGGACTTTGTCCATCGCATCAGGGTCTGCCGTCAGAGGTGGCTCAATGTTCATCTGCGCCATCAGCTCTTTGAGCGAGAACTCATCAACCTGGATAACCGCTGTCGGAATTGCATCATCGACAAAGGAGAACGGCTCGACATTGGCACTGATGTCGATGCCGAACACCGAGATCTCGACATCGGAAAATCCGATCGTGCCCGCAGTCGGCCCTGCTGATGCAACTGCCTCCATTTCGAGGCCACCCGAGATATCGGCCGGCTGCATTTCGAAGTCGAAAGCGGTCGATAGCGGCAACGGCTCACCCTCGGCAACCCGACCCGAGCTTAAGTTCAGGTTGCTCAAGCGGTAACTCTCGCCAATTTGGTTGTCCGTGTAGCGGACGGACGCATTCCTAATGTCGATGCTTACAATATTCAGCGCCGACGCTCCTCCTTCAGCCTGCTCGCCCTCTTGCGGCGCCGACTCTTTCGCTTCGCTCGCATCGATCAGGTCCTGCCAGTTGCTGCGGCCATTCCGGGCGACCTCGAGGTTGAGGTCCAGGCCATCGAGCAAGGCCGTGCCAATAGAAACTTCGCGGCGTAGCAGCACCGGCATGATGCGCACGCTCAGCCGAGCCTGATTGAAGCTGACAAAGGGCTCGTCGCTAAAACCAGCGGCGTTGCCAAGGCGAGTCTCGCCGATATCTATTGCCAACCAGGGAAACAGGCTGAGCTCGATATCACCTTCAATGGTGAGCTCGCGCCCGGTTGCTTTCTGCACCTGCGCGGCGAAGTCGTCACGAAAATCGTTGGCATCAAATAGGAGGAAAAAAGAAATCGCAGCGATAAGGAAAATCGCTACGATTGCAGCAATAAAGTAGAAGAAAAATTTGACTAGGCGGCCCATCTCTCGGCTCCGACATTCGGGCCACCTAGGGTATCAAATTAGAGCAACTTTACTTACAGATGTTGATGTCACCATTGAGTGTCGATACGGCGACCCGGCCGTTACCGCCATCTACTTCAAAACTCAGCTCCAGCCCGGGTGCATAACGGCTGGTTCGTTCGGCTTCAGGTCCGAAGCAATTATTGATATCGCCATTGAACGTCTCGATATCGAACTGCGCCGACACATCGTTCGAAAATACGATGTCCACATCGCCATTGATGGTCTCGACTCCCAGCTTGCCGCCCTTGCGCAGCGCTGCCTCGAAGCTGATATCGCCGTTCACTGACTCCGCACTTGCCCGGTCGAAGGATCCATTATCGATAATCACGTCGCCGCTGACCGTTCCGGCCTCAACTGCGCCTGCTAGATCCGACAGCGTAATGTCTCCGGATACCGTACCTGCGGACGTCTCGGCATCGTCGCCCTCGCCGTCAATTTCAATGTCACCGCTAACCGATTCAACAGCGATATCGTGCTCGCCGGTTTCAGTTTCGATATCGCCGCTAACCGTCTGCAACAACTGCTCGCCCGCGACACCTTCAACGTCTATGTCTGCGCTAACGGCCGAGACATCGAGCGAACTCATCTCTGGAATGTGAATGACCAGCTCACTCGCTATCTTGCCATGACTGTTACGCGGCACTTTGACCTTGACGAGAACCCTGTCACCGTTACGCTCAAGAATAAGCTCCTCGACTTTGTCGCCTAGCGTGCCCGTCACTTCGACACTGCTGTTCGACCAACCAATCACCTCGACAGAACCGGCTATGTTGACAACGTCAACCTGCCCATCTGCTGCAGCGTCAATTGTTTCGTTTACTTCCCCGGCGATAACCGAACCGGCCAGAGAAATTCCAAACACCAAACTCAATAATTTTTTCATCAGATTACTACCTTGTAATTGCGCGACTTCATGTCCACGCATCAAATATCTTTCCGCGACATGACATGTTGTGCCAGGCCACCCACCCGTTGCATCAGGGAAAGTTCATCGCGGTACGTATTCAATAACAACTCTTGTAACAGGGCGCTCTCCGGTTCGTTTTGAAGCGCTGTGTTGATGTCTCCAATCGCAGTGCGAATTATCGTCAAATTTTTCTCAACATCGGCGCGGATCTCGGGCGACAGCCTGACAAGTTCGTCTTCCATCTGTGCCGCAAGGTCGCCGTGAGCTTCCTGATAGTCCATTCCCAGATTGTATCGACCGCCAAATGAGGCTCTCTCAAACAGCAGCTCCGGCCTGATTTCCTGAATGGGTTGCTGCTGGCTCTTGGTCGCAAAGTAGGTCAGGCCGGATGAGGCGCCTATCAACAGAACCACCACCGCCGCCTGCGCGAACATTGGTATCCGGCCCCAATGTCGCGGTTGTGCGATGGACTCCGCGATACCAGGCCAGAGATCCCGCTCTGGAGTGATCTCAGTTGACAGCTTGCTCGCGGCTGCGATCAGTTTGTCGTTGCGTTCGTCGTCGTTCATTTCTCGAACCCTTGTTGTTCCAACTGCTGTGCCAACAATCGGCGCGCCCTGTGTAACTGCGCCTTGCTGGTTCCAGCGGCGATGCCGAGCATATTGCCGGCTTCCTCATGGCTGTAGCCGTAAACGCCATACAGCACAAAAACGTTTCGTGCCCCTTCCGGGAGCCTGTTCACTGCATCAGACAAGTCGCGCAGGTCCCCGTCGTCATTAATCGATGCCGGAGACAGCACTTCCTTTGCGGCAAGCTGGATGCGATCTCGCTCTCGCTTGGACTTTCGCATCCTGCCGAGTACGGCGTTGACGGCGATGCGATGTATCCACGTGCCAAATGCACTGTCTCCGCGAAATTTGTCCATCTTCGTCCATGCCTGGATAAACGCCTCCTGCGTACAGTCCTCGGCTTCGGCAACGTTGCCCGTCATGCGCAGGCAGAGGCCATACACCCTGTCAACGTGCAAGCGGTACAGTGACTCGAATGCCTTCGCATCCGCTCGCTGTGCCCGCGATATCCAGTCCGCTTCGTCTGTCATTCCCAACTCACTGAGGGAAACCATTTGAGGACTATAGTCGCTGGCTTGTTCCGCCAAAAGCGCTTCCAAAGGTTAAATCTCCGCTTATTCTGGTAATTGGATGCCCATTCCCCCGCTTTGGTTTAAAGACAGGCCTCTAAAACTTCACAAAAAATCCCTCAAGCGCCTGTGAACGCTCGTGATTCTGTTATTATTCGGCTGGCTCCATGGCAACACTGGCCACGATTTACACCCCAAATAAGAAAAGGAATTATGGCAGGGCATTCCATCCTCTACCTTGGCCGCGGTGAGTTTGCGACCGAATATCTGGGCGAACTCGAGACTCTACCCTGCTGCGCTTTGTTGACTCGATCAGCGAAGCTTGAGCTGCCGGTTGACGCTCCTTCTGTCCTCGACATCGTCTTGCTTGAGGCCGGGCCTAAGATTGCCAAGTCCGGGCAGTCGCTGGCAGAGCTCATCAATTCCCTTGACGATCACGCTGTCGTCGCGCTAACCACCAGAGCCCGCGAGCATCGAGGCATCGCCGCTGTTCGCGCCGGCGCCCAGGCTTACATCTGCATTGACGACATCAGCGTTGAGGCCCAGGAAAGCACGCTGCAACACGCCGTCCAGAGACACCGCCTGCAGCACCGCTTGTCGAACACCGACGTCACCGTTTTGTCGATGCTAAAAAATATCAACGATGGTGTCGTCGTGGCCGACCGCGACGGTCATGTGCTGGACATCAACCCTGCTGCTCGCTCGATTCTCGGTTTGGGTCCGAGAATGCAACCTGACGTAGCCTGGGCGCAGATGTTCTGTTGTATCAACGAGTACGGCGAGAACTACCACAATTCGGCCGACCTGCCATTGGCTCGCGCGCGCAGCGGCGAGAAGTTTGCGAACCAGGTCGCTGTCTATCGCGTGCCCGACCAGCCTGACACGATTCTTTCACTGAATGGTCAGGGTCTTTTCGACGGCAACCGCGAACTCGTCGGCGGATTAGTTACGTTCCGCGACATTACCGATATCGCGAAGAAGACCAGCGAGCTCGTGAAGCTCGCGCAGTACGACGAGCTGACCAGCCTGCCCAATCGCAGCCTGTTCACTGAAAACCTCGCCAGGGCCATTGGCCGCAGCCAGCGCAAGTCTTCGCCGCTGGCGGTGCTGTTTATTGACCTCGACCGCTTCAAGTCCGTTAACGACACACTCGGTCACGATACCGGCGATGCTTTGTTGCGACAGGTCGCGGGACGCTTGCGCAAGAACCTGCGCATTGGCGATTTTTCCGGGCGCTGGGGTGGCGACGAGTTCGTCGTCTGCCTGGAAGACTTCGGTGAGTCCGGTAACGCGGCCGCTGCTGCACAAAAACTGCTGCTCGTGCTATCCGAGAAATACGAGATCGGCAATAGTGAGGTCTATGCGACGCCGAGCATCGGCATCGCGATCTATCCGGAGTCCGGCGAGGCAGCCGACAGGCTCATCAAGGCCGCCGATCTCGCGATGTACGAAGCGAAAAAGCGAGGCGGCGGACGTTTTCAATATTATTCGACTGCGCTCAATACCAAGCTCGAACAGCGTGAAGAGCTCGAGGTTGGTTTGCGACACGCGCTGGTTCGCAACGAATTTGCGTTGCACTACCAGCCCCGCATCGACCTGACGACAGGCCGCCTTATCGGGCTCGAAGCACTGCTGCGCTGGCAGCACCCGCGCTTTGGCTTGCTCGCACCGGCGCGATTCCTGCCAATACTCGAAAACAGTGGGCTAATTCACTCCGCCGGCGAGTGGGTAATCGACACGGCTTGCCGGCAGCTCGCAGCGTGGCAACGGCAGTTCGAGATGCCCGACCTGTCAATAGCAATTAACCTGTCACCACAGCAGCTCATGCATCAGCGCCTCATCGACACTGTTGCCGAGTCGCTTGCAAATACCGCCCTTGATCCCGGCTGTATTGAGCTTGAGATTGGCGATGGCGACATCGTTCGCAAGCGCACGACCGAACTAAAGACATTGAGAGCGCTGCGCAAACTTGGCGTTCGTATTTCGCTGGATCATTTCGGCACGCGAGATGTGTCGTTCGAGTCGCTCGACAACGGCTTTATCGACAGCTTCGTGCTCGATCAGTCCTTAATTGCGGACGTTGAAGACAACGACAGCCACCAGCGCATCGTTCGTGCTGCCATTGCGATGGCGCAGGGTCTCGACATTGAGGTTGCAGCGGAAGGCGTCGAAACATTGACGCAGCTCGATTTCCTGCGCAGCTGCAATTGCGACCTGGCGCAGGGTTTTTTGATCAGCCGCCCGGTACAGCCGGAAAAAATCTCGGCAATACTCAGAAGTGAAATTGCCGGCACGCGCTTGCTAGCTCGGGGCATGCCGTAGCTCCTACAAATTTGCGCCGCAGCTCCAGCACGCAGCGAACTGACCTTCATTTTCTTCGCCGCATTTGCGGCACTTCCACGAGGATTGCGGACTCTCGTCCGAAATCGATGCATCAATGAGTTGCTTCGCACGATCGTAGTCGAGGTCGTTCATCACCCAGAGCTCCGGCCACACTTCTACGAAAGGCATCTCGCCAACGATGGAGCCCAGGTGCTCGTTCTTGATGCGGCACGCAATGCCTTCACTTTCAAGCACGTTCTTGAAGTGGTTTATCGTGATCAGCGACTCGGATGCCGTCAGCTTTTTCATAAGCCGGCAAGTGCGCGCAGGAAGGCGACCGGATCTTCAGCTTTCTCGAGTACCTCGACGAGCGCAGATCCCACTATTGCGCCGGACACGTGCTCGCCAACATTCGCAACGTCTGCGGCCGACCGGATACCGAAGCCGGCGCAGACGGGAATAGCCGAAGAGGAAGCCACTGTATCGAGATATTGCGCGAGGTCGTCCGGTAGGCCGGAATCGCCACCGGTTATTCCTGTAATCGTCACGGCATAAACGAATCCGCGGGATGCCTCGCAAAGCACCTTCAAGCGTTCTTTCGGTGTTGCCGGTGTGACGAGCTGAATCAGCCCAAGTCCTTTGTCCTCGAGAGCGCCTCGCAATTCATGACATTCCTCGAACGGCAAATCCGGAACGATAAACGCACATACCCCGGTATCGAGTGCACGCTGTGCCAGTTTTTCAAAACCGAATGCGAGCAATGGGTTGAGGTAGGACATCATTACGAGCGGCACTTCTATTTCGCCTCTCGCTGTTTCGAGTTCGTCGAAAATCCATGCCAGGCTTACGCCTTTTTGCAAAGCGACAAAACTCGAACGCTGAATGGTCATGCCGTCGGCCATCGGATCTGAAAACGGAATGCCAATCTCTACAACGTCGCCAACCGTAGCAACCGCCTTCAGCGTGCCAACAAAATCGGCGGGTTCCGGATAACCGGCAGTTATAAATGGCACGAGCGCCGTACGATCGGCGTCATTAGCTGCAGCGATGGCTGCCGTCAGTTTCTCATGCGCTTGCATTGGCTATCCTCACCGGGAACTTCGTCAATGTTGGCATATCTTTGTCGCCGCGCCCCGAGTTACCAATCAGGATTCGCTTGCCCGGGTTTGTCTTCGACCATTCGCGCGCATAAGCGTAGGCGTGCGCTGTTTCGAGCGCGGTAAGAATGCCTTCTGTCTCGCAGAGTTCTTCGAGAGCAGCAAGTGAGTCACCGTCGGTCGCTGACACATAGGTCACCCTGCCCGTTGCCTGCAGCAAGGCATGCTCAGGGCCGACACCCGAATAATCCAGGCCCGCTGAAATGGAATGTGTTTCCTGCACCTGGCCGTCGTCGTCCTGCAGGATCATCGTGTACGAACCCTGCAGCACACCCGGCGTGCCGGTTGCGAGTG
>RCNB010002162.1_pt1 | contig 13715 bp, 2 predicted proteins | sample 2041321 | NCBI WGS metagenome assembly RCNB01 (sample SAMN09708232, study PRJNA481090) | Marine sediment metagenome, whole genome shotgun sequencing project. | reverse complement strand
TTTCCAGGTTATGGAGAAAATATTTTACCCCTCTACTAAATCCGTTCTGCGTATCTTATCAAATCGAGACCAAAAAACTTCCGTTTTTTAAATGCGGGAAAGAATTGAAAGAGAGGGTGGATTATTGAAACTGAAAAATGAATAAAAGACAATGGGTTGTTTATCTGATTAGGTGTTCTGATGAATCCTTGTATTGCGGGATAACCAATAACCTGAAAAACCGGTTGACAGCACATAATTCAGGTAAAGGAGCCAAATATACAAGATCTCGGAGGCCAATTGAATTGGTTGGTGCAAGTTTTGAAATGACGAAAAGCGATGCACTTAAATTGGAATATCTGATTAAACAAGTACCTGCCAGTAAGAAAATCTTTGAACTTATAAAGGGGGAGGATAAAATAACAATGAACCTTAAAAAGAATCTGCAGGCTGTAATCCGAGAGCTCAATAAAATTGCTAAAAATGTTGATAGATTAATTATCGCCTTGGATAAACTTGAAAAACCAAAGGCGAAAACTGTCAAAACAAAACCAGCAAAGAAGGTTACTGTTAAAAAACCCGCTGCAAAGAAAGTTGCTGCCAAAAAGCCTGTAACCGCAGTTGATACAGTTCTTAAGATTATCAACAGATACAAGAAAGGTGTTGACACCGCTACACTCATTAAAAAGACTGGATTTGACCGAAAGAAGATTCATAATCTTGTTTACAAACTAAAGAAGCAGGGCAAGGTCAAGAGTGTTGGGAAAGGTGTTTATTTGAAGGGGTGATCCTTTTTAGGCGACTGCGATACGCGAAAGATATTAAAGATGGATCATCTCCCGATTAGTTGTAGTTAATTAGGGTAAAATAAGTGGATCATCTCCAATTGAGTAGGTGTGATCCCAAGCCTTGACCCCTTGAGCCCTTGGACCCTCTTCTCCAACTAAATTGGAGAAGAACCATATTTTAAAACCTGTCAAATAATGTCACCACATTGCTGAATATTGGCAGATATTTTTTTGTGTAATTTATCTGTTTGAGCTAACCACTTGAATTCCTTAAACTCTAAATCTTTCGGGATATCACGGAAGGATTTTGGCATGATTTCTGCTTTTTGATCTGACAATCCTTAATAATAGGATTTATCTAAAACGTCTAATGGTAAAAAGTTCGTGTTTTAAAAAAATCTTGACTCTATAATTTAGTGTATATATTTATTAACTTGTAAAGGTGAAGAGACTTCGTCCTTCATTTTTTTCCCCCACGAGCCCCTGGAGATCACCTCCGGGGGCTTTATTGTTACATTCGTTTCTATAAACTTCCAACTTACTTTAAACTTGTCAAAAAATGGCATTAATTTTGACTAAATTTGTCAAATTCGTATTGCTTGCGATTCTATCATGCGATTTCAGAAGATAGACTAACCGATTGAAATATCAACGTTTCAAAATCTCCTTAGAAACTTTTATTTTAGATTTTGCACGATTTTTGCACGTCCTCGTCAGGATAATTAATCAAAAATATACATTCAAAACCCGACCTGATGGGGAAATTTTGAAAAGGGAGGTGGTAAAAACGAATTAAAAGTTTTTGATAAATTCGACTTTTTTTACTGTGGGGGTAAAAAATGAAACGAAGTTTCTTAATCGTAGTGCCCAGATCTGGCTCTCTTACTAGCCAGACGGGCACTATGTCTTTGCTAAAGGCGCGACATCTCTTGATGCACCTTTTTGCATGGTAACGATTGCATTAGGAGATGTCATGGAAGAATTTTTCTTCTTTAACAAGATAATTGCGTCCAGCTGTTGTCTTCCGGTTTTTTTTCTGCGGTGCTGGTCACGCGTTATACTGCCGAAGAAAACCAGGTCGAAACTTTGGGGTGCATGGATTGGTGCCGCCTTTGGCGCTCTTGCCCTCTTGTTGTTTGCAGAATCTGTGTTGGCTGCCCCCTGTGACAAGCCCGCTACCCCTGCTATCATCCGCCACGACCTGACCGCCAGCTATTGCGAGCTGTGCGGCACCGGTTATGTCACTATCGTCATTGCCAATCCTTACGAAGGGTCGGACATGACCGGCATGACGGTGGAGGAAGACCTGCGCAGCTCCGGCCTCACCTTTGATTCAGCAGCTTCACCATCAATCTGGATCAACGGCACTTCGCGGCCGAGCGCCGCTCCGATCGTCAGCGGCCCCAATAATTCCATCCTGACCTGGACTTCGGCCCAGATTGCTGAACTTGGCAGCCTGGCCTTTGATCCAGACCCCGGGGATGCCACCACTCTCACCATAAGATTTGCTGTGACGCGTGATAGTGGGTTGACCCAAGAGGGACTGCACACCGCAACACGCGACATGGCGGCTCAGGTCACCTATACCGCCCAATATCTGGATGTTCCGCCGCCACCTGGTGTGCCCACCATCGTTCAATGCCCCGGTATGCCTGCAACGGTAACAACCGGTGTAGATCCACTGCAGTTCCGCGAGCCGGAACCCTCGGTAGCCAAGGGTGGGCGCAATGTGGATGCCGCCCAGGACTCCTATACGTCAACGGTTTACGGCAACGACAAGGACGACGTCATCTGGCGTGTCCGGGTCACCAACAACGGCGATGCCGACCTGCAGGATCTGGTATTTGACGACCTGATGCAGAGTGAAAATCTCGACATCAACTACATCTGCAGTACACAGGCCCAGGCAGAGGCCGTCGCCATTGCAGGCAATGGCGCTATTGGGTCTTATGCCGGGTGCATTGACGTCAGAGCATTCAACAACAGCATAACCAATTTCGATGTGGACGACCCCTTCGGCTATGACGAGACGCCCGCGTCCGATTTGATCGATGTGCTCCGGAGTGCACCCACCGATCTTTTTTTAGTTGGGAAAATCCCGGATTCTGCCGCTGGTATTGGTGCTTGTTCAATTCCCAGGACCAACACTGCGAGAAATGTGGAGTGGGGCTGCGAGGCTGAGTCCGGGACGCCCGGGGGTATCGACAGAACCTCCACGGGAAGCCCCCTGGCTGATGTAACCGCCACTTTGAGTACCCAGTCAGACAGAGATCTGGATATCAGCGTTGCTTACCTCGGTTACCCGGGTAATCCAGTAACAGGTGCCAGGGGCAGGGTACGCATCACCATTACCAACAATACCGGCGGCACAGTCAGCGACCTTGTGCTTACCAATGATCTTCCACCGGAATACATGGTCGATGCCACCCATCCCGTGACCATTGTGGACACGGGTGCCTATGGATACTATCCCGGTTTGACCGACCTGATAAGTTGGGACAACCCCAATGCCAATCCTTTGCTCAATAATATTCCGGAATTCACCCTGACCAGTTCTGAGGCCACCAACTCCGGTCAGAGAAATATGCTGCGAAACGGTGACCAGTTGGTCGTCACCTTCGGTATTATCCTGGTGCGCTCCGCATCCTATGACAGGATGGCTGATCTTGACGTCATCACTGAAGTCCCCGGGGTCATAACGGATGATACCGATCCTAATCATGCCTATTTTCTGAATGACCTACCTAACAATGTTACTGTTGAATTCAATGATTTTTGTACCGGCGGACCCAATACAGACACATACGACAGCTTGCACGATCCCAGCCCCGAAGATTTGGACATCCAGACCTATGGCCCCAGCGGGCCGGTGCTCGATTATATCCTGACCAATAACACTGATACGACCCTTACCGTTCGCCTGACCAACAACGGTGGTCACGGGGCAGAAGACTATTTCGCCTATGTTGTGTTTGGCCGGACCATGGATGTAACACAGTTGCCGGCCGGATGTAGCGCCACCCTTGCCAACATGCCGCCTTTGGTCGAGTGGCAGGATCCTGTGGACTTCCCGCCAGGGGCAGCTATCTATGAGTGCACTGGCACGCAAATCGACCGCAATGGGGGCACTCGAGAATTTGATTTTGTTGTTCGCAAAAGCACAGATCCCGCTGACATCGCCGCCGATGATCTGACCTTCCGTGCCGACGTGATCGGTGAGATCACTCTCTTTGACGGCACCCGGTTGACCTTCCCAACCATCGTGGCAAGGGGTGACGGCATCACTGACCGGGCCAACAACTACAGCATCGACGCCATCCGCGCCCGTGTGATGGGATTTAACTTAAACAAGGCGCAGGTAGGCAACTGCTCGGAAAATAACCCGCCGCCGGGTTTACCGGATCTCGAGGTGCAGATCGGCGAAGAGTGCTCTTACAATATTGAAGCCGGCGGCTGGTTCGGCTTTCAGACACCGGGCTATACCCCCATTGAGGTGCGCAATGTCCGGGTGGACGATGTGATGCCCGATGGACAGGGGTATGTGTTAAGCACCGATCCCACTGTTAGCAGCACCGCTCAGATTGACAACATCGTCTTTAACCGCGCCGGTGGGCCTGTTCCCCCGAACTGGTCGTTATTGGGCGATTTGCAAGAAGGGACGCTATTCTGGACCTTTAATGATGCCGGATCCTACATCACCACCAGGGATGAATGGTTCGAATTGGACTTAAAAACGCGCCTGCTGAACGATCCCATTAATGCCAGCGGTGTTCCCAACCAGCACGCCGCCCTCAGCACCAACACCCTGACATCGACCTTTGATGTCTATTTTCTGGCCGGTACGGGCAACGAATTTGATGTTCCCTATGGACCCAGCATGAGCGTTTATCCGCCAGTGGCCGATCGTCAGGTCTCTCTCACCGTTACCGAGCCCGACATCACCGTGGTCAAAGAGGTCTGCAATGAAACACTTAACGGCAGCGGGCCGACCTGTTCCAACTGGGTCACGCTGGCCAACGATGGCGATGCCCTCAATGATTACATCTACCGTCTGACGGTCACCAATGGGGACATCAGTGGTGGCGTGGACCGCGCTCCGGCATACGATGTCACCGTTACCGATACCTTGGACGCCAGCGATCTGGCCTATGTACTGCCCTTTGGCAGCGATGGCCTGAACAACGACGGGGATGCCTCCACCGATGGTGCCGATGCAGGTGGGGAGGGCACCATTAGCGACAACACCGTCGACAACGCCATCCCGGCAGTGATCACTTTCTCATACACACACAGCACGGCCCTGGCGCGCATTGACCCAGGCGATTCAGTGCAATTGTATTATCGGGTCGATTTCGATGACGACGCGGCGCCCCTGCAAACCTTTACCAATTCAGCTTACGCAACCTATGACTCTCTCGAAGGGCCAACAGGTAACCAGACAGCTGGATTAGAACGCGCCAATAGCGATATTGCCGGTGCACGGGTCTATACCTCACCAGCGGACACCGCCGTGGTACAGATTATCCCGGTGGAGACCCAACCCAAAAGAATCTCGGCCCTATCCAATACACCCCTGGCCGGGTCGGGTACCCAGGGTGTCAGCATCGGTGAAGAGATCAATTACCGGCTCAACACCTTGCTGCCGGTGGCCCTGCTGCGAAACTTTGTGATTCGCGACGAACTGCCTGCGGGCATTATTTGTAGTGAAGCCCCGGCGGTGAACCTGGATGCGGCGCCTTATGCAGCGGCCGGCTTCGATCCCGGCGGCACCATTACCCCTACCTGTACAGACGACCTTGTCGAATGGAATTTCGGTAATCAGCGCCTCACCGCCGGAACCGCCGGCCTCGGCAACCGCTTCGACTTTGAGATCGGCTTCATCGCCCGGGTGGAAAATACCGGCGGCAACAACGACACCGATGTGATCTCCAATGGGGATCCGGCCACCAACGCCTTTGCGAGATACGTGGACCAGGTCGGCGCCACCATCACCCAGGATTTCAACCAGGTCGATATTCAGGTGCGCGAACCGCACATCGACTTGACCAAAACCTTTGCCGTGGCCAATGCCGATGCCGCCGATGTTCTGACCGTGACCGTGACCGCCACCAACAGCGGCACGGCCACCGCTTACAATTTGCGCGTGCTGGATGATTTGACCGGCCGCAACATGACCTTTATCGCGGGCAGTGTGGGCGGCAGCAACCCGCCTGACAATATCGATACCAGCACTTTTGGGGCCAATCAGCCCATCTTCAGCTGGAACGTCCCCAACGGCATCGCTGTGGACGCGACCATCAGCTTCACCTTTAATGTCAGCGTCGACGCCAGCGTGCAGCCCCAAGAGATCCTGGATAACACCATCCAGGCGGACTGGACCTCGTTGCCCGGACAGACCACCGCGCTTAACAGCAGCGGCCTGATCGGTGCCGACGGCAGCGCGACCGGTATGCGTATCGGTGTACTGCCCAATGCCGGCGATGCCATCAACGACTACGAAACCACGGCCGCCAATCAGGTGACGGTTCCTGCAGTTACCTTGACCAAAACCGACCTTGACCCGGCATCGATCCCCGCCATCGGCGAACGGAAAACCTTTCAGATCGATATTGGTCTGCCCGAAGCCGTCACCAACGATGTCATCGTTACGGACAGCTTGGATGCCACGGGTTTGAGCTATATTCTGGAGAATAATGCCGTCTACGATATCACGTATACCTTCCAGGGCATCGCCACCATCAACGGTCTGGCACTCGACGAGGCCTCCTTTAACGCTTTTCCAGCCGATGGCGCCGGCGGCAGCATTGTCTGGAATATCGGCACAGTGGTCACCCAAACCGAAGACGACACAAGCCAAAACAACATCAATCCTTTCATCCGGATCCAATACTACGCCCGTGTCAACAATGACCTTGTCACCGACAGCGGCGACACGCTGCAAAATGGTGTGGTCGTGAATTACAGTAACGGTGAGACCGGTGCCCAGGAAACCCTGACGGATGCATCTCCAGTGGTGACCGTGGTCGAACCCGTGCTTGCAGCGGCCAAGACAGTGAGCAACGTATCACCGGGCAAACAGCCCGCCGACCCGCCCGAAGGCGGCGACCTGCTCGAATATGTCATCGCCATTCTCAACAGCGGCACATCCACAGCGTATGACGTCAATGTGGTCGATACGCTGCCTGCGACGCTTTCCCTTTATACAGGGTTTACGCCCACAGCCACGATCGGCGGCACCGCTGTCGCAGGATTTGTAACAACTCCGGCCAATTCGCCCAGCGGTCCGCTGATCTGGGGCCGGGATAACGGCGACAGCAGCCTGGATATCCCAGTGGGTCAATCGCTGCTCCTGACCTACCGGGCAGTGGTGCAGGCGGCCGGCGGCGATATCAGCAACAGCGCCATGGTGGACTGGACTTCCCTGAACGGCGCGAGCAACGACGAACGCGACGGTGACGGTTGTCCCAACTGGACCGCGCCTGACGATTACTGTACCGGTCCGGCGGTGGCCATTACCACCACGGTTGATAACAATAGTGTCGATAAGACGGTCACCGACGATACATTCGATACTGCCCCATGGAGCACGGCTGCCGATAGTGTCGTCCGCATCGGCGATTTTATTACCTACCGTTTGGCCCTCAACCTATCGGGCGGGTTGACACAAAACCTGGTGGCCCAGGATACCCTGCCCGGCGGCATGGTCTTTGTGGAAACCGTCAGTATCAATGGCGATACCACTGTGGATTACACCCCTCCCGGCAGCGGTGCAGGTTCCAATTTCTCCTATGCGGCCATCACTGCCGCCAACGTGCCGGTCGCCGGTCAAACCGGCGCTCTCACATGGACCATCGGCAACGTCGTGAACGATCCCTTTGGCGATTCCACCACGGATGCCATTGAAATCATCTATCGCGCACGCATTCTGCCCGATGCCGGCATCGCCCATGTCGCCTCCACGACCCTCACCAACACGGTCAGCATGGACTATGAAACGGCTACCGGTCCGGCCACGACTAAAACCGACAGTGCAACCGTCACTGTTGTTCAGCCTGTTCTGGCGGTGGCCAAATCGGCTGTGGCCGACGGCGGAGATACGGTGCTGGCTGCCGATGAGATCGTCACCTACACCGTCGATATGGTCAATAGCGGCGGAGCGCCGGCCTTTGACCCACAGCTTACGGATATCATCCCCGTGGGGATGCGCAACGGCACAGCCACCATCACCACGGTCAGTATGGAATTGGTGTCCGGGACGGTATTGCCGAATCTCGCACCCACCTATGATGCCGCCACCGGCGTCGTCACCTGGGAGTTCGACAACGGCGTTGCCGATCAATATGCAATACCTTCCGGCGACACACTGCGTATCGTTTACCAGGTGCAGACCGATACCTTGCTCAGCGCCGGCATGACCCTTACCAACGAAGCTCAGATCCAGCATTACTATTCACTGGATGACGACGATATCCCAACCCAAGGCGGTGTCGACGGGGAAGCTCAAATCTATGGGCCGACCAACATCGCTACGGTCACCTTCACAACGGCGGCACCCGAGGCCCTGGTCAAGGATAACCCGGCCGAACTCAACGTAGCTGTGGGCGAACCGTTCACCTACCGCATCACCGTGCCGGCCACACCCCAGGACACGGCCCTGAACGATGTCCGTATTCTCGACGACCTGAGTTCTTCAGCTGCGGACCTGATCTTTGTAAGTGTCACGAAGGTTTTCGGTTCCGAGCCATGGACACCGGTCAACACCGGTACGGCCACCAACATAGTGATCGAAGACACCAGCATCGGCATCGATATCCTGGCCGGCGAACAGATCATCATCGATATCACGGTGGTGCTGGACGATACAGCCACCAACGTCAGCGGCCTGCAGTTCAACAATACCGCCGATTATACGTTTAATCAGATCAACGGTGATCCTGCGACCCAGACACCCGGCGGTTCGGATACCACAGAAAATATGACCATCGTCGGTGCGGATACCCTTACGCTTGAAAAGACCGGCCCGGCCATTGTTCAGTTGGAGAGTCCTGCTACCTACACCCTGAATATCCACAATACAAGCACGGGTACGGTTTGGAATCCGATCATCACCGATCGTATTCCCAATGAGGCGACAGGAGGCATGTGCGGTGCCGGTCCGAGCGATGTGAGCGCGCAGATCTTTTTGGCCAACGGGGTGACGCCGGCCTCTCCGGTGCTGGTGGAGGGTACTGATTTTACCGTAGAATTCGACGGCGATCCCACCTGTGAATGGCGTTTCAATCTGTTGTCGCCCGCCGGTGGTGTACCGTCCGATCAACGCCTGATTGTCAACTACGACGTCGCATTGGATCCTGATACCGAAAACGGGATCACACTGACCAATGTTGCCGGCGTTACGCGCTGGTACAGCGCCGATCCCGATGCGGCCGGCGCCGCACCGCGCATCTTCGACCGCGTATTGACCGATGGCACCCCGGGCACCCTGGACCATGAGGATACCCATACTATCACCGCCGAAGCACCGACGCTGTTGTTCGAAATGAGTGTGCAGAATGTGACCACGGGGCAGGACCCCGGCAGCAATGCAAGCCCCGGCGATACTCTGCATTACACCATCCAGATCACCAACAGTGGTCCGGTGGGTCTCTCTTCTTTTTCCCTCGTGGACGAAGTCGATGGCCTCAATGCAACACCGCTATTTGCTGCCGGCAGCCTTAATATCGTCAGCGTACCCGCGGGTGCCGATACTTCGAGCACCGATGCAGCCGGCGGTGCCAACGGCACAGGACTGCTGAATATTGCGAATCTCAGCATCGGCGCACAAGGTGACGCCGATGACACGCTCGTGGTGGAATTTGAAGTTACCCTGGCGCAAGTGATCACTAGCGGCACCGTGGTGCTCAACCAGGCCGAGATTGTTTCAGCCAACCCGAACCCGATCTTAAGTGACGATCCCAACGTGACCGGCGACACAGATCCCACCGAGACGCTGATTGCCTCGGCGCCGGCATTCGAGGTGCAGAAAATCTCCACCATCATGTCGGGGGATCCCAACGTTCTGATGGCCGGGGAAACCTTACGCTATACCATCACCATTAAAAACATCGGTAATGAGGATGCCGTAAATGTACGGCTGCGGGATTACACGCCGGCCAATACCGGCTATGTGGCCAACAGCACCACCCTCAACGGTAATGTCGTGCCTGACCCAAGTCCCGGCGTCAATCCGCTGCATTCCGGTATCCTGGTCAACGCACCGGAAAATACAACGGTCGGTTTCATGCGTGCCGATGCGACGACGGGGGCCACCAATGTGGCCACGGTAACCTTCGATGTGGTGGTTGACACGAGCGCCATGAACGGCCTGATTATCGAGAACCAGGGCTTTGTAAGCGGCAACGGCGTGGGGAGTGGCTTGCAGCCCGAACAGCCCTCCGATGACCCGAACACGCCAATCCCGGACGACCCGACCCGCAACATCGTCGGAAACTTGCCGCTGCTTTACGCCCAGAAGACCGTACAGATCCACGAGGATTTTGGCTCGCCGGGGATTGTCGATCCGGGTGATGTGCTGCGCTACACCATCGTCATCAACAACTTCGGCGCGATCCCGGCAACAGGCGTGGTGCTCACCGACGCTGTGCCGGTCAATACCACCTATGTAGCGAACTCTCTGCGCTTGAACGGCGCATCGGTGGGGCCCGACGGCGGCGTGTCGCCGCTCATCGCCGGTCTGCCGGTGCATTCCTCCGACAACCCGGGTGCCGGCATTGTTTCGGTCGGCGAAAGCGCTGTGATTACCTTAGAGGCCAGGGTCAACGCAGGCGTTCCAGCGGGTACGCTCATCAGCAACCAGGGCGGCGTCACCTCCAGCGAACTTCCGCCGGAAGCCACCGATGCCGACGGCGTGCCGTCCAACGGCGATCAACCCACCGTCATCGTCGTCGGTGATGCCCAGTTGCTCGTTGTGACTAAGGAAGTGCTGGTCGTCGGCGGTGGTACCGCCGAAGCCGGCGGTCAGTTGGAGTATGTCATACGCGTGACCAACATCGGCAGTCTGCCCGCCACCCGCGTGGCGGTGACCGACGACCTGAGTCCACCTTTGGGTGATCAGGTGACGTATATCAACGGATCGGGCACCCTGAACGGTTCAGCGGCCGGCATCAGCTATGCCGGTGCGATCCTCACTGCGGACTATGCTGCCCAATTCGGCGATTTGCAGCCCGGTGCCGGCGCCGTCGTACGATTTCGCGTACAGATCGACCCTGCGCTTGCCATCGGAACGACCATTACCAATACCGGCGTCGTCCGCTGGAACGATCCGGCACAGACCGCATCTGCCATCGTATCCCTTGATGTGGGCGGCACTCCCGGCAGCGCCGGCCTCAACGGTACTGTCTGGCATGACGCGAGTCTGGATAAGCTCTGCGACAGCAGCACCGAGAACTGTCTGGAGGGCTGGTCAGTGGCGCTTTATTTCAACAATCAGTTGGTTACCACGGTGTCCACGGATGCCAACGGCGTCTATCAGCTCCACGGCCTGGTGCCAAACGAGGGTACATCGGACCTTTATGAACTGCGCTTTAGTGCAGCAGGTGCAGGACCGAACACCCCCTCGCTGGGTTATGCCGACTCGCCGTTCACCGATGGCCCGCAGCAGATCAGTGCCATCACCGTCTCATCGGGCGCCAATCTGCAGAATCTGAATCTGCCGCTCTGGCCCAACGGCGTGGTGTACAATTCGGTTGTGCGTGAACCGGTTGCCGGCGCCAGAGTGGCGTTGCTGAACGCGACCACCGGTGCAGCGCTGGCGGGTCAATGCTTCGATGATCCGGATCAGCAGAACCAGGTTACGGCACTGGACGGCTTTTACAAGTTTGACCTGAACTTCAGCGATGGCTCCTGTCCGGCTGGTGGCGCCTATCTCATCGAGATATCACCGCCGGCCACCGGTTACCTGGACATACCGTCCCAGATCATTCCGGGCGCTTCTGACTCAAACACGGCGCCGTTCTCTATTCCCGCCTGCCCAGGTAGTGCGGACGATGCGGTGCCGGCCACCGCCGAGTACTGCGAGGTTGTTGCCTCGGCGGCGGTACCGCCACCGTCGGTTCTGCCGCGTACGGCCGGCACCATCTATCATTTGCACCTTTTGCTGAGCGATGGAAACGTGCCCGGCCAGAGTCAGGTCTTCAATAATTCCATCCCCATCGATCCGGAATTGAATGGGGCCGTGGCCATCACCAAGACCTCCTCCATGACCAACGTGACCAAGGGAACGCTGGTGCCCTATACGATCACCGTGACCAACGTGTACGGTGTGCCGCTGTATGACATCAGCATCGTCGATCGCTTCCCGGCCGGATTCAAATACGTGGCCGGTTCCGCCCGCCTGGACGGCAATCCGTCCGAACCGCAGATCAACGGTCGGGAACTGGTCTGGGATGACCTCGAATTACAGGTTAACCAGAAGTACACCATCCAGTTGCTGCTGGTGGTGGGTTCCGGTGTCTCCGAAGGCGAATACATCAACCGGGCCGTGGTGCTCAACACCGCCACCGGCGGCACGGTTTCAGGGGAAGCGACGGCCACCGTGCGGGTCATCCCCGACCCGGACTTCGATTGCACCGATGTGATCGGTAAGGTGTTCGATGATCGCAACTTGAACGGTCAGCAGGATCCGGGCGAGAAGGGTTTGTCCGGGGTCCGCGTGGTGACGGTGCGCGGTCTGATCGCCACCACAGACAAACATGGACGCTTTCACATCACCTGCGCGGCGGTACCTGACGAGGATCGCGGCAGCAATTTCATCCTCAAGCTGGACGAGCGAAGCCTGCCCACCGGCTATCGTATGACCACTGAAAATCCACGCGTTCAGCGCGTCACCCGAGGCAAGATGATCCGCTTCAATTTCGGTGCGACCATCCACCGCGTGGTGCGCATCGATATCGCTGATGGGGTGTTTGAGCCGAATACCACCGAACTGCGGATGCAGTGGACACCCAAAATCGCCCAGTTGCTTAAAGAACTGAAGAAGGCGCCGTCCGTGCTGCGCCTGTCGTATCTTGGCGATGTTGAACGTAAAGGCCTGGTCCAGAAACGTCTTGAGGCGTTGAAGAAAAAAATTACAAAACAGTGGAAGCAGTCGGATGCTAGCTACCGGCTGGCCATTGAAACCGAAGTTTTCTGGCGACGGGGTGCTCCGCTTGCCGGTCAGAGATAACAGAATGATGGAAACTATGTCTTCTACCCTATTCATATTGATAAGATTTTTGCTGAAGCACAGTATCGCCATCTTGTGTTTGTGTGTTGTCACTGCGGCAGGCGCAGAGGCTGCGTCAGGCGTGGAAACAGGGGTAAGGGAAACGGATGTGCGCGGAGAGGCGGTGGAGATGCACCTGCCTGCCGACCAGTCCTTCACCCCCTGGATCCATGACCCGGCCATATTCGAGGAGGATGAGGGGGATCGCACGGAGATGCGCGAAGTGGTCGAACAGGATGTAAAAACGATTAAGCTCGATAACCTGGTTCCGCCTATCCATTTCGGCCTGGGTGAAGCGGAAATTCCTAAGGATTACCTCGAGCGTCTTCGCGAGGTGCTCGACAGTATGCGCGATCGCGACAATGTGCGACTCCACTTTGTCGGTCATGCCGATTCACTACTGCTCAAGGGTGACCTGATAGAGCGGTACGGCGACAACGTGGGGCTGTCGCGTGAACGGGCGGGAACCACCGCAGAATATTGTCAGCGCGCACTGAATCTTCCCCCCGAAGCCATCTCCTACGAAGGGCTTGGTGACAGCCAGCCGGTGGCCGACAATACCACCGAAAAAGGACAGCAGCTCAACCGGCGCGTGGAAGTGCAGGTGTGGTACGACGAGATCAGCGAAAAGCAGGTCGAGAAGGAAGTGGTCGTTCCCCGCGAGGGCAACCGTATCAAGGTCTGCC
>RCNB010001701.1_pt1 | contig 13717 bp, 12 predicted proteins | sample 2041321 | NCBI WGS metagenome assembly RCNB01 (sample SAMN09708232, study PRJNA481090) | Marine sediment metagenome, whole genome shotgun sequencing project. | reverse complement strand
AAAAATTTTGCGAAATAAAACTTTGCCAATCATTTTCCGGATTGCCACCATCCGGAACATGATTGGCAATCCGGAACATGATTGGCAAAGTTTTATTCCGCAAAATTTTAACCCACATACTAAAAATCCTGAACGAGGTTTTGTAAGCTCATCAAATCAATTCCCAACAGATGCATCTTACCCTTTTTACGTATTTAATGATGGTTATGATACATATAGAAATCGTGTGATTAATGACTTTTTCAGATCTAAAGAGACGTTTACAATTCAAGACTTTAAAGACCTGCAGAACACCAATTTTAACAAAAAGGCTTCCGAGTTGTTACCATATATTTTTGCAAATATGGATACCTCTACCTTAAACAAAGAAGAAGAAAGTATTTTAAATATTATTCTGTCTTGGGATTTTAATAGTGAAATAGACAAACTAGCACCTAGCATCTGGGACTCGTGGTGGTCAAAATTATATGCCTTAATTTGGGATGAGTATGAAGATAAGGATATAGCATTAGAAACTCCTTTTACATATCAAGCTATTTCAATGCTTAAAAATAATCCTGAAGATGCCTTTATGGATATTTTAGAAACCCCTGAAAAAGAAACTGCTCATGATTTATTTTTAATCACATTCAAAGAAACAGCAAAAGAGCTTATCGATTGGAAAGCAATAAATGGTGATTATAATTGGCAAGCTTATAAAGGAACTTATGTTGGGCATTTATTACAAGCTTTACCAGCATTTTCAAGATTTGATTTGCCAATTGGTGGTGACAAGAACACGGTAAATGCCGCTGGTCGAAATTGGGGGCCTTCTTGGCGCATGATTGTAGAAATGAGCTCCCCTCCAAAAGCTTTAGGTATATATCCTGGTGGGCAATCTGGAAATCCAGGCAGTAAATATTATGACAACTTTATAGACGATTGGGCGGTTGGTAATTACCATAGCTTAACCTTTTTGCAAAGTGACACAGCTACCGAAGCTATTATTGCAACACAAACTTTAACACCAAACTAATGAATAAAAATATAATCAATTTTGTAGCAACTTTAGTTCTAGCAATTATATTATCTCAATTTTTGCCTTGGTGGTCCATTATGCTGTCAGCTTTTATCACTGCTTTATTCATTAGTTTAGAGCGTGCTGTTGTTTTCATTGTTCCCTTTTTGGCAATCTCGGTTTTATGGATTGCACATTCCTTTTGGTTAGGCAATGCCAACGATTTTATTCTTGCAAAAAAAATAGCTGTTTTGTTACCTTTGAAAGGGAGTATTACCCTTCTGATTCTTATTACCGGAATCATAGGAGGTCTTTCTGCTGGAGTTGCAGCAATATTTGGGAAACAATGCTCAAAGTTATTTGGTAAATGATTACTAAACTCAATTTAGAGAACATCTTATTTCTGGACATAGAAACTGTTCCAGAGGTTCAGCATTTCTCTGAATTGGATGAAGCCAAAAAAAACCTTTGGGAATTGAAATCTCAATATCAGCGCAAAGATGAGTTTACAGCAGAGGAGTTTTACGAACGAGCAGGCATCTGGGCAGAGTTTGGTAAAATAGTTTGTGTATCGGTTGGGTATTTTACATTTCAAGGAGAGGTTAGAAAATTTAGAACGACTTCTTTCTACGGCGATGAAATTAAACTTTTAAAAGATTTTAAAATTTTATTGATTTCGCATTTTAGTCAAACCAAGCACTTATTATGCGCTCATAATGGTAAAGAATTCGACTTCCCGTATATTGCTCGTCGTATGATAATTAATAATATAGAATTACCATATAAACTTAATCTTTTTGGTAAGAAACCGTGGGAAGTCCCTCATTTAGACACTTTAGATTTATGGAAATTTGGAGACTATAAAACCTATACTTCTCTAAAATTATTAACTAATGTCCTCGGCATTCCATCTCCTAAAGACGACATTGATGGTAGTGAGGTATATCGCGTTTATTATGAAGAAAAAGAAATAGACCGAATAATTACCTATTGCGAGAAAGATACCATTGCTGTTGCACAAATCTTCCTCAGACTTCGAGGTGATGATATTTTAACAGACGATGAAATAATTCATATATAATGGACTTATACTAATAAAACATCTTTGGTGATTTTAAAATTCAGTATTTTTAAACATGTCAAAAACTCAAGTTTTATCCATAAAAAATCTCTCAATCTCTTTTGGAAAAAATGAGGTTATTCACAATATTTCATATAATCTATCATCGAATGAAATATTAGGAATAGTTGGCGAATCTGGAAGCGGTAAATCAGTATCTTCATTAGCCATTACAGGTCTTTTACCAAAGCACATTAGTAAAATCACTAATGGGCAAATCATTTTTGAAAATTTAGACTTAACAAAGTTACCGTCCAAAGCCTTTCAAAATATAAGAGGTAAAGATATTGCAATGATTTTTCAAGAACCTATGAGCTCTTTAAATCCTTCAATGACTTGCGGTCAACAGGTTCTAGAAATTTTAATGCAGCATGTGACTTTAAATAGAAAGGGAGCAAAGGAAGAAGTGCTTTCGCTTTTTAAAAGGGTCAAACTACCTGCTCCAAATGTTGTTTACAAAAAATATCCTCATGAAATATCGGGCGGACAGAAACAACGTGTAATGATTGCTATGGCAATTGCTTGCAAACCCAAAATTTTGATTGCGGATGAGCCGACCACAGCATTGGATGTAACCGTGCAAAATGAAATTATTGCTCTTTTGAAAAGCCTGCAAAAGGAGCACGATATGAGCATTATTTTTATTTCGCATGATTTGTCTCTGGTGTCAGAAATTGCGCATCGTGTTTTAGTTATGTATAACGGGGAAATTGTTGAACAGGGATTAGCTGAAGATGTTTTTAAAGACCCCAAGCATATCTATACAAAAGCATTAATTAGTTCTAAACCCTCAATGGATGTTAGATTAAAAATATTACCAACAATAAAAGATTATATAGATGACACGGTTTTAACCGAGGTTGTTACAAAGGCTGATCGCAATATATTCCATGCCAAAATTTACTCCAGACCACCATTACTTGAGATTAAAAATGTTGAAAAAGAGTATTTTTCAAATACTCGATTATTTAAGAAAAACGAGTCCTTTAAAGCGGTCAATGATGTAAGTTTTAAACTTTATGAAGGTGAAACATTAGGTCTTGTTGGGAAATCAGGATGTGGTAAATCTACTTTAGGAAACGCTATTCTTCAGTTAGATAAAGCGACCTCGGGATATATTATATATAATGGACAAGATATTACACAATTATCATCCAAGGCGTTAAGAGCATTGCGCAAAGACATTCAAATTATTTTTCAAGACCCTTATTCATCACTGAATCCAAGAATTACAGTTGGAAAATCGATTATGGAACCAATGAAGGTTCATAAATTGTACGATTCAGTAAAAGAAAGAAAAGAAAAAACCATTGAAATTTTGGAACGTGTCGGGCTATTAGCAGAACATTTTAATCGCTATCCTCATGAGTTTTCTGGAGGACAAAGACAACGTATTGGCATTGCACGAACTATTGCGGTTCAGCCTAAACTAATAATCTGTGACGAATCTGTTTCTGCACTAGATATTTCGGTTCAAGCACAAGTGCTAAATCTTTTGAATGAATTAAAGTCAAACTTTGGGTTTACTTATATTTTTATAAGTCATGATTTGGCTGTTGTAAAATATATGTCCGATCAATTATTAGTAATGAATCAAGGAAAAATTGAAGAAATAGGAGATGCAGATGATATCTATAAAAATCCTCAAAAAGAGTATACCAAGCAATTGATTAACGCCATTCCAAAAGGATTATAACATTAATAATTTCTTAACTAAACACAAAAGACTCCTAAGGAGTCTTTTGGTGTTATGAATGCTTGTGAACATTTTTTTAAATCTGTAAGTAGGTTCTGGTAGATTTGGGGCAAAGTTCATAAGCTAAATTCATGGTAGATTTGGTAATCTATATTAATAATTGGTTTATTTGGGGACTGCTAATATGGGATATTTTTTTATGTTATCAGCTTAAAAGCATAAAAAATCGATGAAATGCATAATATTTTAACATTTTATCGATTTTTTAACGTTAATTACTTTTTAAATATTCATTTCAGGAATCTCCCCTTCGATGAGTAAGCTTCCTTCTGTGGCTTCTTTTATCTCTTCAACAGACACCCCTGGTGCCCGTTCTAATAGTTTAAATCCTTTGTTTGTCACTTCAAGAACCGCCAAGTTCGTAACAACTTTTTTTACACATTGCACGCCAGTTAGTGGTAATGAACACTTTTTAAGCAATTTAGATTCTCCTCTTTTATTGGTATGCATCATCGCTACAATAATATTTTCTGCACTTGCAACCAAGTCCATTGCGCCGCCCATACCCTTGACCATTTTTCCGGGAATTTTCCAATTGGCAATATCTCCATCTTCCGAAACTTCCATAGCTCCAAGTATAGTCAAATCAACATGTTGCCCTCTAATCATAGAAAAACTCATGGCAGAATCAAAAAAACTGGCTCCTGGTAAAGTCGTAATAGTTTGTTTTCCTGCGTTTATAATATCGGCATCCTCTTCCCCTTCAAAAGGAAAAGGCCCCATGCCAAGGACTCCATTTTCGCTTTGAAATTCAACATCTATATCTTCTCTTACAAAATTTGCAACCAACGTTGGTATGCCAATTCCAAGATTAACATAGTATCCATCTTGTACTTCTTGAGCTATCCGTTTTGCTATTCCGTTTTTATCTAACATATTTTCTGTCATTCCTACGAAGGCAGGAATCTGTTTAATTGTAACTTGATTTTTATAATGTGGATTCCTGCCTTGGTAGGAATGACAACAATTTTAGCTTTTAGTTCTTACCGTGAGCTGTTCAATTCTTTTTTCGTAAGCTGCTCCTTGAAATATACGTTGTACAAATATTCCTGGAATATGAATTTGATTAGGATTAAATGTCCCTACAGGTACTAATTCTTCAACCTCAGCAACTGTAATATTTGCAGCACCACACATATTAGGGTTAAAATTTCTAGCCGTTCCTTTAAAAATAAGATTCCCCGCTGCATCACCTCTCCATGCCTTTACAAAAGCAAAATCAGCTTTAAATGCGTGTTCTAATACATACATTTTACCGTTAAACTCTCTAGTTTCCTTTCCCTCCGCAACTTCGGTTCCAAATCCTGCTGGTGTATATATGGCAGGAAACCCTGCCTGAGCTGCTCTACAGCGTTCTGCTAATGTTCCTTGAGGAATTAACTCAACATCGAGCTCCCCACTTAACATTTGGCGCTCAAACTCATCGTTTTCGCCTACGTAAGAGGATACCATTTTCTTTATTTGATGATTTTGAAGTAATAACCCTAAACCAAAATCGTCTACACCAGCATTATTTGATATACATGTTAAACCTTTAACGCCTAACTTAACCAATTCTGCAATTAAATTTTCAGGTATTCCACATAAGCCAAACCCTCCTAGCATCAATGTCATATCATCTTTAATACCTTGCAAAGCTTCGCTAACGTTTTTGATTTTTTTGTTTATCATTAAAATAAAGTTTATAGCTTGAAAATTACGAAATAAAAAAGCCATTCTAAAAAGAATGGCTCTGGTTTTTAAAAATCTATTTTGGATTCATCATCATCTTTATCAATCCGCAAATCATTGAGATTCTTTTGATATTTTGCGCAATTCAATTCAATGGACAAGTTGTCCGGCCTTTCAAATTCTTCTTTAGACACGTTTAAGGTTTCATCCCCGTAACAATTTTTCATATATAATGCCCAAATAGGCAAAGACATTGATGCTCCTTGGCCGTATGTAATGCTTTTAAAATGAGCTGCCCTATCTTCGGCACCAACCCAAACACCAGTAACCAAATTAGGAACCATGCCCATAAACCAACCATCACTTTGGTTTTGTGTAGTTCCAGTTTTTCCTGCAATTGGGTTATCAAATTCATAGGGATAACCAGTAATTATTTCTTTAAATTCAGCTTTGTCTGCAGAATATTTATGCCTTAATCGTGTTCCCGACCCTCCATGTGTTACGCCTTCTAATAGGTTTACCGTGACATATGCGGCTTCTTCGCTCAATACGTCTTTCGTCTCTGGTGTAAATTGAAACAGAATTGTACCGTTTTTATCTTCAATTCTTGTAACCATTACCGGTTTGGTATACACCCCTTTATTGACAAATGAGGAATACGCAGCGACCATTTCGTAAACGCTTAAATCAGGAGTCCCTAAAGCAATTGAAGGAACGGGTAAAATATCTTGTTCTATACCTAAGTTATGAGCCAAATCTATTACGGGTTGTGGTCCAATCTCATTAATTAGTCTAGCCGTAATCGTATTTACCGAATTAGCCAAGGCATTTTTTAAAGTTCTAGTGCCTCCATATTTTCCTCCTGAATTTTTAGGGGACCATGGTTCTGGATTACCATATTTGTAAGCCGGAATTGTTATTTGAGTATCAGGAAATGTATCACAAGGTGATAAATGTAGTTGATCAATCGCCGCTGCATAAACAAATGGCTTAAAGGTAGATCCAATTTGACGTTTACCTTGCTTCACCATATCGTATTGAAAATGCTTGTAATCTACACCGCCTACCCATGCTTTTACATGCCCCGTTTGCGGTTCCATAGACATCATCCCTGTGCGCAAAAAAGATTTGTAATAACGCATTGAATCCATTGGTGTCAATGTAGTATCTACCTCAGTATACTCACTGTCTTTTAAAGCAAATACGGACATTTTAGTTGGAACCTTAAATGATGTGATAATTTTTTCTTCTGAAATCTTTAAATCATACTTCATATGCCTCCATCTCTCTGATTGCCTGATTGAGCGTCTCATTAAAGTATCAATAGCCCCATAGGTAAGCTCTAAAAAGGGCGCGGTACGATTTCGTTCTGCCGTGTTTTGATGAAAAAATTCAGCTTGTAATCTTGGCATATGTTGTGCAATAGCTTCCTCAGCATGTTTCTGCATTCGGGAATCTATTGTCGTATAGATTTTTAAGCCATCACTATTAATATTATATTTGGTTCCATCAGGTTTTCTGTTTTTTTTGTCTCTAGTCCATTCTTTCATAAAACCGCGTAAATATTCCCTAAAATACGTAGCAATACCATGACGGTGTGATTGTGGTGTATAGCGTAATCCTAAATCTAGTTGTTGAAGGGAGTCCCTGACTGCTTCAGTAATGTAGTCGTACTTTTCCATTTGACTTAATACCACATTACGCCTATTTTTAACGCCTACTGGATTTCTGCTTGGTATTGGATTATAAAAAGAAGAGTTTTTAAACATCCCAACTAATGTTGCAGATTCTTTTATGTCCAGTTCATTAGGTTCCCTATCAAAATATATACTCGCTGCACTACGAATACCGTCACCATTGTTACCAAAATCATAGATATTAAAATATTGCGCTATGATTTCTTCTTTAGTGTACTGACGTTCTAAACGAGTTGCAATAACCCATTCCTTTATTTTTTGGGTTGCAGTCTCAAATATGTTTTTAGATCTAACACCAACAAATAATTGCCTTGCCAACTGTTGCGAAATGGTACTCGCTCCTCCTCTTTTTCCTAAAAAGGCAAAAGCTCGTAAAGTTCCACGAGCATCAATACCGGCGTGTTCATGAAAACGGGCGTCTTCTGTTGCAATTAATGCGTCAACAAGATGTTGCGGTAGTTCTTTATAATCAACAGGGGTTCTGTTATCATTAAAATAGAACTTACCTAAAGTTTCACCATCGTTTGATATAATTTCACTCGCAAGATTGGTTTCTGGATTTTCAAGTTGTGTATGATCAGGCATTTCACCAAAATAACCCCAAGCGGCCAATTTAAAAGCAAGGAAAACCAATAAAATACCAGCAGCAAATAAAATCCAAAACCAACGTATATATTTTGAAAAATCTATTCCTTTTTTTGTTTTCTTTTTTACTGCCATATTTTAATTCAAGCCTTTTTGTTGTTCTATTCTAAAGCCTATATCTGTAATTCCTTCTAGATTTTCAATGCCTTTTACATTGCCATTGGCACGCATTGCGTGTTGAATATTAACTTTGTAGTCGCCTCCTTCAGAAAACACAACGCCTTCTTTGTACCACAATTTATTTTCTTTAACATCTGTAAATCCTGTGCCTAAAAATTCTCCAGATGGTGTTGCCATTGTATACTCTAATGTGTCTTTAATAGTTTTCCCGTTTGGAAAACTCATTTCTACTATAAGAAACAAATTACTATACTTATAATCGCTAGTGTGTCTTAAATTAACAAATAAATTATACTTATTTATAGAGTCTGGAGGCGTAATGTTAAACTCAATTAAAGAATCCTTATGCCAGCTATTAGGTACAGATTGGTACTCATCAAAAACACGATTAGAATCACACGCGGATAGTCCAATACACAGGACTACAAAAAACCAACCTATTTTACTTTGCATTATTTTGCGGCTTTCTTTTGTTTCTGTTTCTGTTCCTATTATTTCTACGTTTATTTCTAGGTTTTGGACTATCAAAGCGTGTTAAACTATCTTGTCCTACAACGTTTTCAAAATCTGTTTTAGTGTCTTCAATAAGTTCTTCGGCATACTCTTCAAGACTTTCTGCTTTTTTACGTTTAGAATTTAAAGCTATTATCTCATTGGCCTGATCAGTTGTTAACTTATGCCAATTCATCCATTCACCCTCGTAGGCGTACCACATGTGTCCTTTAAAAATATCCGTTTTTTGACAGACAGCTGTCCCTTTTTCGGTTTGTAATTTTACATCTGTTTTAGGAAATTCTTTTAAAGCATCCAAATAACTATCAAGTTCGTAGTTTAAACAACACTTTAATTTACCACATTGCCCAGCTAGTTTTTGCGGATTTAACGATAGCTGCTGATATCTAGCCGCGGAAGTACTAACCGAACGGAAATCTGTAAGCCACGTAGAACAGCATAATTCTCTGCCACAAGATCCAATTCCACCAAGTCTGGCAGCTTCTTGGCGAAACCCAACTTGTTTCATCTCAATTCTTGTCCGAAATTCTTTTGCAAAAACCTTAATTAACTCCCGGAAATCAACGCGTTCTTCCGCGGTATAATAAAATGTTGCCTTACTGGCATCACCCTGGTACTCTATATCAGAGATTTTCATTTGCAGTTTTAGATCAATTGCAAACTGGCGCGCTTTAACTTTCATTACTTCTTCCTTGTCACGAGCAGAAGACCATATATCAATATCTTTTTGTGAAGCTTTTCTATAAACCTTAAAGATTTCCTCGGCATTTTCATCAATCTTTTTCCGTTTCATTTGTACCCGCACAAGTTCACCTGCGAGTGTAACCATGCCAATATCGTGTCCAGCTTGTGCTTGAGTTGCGACAATATCCCCAATACTAAGTGTAATGTTTTCTAAATTATTATAGTAGTTTTTTCTTCCATTTTTAAATCGCACTTCTACCCAATTAAAGGGCTTTTCTCCGTTTGGAAGTGACATGTTAGAAAGCCAGTCAAAAACAGTTAACTTATTACAGCTATCTGTGCCGCAAGTGCCATTATTTTTGCATCCTTTAGGCTGACCGTCTTTACCAGTTGAACAACTGTTACAAGCCATATATTTTTATATATTGAATTCGTTAATAATTAGATTATTACGAATGAAAATTCATAAATCCTTTAAAACGTAAAGATATGATTATTATGTAGACTTTAAAAAATCCCTTAGTCAAATTAAATGCTCTTAACGCTAATAATATTGACAGGACATACTTTTGAAGCATTCTTATAGGTTTCATAAATAAGCTCATCTTGTGACTTTAAAGTAAAAAATTCTTTTTTTTCTATACCATGAATCAAAACCGATTTACCGTCTTTTTTAGACATTTGAAATTGTTTTGGAGCTAGCTCAACACAGTAATTACAGCCAATACATTTATTTCGTTGTAAAGTAATTACCACCATTATGCCTCAACTATGGTTTTAACAATTTTATACATTTTATCTGATGGTCTTATTCTGAATTCTAAAGGAAGCGTTACTGAATCTCCCTTTAATCCCGTATCCTGTTTTTTGTCGTTAACCAACATTTCATTTACTATTAACTCTTTGACGCCCGTAGTTGGTCCTGTGATTAAAATCGTATCCCCAATTGAAACGTCATAGGCCTCTATTTTAAACTCTCCAATTTGTGCCTTTGGAAAAAAGTGAACTCCCTTGCCAATATAAACTTTCTTTTGCGTTGCATGTGACCCAGACCCTTTACTCCATTCTCCTAATTTTTGTCCTAAATAATAGCCATTCCAAAATCCTCGGTTATATACCTTTTCTAGTTCCAGCATCCACGACACCACTTGGTCTTTATTATAAGATCCATTGGCTAAACCATCTATGGCTTCGCGATAACATTTAATAACCTTGGCTACATATTCTGGTGCTCTACCGCGGCCTTCAATTTTTAATACTTTTATCCCAGCATCTGCAACTTGATCTAAGAAATCAATTGTACATAAATCTTTTGGGGACATAATATACTCATTGTCAAGCTCCATTTCAAAACCAGTTTCTTGATCAATAACCGTATATTTTTTTCTGCAGTTTTGTTTGCAAGCTCCTCTATTGGCTGAAGAATTATGAGAATGCAAACTCATATAGCACTTTCCCGAAACCGCCATACACAGGGCCCCATGTCCAAAAATCTCGATTTCAACAAGATTTCCAGAAGGTCCTTTAATTTGTTCTTTTTCAATTTGTTCCGTAATTTTTTTTACTTGGCGCAAACTCAATTCCCTACTTAAAACCATAGTATCTGCGAACATGGCATAAAACTTAACGGTTTCAATATTTGTAATATTAATTTGTGTAGAAATATGGACTTCCAATCCAACTTGCCGCGCTAAAGCTATTACAGCTTGATCCATTGCAATAACTGCTGTGATATCTGCTTTTTTAGCCTTTTTAACCAATGTCTTTACAATAGATAAATCATGATCATAAATGATTGTATTCAATGTAAGATAGGTGCGAACATTTTTTTCTTTACATCGTTTTGAAATTTCATCTAAGTCATCTAATGTGAAATTTATCGATGCCCTAGCTCTCATATTCAATTGTTCAACACCGAAATATAACGAGTTAGCTCCATTGTCCAAAGCTGCTTGTAAGGATTCGAAATTTCCCGCTGGAGCCATTAATTCTATACTTTGCATGATAGGAATATTATTGTTTATCAACTTTTAGAGTCTCAAAAATATTTCTTAAATCTTTTTTATATGGCAAATGGTCTGCTCTACCTTTTTTAAAAATGTCATTGCTGTTTCCTTGCCCTCTTCTAAGTGTTTTTTGTTCTTCGTAAGGCAGTGCGTGTATCTCTTTACAGTTTGTTGAGCAGCAGTTATTCATTTCTTCCTTGCAGTCATCACATTGAATAAACAATAAGTGACATGCATCGTTTGCGCAATTAGTATGCACATCAAAAGGATTACCGCATTGATGACAACAAGCAATTACATCATCGCTAATTTTTTCTGACCTTCGATCGTCAAAAACAAAATTCTTTCCTATAAATTTATTCTCAAGATTGTTCTCTTTTATTTGCCTCGTGTATTCTATAATTCCTCCTTCTAATTGATACACTTTTTTGAAGCCTTTATGTTTAAAATAAGCGCTAGCTTTTTCACAACGTATTCCTCCAGTGCAATACATAACAAGATTTTTGTCTTCCTTGTGGTCTTTTAAATCCGCTTCAATGATATCAAGAGAATCCCTAAATGTATCAACGTCAGGGGTTATTGCTTTTTTAAAATGTCCTATCTCACTTTCGTAATGATTTCGCATATCTACCAAAACTGTATTTTCGTCTTCTATAATTTTATTAAATGCTTTGGCTCCAAGATGTATGCCCTTATTCGTTACGTCAAAAGTATTATCATTTAATCCATCGGCCACAATCTTGTCCCTAACTTTAACTTTTAGTTTTAGAAAAGATTTGTTGTTTTGCTCAATAGCAATATTTAGACGTATCCCTTTTAAAAAATCTATGGTATCTAGATGTGTCTTAAATTCATTAAAACGATCTGCTGGAAGCGATAGTTGACCATTTATTCCTTCGGCAGCAATATAAATACGCCCTAGGACGTCTAGTTTATCCCAACCAATAAATAAATGATCTCTGAGTTCTTGTGGATTGCCAATTTTGGCATATTGATAAAAAGAAAGTGTTAATCGATCTTTTCCAGCTTTATCGATTAATTCTGATCTTTCTTTAGCGCTTAATTTATTGTACAGTTGCATGCTATACTAATTTTAAGGTTAAAAAAATATTTTTCCAAAGGTACTATTTTTAACAAAAAAGAACCTGTAGAAATAAAAAAAACGCTTTGATTTCTTCAAAGCGTTTTTTTGTAGACTAACTCGTTATACAATTTTTAATTTTTTTAATAAATCAAAAGTGTAATCCGAGCTAACCTCCGTCTGCTTTAAAGTTTCCGTTTACACAAACAGAAACAATAAATCCAAATTTGTTTGTTGATAAAGTTTTTTTTAAGAATTTCATAGCAAAACTTTCCCAGTTGTATATGGTAGATGCGAAAAGATTAAAAAGGTTGCGTCATAAAATAGAATTGTGTGAAAGATGTATTATTTTAGCATTAATTAGAATTAAAAAACGGAAGCAATGAGTAACGAAAAAGAAGCAAAATTAAAAGCACTAAAACTTACCTTAGATAAATTAGATAAAGCATACGGCAAAGGGACTGTCATGAAGATGAGTGACCAGGCTGTGGTTGACGTTGATGCCATTCCTTCAGGATCCTTAGGATTAGATATTGCCACAGGGGTTGGAGGTTATCCTAGGGGCCGAGTGATAGAAATATATGGGCCCGAATCATCTGGAAAAACCACATTGACGTTACACGCAATTGCCGAAGCTCAAAAAGCTGGGGGTATAGCCGCTTTTATAGATGCAGAACATGCCTTTGACCGATTTTATGCCCAGAATTTAGGTATAGATATAGATAACTTAATTATTTCTCAGCCAGATAACGGGGAACAAGCTCTTGAAATCACAGATAATTTAATCCGTTCTGGAGCAATTGATATTATTGTCATTGACTCGGTTGCTGCACTTACTCCTAAAAGTGAAATTGAAGGCGAAATGGGCGACTCAAAAATGGGGTTGCATGCACGATTAATGTCTCAAGCCCTAAGAAAGCTTACTGGCTCAATTAGTAAAACCAATTGTACTGTTATATTTATCAATCAGTTACGAGAAAAGATTGGAGTTATGTTTGGTAATCCAGAAACAACAACTGGGGGAAATGCTTTAAAGTTTTATGCTTCTGTAAGATTAGATATTCGTAGATCAACGCAAATAAAGAATAGTAATGGAGATGTGTTAGGAAACAAAACACGAGTGAAAGTTGTTAAGAACAAAGTTGCCCCACCATTTAAAATGGCCGAGTTTGATATAATGTACGGGGAAGGGATTTCAAAAGTTGGTGAAATTTTGGACATTGCAGTCGAAAATGAAATTATTAAAAAAAGTGGCTCGTGGTTTAGCTATAAAGACACCAAATTGGGGCAAGGTCGAGACGCTGTTAAAACCATGATAAAAGACAATCCTGAACTTTTTGAAGAATTAGAAGAGCAAATTAAAAATGCAATAAAAGCCTCTAAGGTATAAATTAAAAAATCCCAAAATATTTTGGGATTTTTTAATT
>RCNB010001700.1_pt1 | contig 13721 bp, 11 predicted proteins | sample 2041321 | NCBI WGS metagenome assembly RCNB01 (sample SAMN09708232, study PRJNA481090) | Marine sediment metagenome, whole genome shotgun sequencing project. | reverse complement strand
GACTATGCCCATCAACTAACTATAGTAGTTATCGCACTCACGCTGTTACTAAGTCCTTTTTGGCTTAGTTCAGGATCTATGTCTTCTGAATTACTTCTGATCTTTTCTGCATGTCTTATGAAATAATAAGTAGATACCGCGGGCTCAACATAAGTATCTGATAATTTTTGATCATCTTTGCAAGAGATAAAGCCTGTTAATAAAAAGGCAAAGATTAGAAGTTTAATTGTTTTCATGCTAGATTGTTTGTATATGTTGAATGAGTGCTCTAATTTAACTGTATTTCAGCAAAATTAGTATGTTAACCCTTTGTTTTTTCCATAGTTATGTTGCATAAAATCCTGTTTCTAGGCATGGTTTTGACCCTATTTGCGGTGAAATCTCAGGAGCCGGAATTACCTTATGACTTCAGGCAGCATAACCTTACGGAATTTAATAGTAGTTTATTAAGTCCGGCATTTTTGTTGGATAGAAATAATCCACAATCTGTAGCATTATGGACCAGATGGCAATGGCAGACCCTGGATGGCAACCCCACAACCTTATTTTTAAACTATTCTCGAAAGTTAAACGAGGAATCTGGTATTGGAGGTGGGTTCATTCAACATAATACAGGCGTTTTTGTAAATCGAGGGGGTCTGCTAAATTATGCCTATAACTTTGAGTTGAGTACCAAAACCCAAATAACGCTGGGTATCAATGTCATTGGTTTCCAACGAAAGCTGGCCAAAGATTTTATTTTGAATCCCGATATAGGTTTACCAATATTTGAAGAAAAAAGTAACTTTATTCTTCAAATTGCACCCGCTGTTAAACTTCAGTTGAATGCTTTTAGTTTTGGTATCGCTATGGAGAATTTGGTCGACAGAAACTTTACAACCAATGAAGGTAATGCCAGTGCTTCGGGTTTAATTTATATGGGTCTGGCAAGTTATGATTTCCCAATAAATATGTTTGGTGAGTCTTCTACCTCTTATATAAGACCAACTCTTTACTATAAGCGTTTACCCGATTTTGACAATCAAATAGGATTTAACGCCTTTTTTTCTACGCCAAAATTCTGGGCCCAACTTGGATATAATAATTTTTACGGCATTTCTACCGGAATAGGGGGACGCTTCTTTAAAAAGCTGTCTCTTGGTGCTTTGGTTGAATTTGGCACCAGTTCGGAGATCAAGGGTGAGGATCCGAGTTTTGAAATTGTGACTGCTTTTAGTTTTGGGCAACAAGTCTTTGAAGTTGAAGAGGAAGTTATTTTGGAGACAGAACAGCAGCAGACAAACGAAGAATTGGCATTGTTGGAAGCCCAAAGAAAACAAGATTCTCTGGCGGCCGTTAAGGCAGCAAATATATTAGCACTGGAAGAACTTCAGAATCAGAAACGTAAGGATTCAATTGCAACTGCAAACCAACAAATTGAATTGGCAAAAGCCGGAGAACAGGCAGAAAAGAAAAGAAATGACTCAATTGCAACTGTAAACCAACAAATTGAATTGGCAAAAGCCCAAGAACAGGCTGAAAAGAAAAGAAAGGACTCCGTCAGTATAGCTAAAGAGGCGGCCGCGATTGCTGTCATAAAAGCGCAACAGGAGAAAAGGAGGACAGACTCATTAAATGCCGTCAAACAGGCTGAAGAATTGGCAGAGGTCTTGAAACTCAAAGAAAAGACAAAACAGGATTCTATTAATAAGGCCCTGGAAAAAGAAAAAGCTGCAGAAGAAGTAATAGTATTGAAAAAAGGTGAAGTATACGAAGAAGTAGCTTCTGAGAAGGGCTTAGAACCCGGCTATTATTTAATAACTAACGTCTTTGGCACCAAAAAATACTTCGAAGCTTTTGTCAAGAAGTTGTCTGATGAAGGGTTGCAACCTAAATCATTCTATAGGGCGAAGAATAAATATAACTACGTGTATTTAAAAAGGTATGATTCAATGCAAGAAGCAAGAAAAGCCAGGGATTCTAAATTTGGAGGGCGTTATACCGGTAAAACCTGGATTTATAGAGTTGTAGGTAAGTAATTAACTATTTTTTGATTTCTTTTTTAACTAAAACATCAAGGTACGCAATTGTATTAATAAGATATTTTCTGTCACCTGTAATTGTTGCCATAGCTATAGCTCCTTGAATCATAGTAAATAATTGTTTTGCAAATTGTAAAGGAGTAACCGGTAGTTTCAACTCATTATTCTTTACCCCATTTTCCAGAATCAAAGCAATTTTCCCTTCAATTGTGCGTATTGTTTCATTGGCTGCCGCCTTTAGAGGCGCATTATTATATTTGGCATCTACCCCTACATTTAAAACGGGACAACCTCCCATACTTGCAGTGAAATTGTCATAATTGCGATAAAAATCAGTAAGGCAAAATAATTTTTCCAGAGCTGTACCTTCGGTATTCAACTTGTCATCAATTGCCTTGAGAAGTCGTGTACTGTTATATTCAAAAGCGGCAAGGGCAAGGGCCTCTTTATTTTCAAAATTACCGTATAATGCTCCCTTTGTAAGACCTGTTGCTTCGGTAAGGTCGTTCATACTGGTTCCGACATAGCCGTGCTTATTGAAGATTGGGGCTACAGTTTCAATAATGTATGCAGTGGTTCTCTCAGCTTTGGTAGGCATAGATCTTCAATTTTATACGAAGATAAAAAATCTATATACTGTATGGTATTTTAATTCATAAAAAAAATGTACCCTTGGACGATGTAAATCGAAAGGGTACATTTTTCAATTATTATCAGGATTAATTGACTAACTCATTTTGATTTCTAAACACCAGACCGTCATCAAAAGAATCTATTAGCACAATACTATCTGCCTTAACTTTACCCCCGAGTAATTCTTTTGAGAGGCTGTTTAACACCTCTTTCTGGATCACTCTTTTTATGGGCCTAGCCCCGTACTGCGGGTCATAACCACGTTGGGCGAGGTAAGCAATGGCTTCATTAGTCGCATCAATAGTGATATGTTGTTTAGCGAGCATTTTTTTGAGTTGCTCCAGTTGCAGTTTAACTATCTGCGTAATATCCTCCTTATTAAGGGGAGTAAACATGATAATATCATCTATTCTGTTAAGGAATTCAGGGCGAATGGTTTTTCTAAGAAGCCCCATAACCTCAATTCGGGCAGACTCCATGGCCGAATAAATATTATCTAAGGCCTCAAATTTCTCCTGAATGATATGGCTACCCATATTACTGGTCATTATGATAATAGTATTTTTGAAATCAGCAACTCTTCCTTTGTTATCTGTAAGCCTTCCTTCATCGAGTACTTGCAATAGGACATTAAATGTATCCGGATGTGCTTTTTCTATCTCATCTAAAAGTATCACCGAATAGGGTTTACGGCGTACAGCTTCCGTGAGTTGACCACCCTCATCATAACCAATGTAACCCGGAGGTGCCCCTACCAATCTGCTTACTGAGTGACGCTCCTGATACTCGCTCATATCTATTCGGGTAAGTGCATTTTCATCATCAAACAGATAAGCCGCTAAGGTTTTTGCCAGTTCGGTCTTACCTACACCCGTGGTACCAAGGAATAAGAATGAGCCGATGGGGCGTTTGGCATCCTGCAAACCTGCTCTGCTTCTTCTGATAGCATCAGATACGGCCTGAATGGCCTCATCCTGCCCGACAACACGTTTGTGCAATACATCTTCCAGATTCAACAGTTTTTCACGTTCGCTTTGTAACATCTTAGTCACTGGAATACCTGTCCATTTTGCGACAACTTCAGCAATATCTTCGGTAGTTACTTCTTCTTTGATTAGGGCTCCTTTTTTCTGCTCATTGCTAAGATCCTTTTGAAGTGATTCCAATTTCGCATGGGCTTCCTTTATTTTTCCATATCGCAATTCGGCCACTTTACCGTAGTCTCCATTTCGCTCTGCTCTTTCAGCCTCCTGTTTGAAATTTTCAATATCCAGTTTTGTTTTTTGAATATTCTCTATTACTGTTTTTTCGCTTTCCCACTTCGCAAAAATCTCATTTCTTTCTTCTTTGAGATTAGCAAGATCTACATTAAGTAATTTAAGTTTAGCTTTATCATCTTCTCTTTTGATAGCTTCAATTTCAATCTCCAATTGCATAACCTTTCTATCCAGCACATCCAGCTCTTCTGGTTTGGAGTTTATCTCCATTCGCAGTTTAGCCGCGGCTTCATCCATTAAGTCAATAGCTTTATCGGGCAAAAACCTATCGGTAATATATCGTTGTGATAATTCTACGGCGGAAATAACAGCCTCGTCCATAATTCTTACTTTATGGTGTGCTTCATATTTTTCTTTAATACCACGTAAAATTGAAATAGCACTTTCCGTATCAGGTTCGTTTACTATAACTTTTTGAAACCTGCGTTCCAGTGCTTTATCTTTTTCAAAGTATTTTTGATATTCATCCAAAGTTGTGGCACCAATAGCGCGTAAATCTCCTCTTGCCAAAGCGGGTTTTAGAATGTTTGCTGCATCCATTGCTCCCTGTCCGCCACCTGCACCAACAAGAGTGTGTATTTCATCAATAAAGAGTACAATATTACCATCTGAGCTGGTAACCTCTTTAATAACTGCTTTTAGACGTTCCTCAAATTCTCCTTTGTATTTTGCACCAGCTATAAGCGCCCCCATATCGAGGGAATAAATTACTTTATCTTTTAAATTCTCTGGTATATCTCCTTGAATAATTCTATGGGCTAGTCCTTCGGCTATTGCAGTTTTACCAGTACCTGGTTCCCCAACCAAAATGGGGTTATTCTTGGTCCTTCTTGAAAGAATTTGAAGTATTCTTCTTATTTCCTCATCCCGGCCAATAACAGGGTCCAGTTTACCTTTATCGGCGAGATCATTCAGGTTTCTCGCATATTTATTCAATGAATTATAAGTCTCTTCGGCACTTTGCGAAGTAACTTTACCTCCTTTTCGTAATTCTTCAATTGCAGCCAAAAGTCCTTTTTCCTGAATACCCTGGTCTTTTAATATTCTTGAAATTTTACTTTTAGATTTAAAAAGAGCTATTATTAGATGTTCAATGGAAACATATTCATCTTCCATCTTTCTTGCAATAACGTTAGCTTCATTCAATGTTTTACCTGCTTCTTTAGAAAAAAGTATTTCTCCTCCAGAGACCTTGGGTAAACTTTCCAGGTCTTTCTCAATTATTTGGTTTACAAGAGATATATTGACATTTAATTTTTTTAAGATAAAAGGGAGCACATTCTCATCAATCTCCGTGATTGCTTTATAAATATGTTCATTTTCAATTTGCGGATTCTCCATACCCTGCGCAATTATTTGTGCATGTTGTATGGCCTCCTGGGATTTTATAGTAAAATTATTAATGTTCATTGTATATATATTTTCGTGTTAATGTTTAATTTTGAATTATATAGGACAACAATCTTACCACGGAGAATAAACAGACAAAATGTCGGAAAAATCACATTATTGCAGGACATTTCGACAGGTTGTATGGAAATAAAAAAAATCCGACTAATCAGCTTTAAAAGGAAAATGGGAATATTTAATAACTTATTTAGTAGTAAAAATACAAATTCTGAAGAACAGAAGGATCAATTGAAATGGATACCATTAACATCTGTGGATCAGCTCATTGAGATTGAACAAAACTCTTCCAAAAGGCCTCAGATTATTTTTAAGCATTCCACTACATGTGGTATCAGTAGTATGGTACTCAGATCTTTCAAGAGTTCATATTGCCTTGAGGAGAATCAGGCTGATTTGTATTTTTTAGATTTGCACAGATACAGGGAAGTTTCCAGTGAAGCTGCAAATAAATTTCAGGTATACCACCAATCACCTCAAGTGTTGATAATAAAAAATGGTATCGCAGTAGCTGATGAATCTCATGGGGGAATTACATCACTAAATTTATCGAGCTATATATAAATAAACCCCGAAATTTCGGGGTTCTGATTTTAATTAAACTTGTGTCTCACGACGATGTCCTTCAATCTAGATTTTAAATCTTCACCTGCATCGTAAACCATTTGCTCATTGGAAGGAAATGGTACCGCAACCCTAGTTAAAAGTGGGACAAGATCATTGTCAAGCGCTCTTTTATCACCGTTGTAATTTGCATAAACATGCTCAAATACAAATTCGCTACTAATAGGGTATGAATTGAGTTGTTGTTTCTTTTGTAAATCTATATAGCTTACATTACCGGTAACTTGTGCCGATTTAAGCTGGGTAAACTGATAGAAATTACAACTTACCGTCCTGAATCTGTCAACCTTTATTTCATTACCCAGACTGTCTTTTACTACTCGCCCATCTGCATCAACAAGTACTTCAACCCCATCTTTAATCTGCTTTTCCTTAATAATCTGCTTTTCCTGGATTTGTTCAGGAGATATGTTAATGGCCCTGAAGGCTACTTCCATTTCATAATCATAGTTGACTTCAGCTAGTGGATTGGTATGATACTGTGTCCATTGGTCGTTTAATCCGTAAGTGTTAAAATTCAATAGTTCTTCTTCCAGACGCTCTGGTACTATTTGCTCTGTATCATTAACCATGTTTACTTTAACATAGTCCAGCCCTTTGATATGGGCCTCGTCCATTTTTTCCCTGCTATCAGCAAATCCAGGACTTAATTCATTCAGATATTCAAAATCCCTATAAGCATTTCTATAGTCTTCCTTGTATTTCGCATTCTGTAAAAGCTCTGAAGCGTTATTATATAAATAGTCAGATAAATTATCTTTTGCTACAAGTATCTCATTATCGTAATTGGTAAAAGAAAATCTGGCATTCCTATCTTCCTCATATACCTGTAAGGGTAAAAGTGGTTTTATTTGCTCCTGAATATTTTTCAAGCGGCTATACCCTTTAAATATCGTGTTGTAATTGGCAGGGTTGCCTTCTTTCTTTAAATATGCAATATTTTCTAATTCCCTTTGCGTATATTTTTTGAAGGCTTCTTCAAGAAGCAACACATAGGGTTGGTTGCCTTTTTTAGTTTTATTATCGGCCAGATTTCTTATAGCCTTATTTATGGCAGCGGAATAATTGCCCGTATTTATGGCCTCCTGGGTTTTTTTAACACCTCCGCATGCTATTAAAAGAACCAAAATTGTTGTAAAGAGTATCGTTTTTTTCATGATAATATATTTAAGGGTTTTAACAGCAGTTTTCAATAGCTGTGCCAAAACACATATACTTCATAACGAAAAACGATAATGTATCGTATAAATTCGGTAAAATGATCTTTTAGTATACTGAATTTAAAGATTATCTTTTAATGGAGGAAGCAATTTTGTCTCTACCTGACCAAACCCGATGCGTACACCATCTTTTTCACAAAACCCTTTTAAAGTTACGGTGTCGAAATCTTGAATTGACGTCCTTTTTTCACCATTCTGAAGGCTAACAGGCTTTGTTCCCTGCCACGCCAATTCCAGCATTGAGCCATAAGAATCAGAGGTTGTACCAGAAATTGTACCACTACCCATAAGATCGCCACTAAGTACCTTACATCCATTTGAGGTATGATGAGTCAACTGTTGCGACATAGTCCAATACATGTACTTAAAGTTTGATTTGGTAATCGTCGAAGGATCTCCTCCCTCCGGAGTTATTGAAACTTCTAAATGAATATCAAAGCTGCTTTTTCCTTCTTGTTGAAGATAGGGTAGGGGTTTGGGGTCCTGTTTTGGACTTTCAACCCTAAATGGTTCAAGAGCTTCTAGCGTAACAATCCAGGGAGAGATAGAAGAGGCAAAATTCTTTGCCATGAATGGTCCAAGGGGCACATACTCCCATTTTTGGATATCCCTGGCACTCCAATCGTTTAGTAAAACAAGTCCAAAAATATATTTTTCAGCCTCGTCAATGGGTATAGATTCACCTAATTTATTCGCGTCTGTTGTAATAAAGGCCATTTCCAATTCAAAGTCAACCATTTTAGAAGGCCCAAACTCTGGTTTGTTAGCCCCTTTGGGTAATGTCTGACCCATAGGTCTTCGAATATTCTTTCCACTGGGAATTATGGTGGAGCTTCTCCCGTGATACCCAATTGGGATATGCAGCCAATTCGGCAACAAGGCATTTTCAGGATCGCGGAACATGGTGCCGATATTAGTCGCATGCTCTTTACTTGAATAAAAATCCGTATAATCTCCAATGTGCACAGGCAGTTGCATTTCTATCTCATCCAAAGTGAATAAAACAATCTTGCGGTGTTCCTGGTTTTCTTTTAGTATTGGATTCGTAATGTCAAAAATTTCACTAATCCTGTTTCGCACTAAACGCCAGGTTTTATGACCATCTGAAATAAAATCGTTTAAAGTATCCTGAAGGAATATATCATCTGTAAGTGGAATTCCATTAAAATAACCCAGTTGATGAAGTGCTCCAAGATCAATAGCATGATCCCCTACTCTCGTGCCAATTGTAATGACATCATCCCGAGTTAGGAAAACACCAAATGGAATATTCTGTAAGGGAAAATCAGAATTAGGGGCCACTGATAGCCAGGTTTTTTTGGATGGATCATTTGTTTTTGAGGACATGATATAATTGTTAATTTTTGTTTGATAAATTCCTAATCAAATATATTATTTTCTTCTTATTAAAGTCTATCAATTTGTACTTTTACGCCTCATATAATATAAGGATAATTTTATGCAACGCGACCATCAAATATTTGACTTAATTGCCGAGGAAAAAGAACGGCAATTAAATGGGATAGAACTTATTGCTTCCGAAAATTTCACAAGTCCACAAGTTATGGAAGCTGCCGGATCTGTTCTTACCAACAAATACGCTGAAGGATATCCCGGCAAGCGCTATTACGGGGGGTGTGAAGTAGTTGATAAGGTTGAACAACTGGCAATAGACAGAGCAAAAGAATTGTTTGGAGCGGAATATGCAAATGTTCAACCGCATTCAGGATCACAGGCTAATGCGGCAGTATACCAGGCATGTTTAAAACCTGGGGATACAATTTTAGGCTTTGATCTTTCACATGGGGGACATCTTACTCATGGTTCTCCGGTAAATTTTTCCGGAAAGCTTTATCGTCCGGTATTTTATGGTGTAGATGAAGAAACCGGGGTTATAAACTACGATAAAATTGAGGAAATAGCCAAAAAGGAACGTCCGAAGTTGATTATCGCGGGGGCTTCTGCTTATTCCCGAGATATGGATTTTAAAAGATTTCGTGAAATTGCTGATAGTGTAGATGCCCTTTTATTGGCAGATATTGCGCATCCAGCCGGTCTAATAGCTAAGGGAATTTTGAACGATCCCATACCGCACTGTCATTTTGTTACCACAACAACCCACAAAACCCTTAGGGGCCCAAGAGGTGGGTTGATTTTAATGGGGCAGGATTTTGAAAACCCCTTTGGAATTAGACTAAAAAATGGAAATTTAAGAAAAATGTCTGCCTTAATTAATCTAGCCGTTTTTCCCGGAAATCAAGGGGGCCCATTGGAGCATATAATTGCAGCCAAGGCAATAGCATTTGGTGAAGCACTTTCAGATGACTTTTTGCATTATATGTTGCAGGTAAAGAAGAATGCTGAAGCCATGGCTGTGGCTTTTGTTGCTAAAGATTACAAGATAATTTCTGGAGGCACAGATAATCATATGATGCTTATAGATCTTCGCAATAAAAATATTACTGGAAAGGATGCTGAAAACATTCTTGTTAAAGCAGATATTACTGCAAATAAAAATATGGTTCCATTTGATGACAAATCACCCTTTATAACTTCAGGAATTAGATTTGGAACGGCTGCGATAACTACCAGGGGTCTTAAAGAGGCAGATATGTCCACTATTGTAGATTTAATTGATGAAGTAATTACTCATCCGGAAGAAGAGGAAGTGATTGTGAAAGTAAAAGAAAATGTAAATAAATTAATGAAAAACCTTCCGTTATTTAATAGAGGACAGTAAAAACCGTTTAATGGAAAACCAATAGCCCTAATTATTGGTTTTCCATTTTAATCAATGATTTAACATAAATAAGTCACCAAAAATGATTGATTTACTCTTCAAGTCATAGATTACGGCATCTTTTTCAGAATCAAAATAAAGACCCCAATATTCAAAATAGTCTTTCTTATTATTATTTCCGTTTCTAATATTCTTTAGCTTGTTATCATTTTCAAAATGGTCTTCCTCAAAGACGGGAATATATATTTCATAAGGTGTTTCCGTAAGTCGTTTGGTAAAATAGACATAGTGTTTGGCAATGGTATGAAGAATCTTCCCAAATTGCTCTTCGATGCTATTTTCATATATATTCTTAATTACAATTGAGGAATCTCTTAAAAAAATAGATAACTCTTCAATATCAATTCGCCTGTTGTTCAATTTATTCAAATTTTTCAATGCGTTTGAAAAAGGGGAACTTTTAGACCAGCTATTCTGTGCGGGGTACATTTTGCCCCATGTTCCTTTTTGTAAGTGAAAAAGAATTTCAACCAATTTTAAATTGCAATCCATTTCAATAACCAAATTTTGCCGTACGCTATCAGAAGAACAATTACGTATGGCTACATTGGAAAAATAATCTTTTTCCAAACTCTTTCTAAATTCCACCAATCCCTTTATTTGCGGGTTGTCATCTAGCTTAAGCTTAAGATTGTATCTAAAATTATCCTGTTTGTTGGGCATGATAACAGAAAAATAATTTGGTTCTTATCAAAATTAATTTTAAATAATAACAGTAGACTATATAAAAACCATAGAATATATAAGGTTTCGCTGCTATTTTGCAATTAAATAGTAGTCAAATAAAATAAATGGGTTTTCTTTCTTTAAAGAATGGAGACAAATTAGATGAAACCTCTGTTTCTAGATTCGGTAATCAAGGCCTGATCGTTTTGCTTTTCAACCCCAAAAACTGCTTTCAAGTGTCGCTTTCTATTCTCTATACTTGGTAGTGATAAGGATACATGGTTGACCATATCTTTGGTTTTGGTACCTATAGACAGGTAATGAAGTATTTTTTTGTCTTTAGCATCAAGTACAATATCATCATTAGCCATTTTTTTACGAATGGCAGCAAGTGCTTTTTGTGTATAATAAGGGGGATTAGTTATTACAGTGTTGACCATAGCCTCCAAAGACTTTGGATCTATTTCAGTTTTTACCATATACCCCTCGGGATCAACAGTTTTAAGAATACTGTTTATTCTGTAATTATCACTAAATGAGGACATAAAAACAATTTTTGTTTTTGGAATGGTCTTCCGTGCAAAAATTCCTATATCTTCACCCGTTTTCACAGGTCCTTCACCTGATTGAGATAATTGTATATCCAATAATAAGATGTCATACTGAAATGATGTAACCGAATTTTCAATTTTTTCAATAGCCTGATCGAACGATTTTGCCATATCCACGAGAACCTTGAAACCATCAAATTCTGTATCCTCAAGGATAAATTTATAACCCATGGTGGTCATTTCATGGTCATCTACCGCTAAAACCCTAATCGTATTCATTATTATGTTTTTTCTACTGTCCTAATTTTTTCTTCTCCGTTTATTTGAATTTCAATTTTAGATTCTGGTAATAGGTAAGGCACCTTTACAGTTACAAGGGTTCCTTTTCCGGGTTTGCTCTCTAAACTCCAGTCCCCGTTTAATTTATTTACCCTGGAAGTAATATTTTTATGGCCAATCCCTTTCTTGACTTTTTTGTCATCAAAACCCCGGCCGTTATCTTTTAGAGTTACAATTAGCACATTATCTGATGAGTCCATATGGAGATCAACCTCACTTGTGAATGCATGTTTAATACAATTCTGAAGACTCTCCTGGATGATCCTGTAGAGGTTAATTTTAATATCGCCACTTAAAGAATCCCAGTCAAGGCTTTCATCATAGTTAAAATGATACTCCAGAGTAGCTGCTTCACAAATATTTTTTAACAAACCTTCAATGGATATTATAAAGTTATGGAATTTTTGATAAGAAGCATCGTTTAATTGGTGAGAAATTGTTCGTATCTCTTCCTGCACACCTTGTAGCTTTTCAATCGCCTCTCCGCGCATGTTTATAGCATCAGTATCCGCTTTTTTGTTTAAGCCTAAAAGTACCATGCGAATGCCGTTCATTTCACCCAAAATGCCATCGTGAAGTTCTTCTGAAATTCGTTTCTGTTCAGATTGTTTTCCCTCCTCTAATTTTTGGTTCTGGGCGAGCATCAGATTAAAAATTTCCTGGTTGGCCTCCTGTTGTTGTTGTTGAAACCGCAGATTTCGATTTTTGGCTCGTTGAGAAAGTATAATAAGAACGGAAACAGCCAATAAAAAGAGGCCCGTAGCAATACCTATCCATAATTGCCTTTGTCTTGCCAAAAGCGTATTTTCCGCTATAAACTCGTCGGTTTCAAAACGGATCCGGGCAAATTTGTTTCGGATCTTACGATCTTCTTCCTGCAGGCTATCATTTAAAACCAAATATTCCTTCAAATACGACGGTGCATTTTCCGGGTCCAGTAAAGGATATAATTTTAAAGTTTCGAGGATTAGCTGGTTGCCATTACTTTGTTTGGCCAATTCAAGAGCCTCCTGAGCATTGTCCATTGCTAGTGTAGTGTCTCTTTTAGCCAAATTAAACTCCGCCAAATGGTAGTAGCTCATGGCAATTTGATCCAGCTCATTCACTTGGATATTAATTTCCAAAGCCTCTTTTAAATTAGCTTCTGAAATTTTCATTTTGCCAGTTTTAAATTGACTAAACGCCAAATTATCGAGGGCAAGAGCATATCTTTTTGGATCCTTAAAGCGCAGACTATCGGTGTGTACTATCTTGTCGAAATAAGGAATAGCTTGTAAATAATCTCCTTGTTCCTTATAGGAATTCCCAATATTGTTGTTCAGTATGTTTTGATATTTGTCCTTCGATTCCTTTGGCAATTTATTGAGGTATTCCGCTGCTTTAGAAAAATAGTTCCGCGAAAGTTCATATTCCTTCAAACTTTTGGAAATAGTTCCCCATAAATTATAACAGAGGAACAATTGTTCACTATTTTCAAGTGCTTGGAAGAGTTCAATGGCATTTATAACATTAATTTCAGCACCGGTAAAGTCCTTTATATCCTTTTGTATTACAGACATATTAAGTAGCATCTGGCCACTGTAATAGTTGTCTTTTAAGGCGGCATAAATTTTTTCTGCCTGTCCATATTCGTAATAGGCACTGTCCTTAATAAAATTATTCTTGTAAAAATGACCAAGATCCCAATGTAATTCTGCGAGGATAACGGAATCTCTAATTTCTTCAGAAAGAATCCGGGCGCTATTGTTGACCTTTCTGAAACGTATAGAATCTTTTAGATTTAGATAAGCAAAGGAAAGTTTGGAATAATAACTCAACCTTAAAGAATCATTTAATTCACCAGGGGCTTTGCTATAGGCCTTTTGTAAAAATTCCTCCCGGGTCTTTAAAGGCAGATTTCCATCTGTTCCATTTATAATCCAAACCTGGGTGCTATCTGATGCCGGAACTGTATCACTTAAAAGAGCAAATTGATTTTCTTTTTTACAGGAAAAAAAAAGTAGTAAGAACGATATTAGAAGTATATGTTTTTTACATACCATAACACTTAGAAACTAATTGCTTCTAATACAAGATAATTAAAAAGCCCTAAATACACTATTTAAGGCTTTTTAATTATATATAAAATTTGTGAGGGTTGAATATATATATATATATGGAGTCTTAGGTTTTTCTGTTTGCCC
>RCNB010004581.1_pt1 | contig 13723 bp, 13 predicted proteins | sample 2041321 | NCBI WGS metagenome assembly RCNB01 (sample SAMN09708232, study PRJNA481090) | Marine sediment metagenome, whole genome shotgun sequencing project. | reverse complement strand
TGAGGCACTAGATCCTAAGTCTAGCGTGTCTACCAATTTCACCACGCCCGCAAAATTTAGGATTGCAAATATAATCATTTTTACAAATTGGCAAACAAAGTTCGACAAATTTGTTCTTGTTTTTAATGGGAATCTTTGATCCAATTATAAGGCTTTCTTTTTACCCATAAGCCACGTGTAAAATCAGGAAAACTTTGAGGTGCCCCATTGTTCTCTATTGATAACTCTGACAAAGGGGTAATAGCACTCCAAGCCGCTGCATCATAAGCATCCATGGGAGGTGCAATTTGTTGTTTAACCGATTCAACAAAGGCATGAATTACAAAAAAATCCATCCCTCCATGCCCTGCACCCGAAGCGTGTTCTCCATATTTAATCCATAATGGGTGGTCATACTTTTTTAACCATGGGTCAGCATCATCCCATTTATGGGGTTCTGACACACCTTCCACATATATCCTATTGCCATCAACTTCCCAAAGGCCCTTAGTTCCTTGAACTCTGAATCCTAAAGAATATGGTCGGGGCAAACTCGTATCATGAGTGACGATGATTGTTTCACCATTAGTTGTTTCGATAGTACTGGTAATGACGTCACCCATTTTAAAGTTTAGTTTGGCATTTGGGTGATCCTCTCCCCCATTTTCAACAATATAATTATGCAAACCTCTGCTTTTTGTTGCATGAGAAGTAATTGATTCAAATCTGTTTCCTCTGTTAATATTTGTCATGGCTGCTATCGGACCTACTCCATGCGTAGGATAAACATCTGCATTTCTCAATAGAGAATGTTGTGTTCTCCATTTAGATTCAGAAATACCTTTATCTCCAAATTCAACACCTTTCCCATAAGCTGATTTTCCATCGTTAAGTTTTACAAACCTCAAGTCATGTAGATATCCACATCTGAAATGCATCATCTCTCCAAATACATTTTGCTTCACCATGTTTAAAACGGCCAATACATCTCTCCGATAATTCACATTTTCAAGAATCATCAAATGCGTACCTGTTTGTTCATGAACATTTACCAAATCCCAACATTCTTCAATCGTGTTGGCAGCAGACACTTCAAGACCAGTATATATACCGGCTAGCATAGCATCTTTTGCCATTCGTGTATGCCATAACCAGGGTGTTGCTATAATAACCGCATCTAAATCCTTTAACTCTAATAAGTTTTTATAATCCAGATCATTCTTTCCAAAAACTTCAGGTTTCTTCTTTCCTGATTTTTGAATTAAATCAAGAGCAATTGAAATTCTTTCTTGATCAATATCACAGATCGCCATCACCTTCACATCATCTCTTGATAATAGGTTATTAAGGTGGTTAACACCTCTTAATCCGACCCCTATTAATCCAATGTTAATTGAAGTTTTCAGGGTATTATTAGCAAACACCAAATTAGGTGCAAGGCTCAGTCCTGCCCCAGTCAAAGCGGTATTTTGAATAAAAGTTCTTCTTGAATTCATTCCTAATTGTTTTTGATAGAAAATATTAATGTTTAATCTAACAGACCTTAAAAATAGGTATTTTCTTTTGTCTATATTTGTTTATACAAAAAAATACATCCCTATATGTCTTCCATAAAATCCTATATTGATCAAAATAAACAAAGGTTCATTGATGAATTAATAAGCCTGTTAAGAATTCCTTCCGTCAGCGCTGATAAAGATTTTAAAAATGATGTTTTAAATACTGCAGAGGCTGTTAAAACGGCCCTTGATCAGGCGGGTTGTAATAGGGTTGAGATTTGTGAAACTCCTGGTTACCCTATTGTCTACGGGGAGCATATTCTTGATGACAAATTGCCTACAGTTTTAGTTTATGGGCATTATGATGTGCAACCGGCTGATCCAATTGATTTATGGGATTCACCACCTTTTGAGCCCGTAATTAAAAAAACAGAAGCGCATCCCGAAGGGGCCATTTACGCCAGAGGATCTTGCGATGACAAAGGGCAAATGTACATGCACATTAAGGCTTTTGAAGTTATGATGGAGCTCGATATATTACCTTGTAATATTAAGTTCATGATAGAAGGTGAAGAAGAAGTAGGTTCTGAGAGTTTGGAATGGTTTGTTAAAAGAAATCAATCTAAATTGACCAACGATGTCATTCTGATATCTGATACTGGAATGATAAGCAACCAGCAACCTTCAATCACTACTGGTCTTAGAGGGCTTAGTTATGTGGAAGTTGAAGTCACCGGACCAAATAGAGATTTGCACTCAGGTCTTTACGGAGGTGCTGTAGCAAATCCTATCAATATTTTAACCAAAATGATTGCCTCTTTACACGATGAAAACAACCATATCACCATCCCGGGATTCTATGATAAAGTAATCGAGGCAAGTCAAGCAGAAAGAGCTGAAATGGCAAAAGCTCCATTTTCATTAGATGCCTATAAAAAAGCCATCGATATTGAAGACGTATATGGTGAAACTGGTTATTCTACAAATGAAAGAAATAGTATTAGACCTACCCTTGATGTGAATGGCATTTGGGGAGGCTATATCGGTGAAGGAGCAAAAACGGTTATCGCCAGCAAGGCCTACGCAAAAATATCAATGCGTTTGGTTCCTGATCAAGACCCAGAAGAAATTACAAAAATTTTCGTAGAACATTTTGAAAAAATAGCTCCAAATGTTGTGAAAGTAAAGGTAAGCCCGCATCATGGAGGGCATCCCTATGTTACTCCAATCGACAATATTGGTTATAAGGCGGCAAATAAAGCTTATTCAGAGACATTTGGTGTACCTGCAATTCCTCAAAGGTCAGGTGGAAGTATTCCGATCGTTGCATTGTTTGAAAAAGAATTGAAAAGTAAAACCATATTAATGGGATTTGGTCTTGATAGTGATGCCATACATTCACCCAATGAGCATTATGGAATTTTTAATTATTTAAAAGGCATTGAAACCATTCCGTTATTTCATAAGTATTTTACTGAAATGTTTAGGGAAGCTAATTGAGAATTAATATTTTCAATTCTAGATTAATTGATTATAAAAACTAATGTCCGAAGCATGGACGTGAATTCCAAGCTTTAACTACTTGGCGGAAATGTGATGCTTACCCTATTTTTTTAACGTATTTTGTTATAATCACAATTTGAGTTGGCCCTACTTTTCCTTCTATAAACTCAGCATTATCTCTATCTAGTGAAATTCTACGCACGGCGGTCCCTTGTTTTGCAACCAAACTTGAGCCTTTGACTTTCAAATCTTTAATCAACACTACAGAGTCTCCAGTTTGCAACACGACGCCATTTACATCTCTGTGAACAATTTCATTTTCAGGATCTTTATCCTCATCTGTTGCTTTTGCCCAGGCCAAATTATCTTCATCAAGATACATCATGTCTAAAAGATCCTGTGGCCAACCTTCTGATTGAAGACGGCTAAGCATTCTCCAGGCAACTACCTGCACAGCAGCAACCTCGCTCCACATACTATCGTTTAAACAACGCCAATGGTTCACTTTAACATGATCAGGATTTTCTATCTGGTCAGTACAAATGTGGCAAGCCAAGATGCTGTTACTTTCATCACCTGAAGATGTTGGCGGAACTTCATACACATCTAATTGCTCTTCAGATGCACATAATTCACATTTAGAATCACTGCGTTGTTGTAATGTCTTCAATAAACTCATAGGACCATATATTAAGATGGCAAAAGTACATTTTAATATGTTCTAAATACAAAATTTGATATTCTAACAATTAAGATTCTTGATTTATGAAATTAAAACCCGTCCTGGAATTATAAAAAAATTTGTACTTCAAATTATTCCCAGTTGCTATAAGGAAGAAGATATGCTTCCCAAGCAAGGTTCATTGAGGCTAAAACTATGGAAAGTGTAAACTTTAACAAAACTTTATAATAACGAAAGCAATAAGGAGGCAACATATAGGAGAATTATTACGTTGTTTTTAACTAAACCCTCCTCATTATGATAAAAGAATTCTTTTGGATGTGCTCAGGCGCAGACACCGACCTTCTTCAAGAAAGTCCAAAATCAGAACAGATTAAATATGCCGGTATTGGCGGAACTGTATTTTTTACAGCTATCATGGCATTAGTATCCAGTGCCTATGCCTTGTATACTGTTTTTGATAATGTTTATATGGCCGTTCTTTTTGGTTTAATATGGGGTCTGCTCATTTTCAACCTTGACCGATTCATCGTTGGAACAATAAAAAAACGAGATTCCTTTTGGAAAGAATTCCTTCAGGCGTCTCCGAGGCTGGTTTTGGCATTGATCATTGCTATAGTCATTTCAAAACCTCTTGAACTAAAAATATTTGAAAAGGAAATTGACCAGGTTCTTTTAGAACAAAAAAACGAAATGACATTGTTAAATCAAGGTCAAATTGCCCAACAATTCACGCCCGAAATAGAGAGAGTTGAAGCTGATATTATTATAATTCAGGATAATGTTGCGGCTAAAGAAGCCGAAGTAAACGCCTTATATGACACCTATATCACGGAAGCCGAAGGAACACAGGGAACTATGAAACTGGGGAAAGGGCCTGTATATGAAGAAAAAAGAGAAAAACATGATACTCAACTAAAAGAATTGCAACAATTAAAAGAAAGCAGTGCGACCAAAATAGCACAAAAAGAAATTCTCTTATCAGACCTTCGTGAGAAACAAAAACTACAAATTGCCAATAGCCAACCCATCATTGATGGATTCGATGGTTTAATGGCTAGAATCAATGCTCTTGAAGAACTTCCTTCAATGCCTTCTTTGTTTATCTTATTATTATTTATCGCAATAGAAACCGCTCCTGTTTTTGCCAAAATAATGGCTCCTAAAGGGGCATATGACTTAAAATTCGAAGAGCAAGAGGAGGCTCTGAAAGCTTGGGTAACTCAACAGAAAAATCAGAGAGATGCCGTTTTAAATACTGACAGCGCTTTGAATGAAAAAGTGTATTATGATGTGGCCAATGATGAGGAGATATACGAATACAAAAAACAAAAAGCCAAAGACCTGTTGAAATTACAATCAGACACTTTTTACAAGAATCAAAGTGATGTATTGGGCTAAATAATTAGTTTATATTTGGGCTTTAAATTATCCTGATGAATATAATTACTACCGATAGACTTTTGATCAATAGAATCACTCTAGACGATGCCACATTTATTCTAAAGTTGATGAATGACAAAGACTGGATTAAAAATATTGGCGATCGAGGCATGCGATCCATTGAGGATGCTGAAGCGTATATTCGAATTCGGTTTTTAAAGACCTATAAAGAATCTAATTTCGGTTTTTACAGCTTGATCCTGAAAAGCTCCCAACAGTTTATAGGAATTGCAGGATTTGTTGACCGAGATGGTATTGACGACATCGATATTGGTTACGGCATGCTACCAGAATTCAGAGGAAAGGGATATGCATTTGAGGCTACAAAGGCCCTTTATGATTATGGTTATAACGATTTGAAACTTCAAAAAATCGTTGCCATAGTAAATCCTGACAATCCTTCATCCATCAAATTATTATCAAAACTAGGTTTGGAATTCGAAAAAATGGTTCGATTGCCAGATGAAGAAAAAGATATTATGCTGTTTTCGTAATAATTTTACTTACATACATTGCTAAACATGAAACTTACCAATAGAAATATTCACAGAGACATAGCTTTTTTTTATGTTGGCTTACTTATCGCTTTTTCTTTTTCCGGCATTATATTGAATCACCGTCAAGACTGGTATCCAATGGACTACACCTATGAATCTATGGATGTTGAACTGACCATCCCAAACGATGTAAGCTCGATCGACGATAGTTATTTAGAAGAGGCTACTGCACTTTGGGAAACTGATGCTGAATTTGATAGCCACAGACTGAGAGAAGAATCTTTACGCGTCTATTTTAAGGATAATGTAGTGGCTGACATAGATATCAAAACCGGTAAGGGAATTCTTGAATATAAAAGAAAGACACCTTTTTTAGGGCATACCATGTATTTGCATAAAACGACCAATAATTTTTGGATATGGTATTCGGATATATTTGGGGCAGCGATGATTCTTATCGCTATCACTGGAATTCTGATTCCTGTTGGTAAAAATGGTTTCAAGAAACGAGGCTGGAAATTAGCCCTAGCCGGCCTGATATTTCCGCTTATTTTTCTTTTTGCGCTCTCTTAAATAATTTTAAAAGGTTTTTAAATTTTTCCATGGCCCATCCATTCTTCTAAATCCTAATATATTTCATTCTGATCCTCTGTAGAAAAATCTTCGATTCGAGTTTTATGGGACCCTTCTTTTAATGTCAACCTAAAGCACCCCATTTGGTTTTGATTGCGGATTATTGGCACCCCAGGTATCATATCCTCAATAGATATAAAGAATCCGAATACCATCATTTTCAACATAATCATCTACATTTTTTATATAAGAAACGTTCAGACTTAGGTCAACACCCTTAGGGACAAACCTCCGATTCGTTGGTTGATGAACTACTTGTAACAAATCCTTTACTGGTTCGATATCAAAACCATAGGATCCCAATTCTATCATGTGATGATAATAAGATCAGCAGCATGCGTATTTTATAAAACGCCTCATTGTTGATTTATTTATCTTGATAAAATTAAAGATTACCCAAAGCTGCTTATGGTACTTTTTTAAGCCATAACCATATTATCCTATCTATTTATAAGGTAATATAGGATTAATAGGAACTAATAATTACTTTTAATAAAAAAATTCAATGGATCATATTCCTTTTATAAATAATGAATTTATGGAGTCTCATACTGACTTTAAAAAACTCATCAAATCTTTGGAAGAAGGCTTCGCCTTGAGGTCAGTTGAAACCCCAATGAGGCATCACCATGATTATAAAAATCCTGAAGAAAAAATTGATTCAACACTTTTATTAATGCCTGCTTGGAGAGAAGGCAATGACCTAGGAGTTAAAGTTGTAACTGTCAATCCTAATAATGGAAAACATGATTTACCCTCTATTCAGGGTACGTATTTATATATGGATGGGCATAAGGGCACCATTCGCGCTATTTTAGATGCAAAGGCCTTAACCGCTAAAAGAACTGCCGCTACTTCAGCTTTGGCAGCATCCTTTCTAGCGAGAGAGGATGCATCTGTGCTGCTCATGTTAGGAACGGGTGCTCTTTCTAGAAACCTGATTAAAGCTCATGCCAGTATCCGACCTATTACCAAGGTGTATCTTTGGGGAAGAAATTTTAAAAAATCAAATGAAATCGCTTTGGAGTTTGAAAATGACCCCTTAGATATAATCCCTGTTAAAGATTATATCCCATACCTTGGAAAAGCCGATATTATTTCTTCTGCAACCTTGTCTAAAACACCATTGGTTTTTGGAGAATATTTGCGAGACGGGCAACATTTGGATCTTGTCGGGGCTTATAAAAAAGATATGCGAGAAGCAGACGATGCGGCTATTCTAAAAGCAAATATATTTTTAGACACTTTTCAAGGGGGATTAAAAGAATCCGGTGATATTGTTATCCCCTTAAATGAAGGAATCCTCAATAAGAATGATATTAAAGCTGACCTTTTCGACCTGTGTTCTAAGGCGAAAAAAGGGAGGAAATCTCAAAATGAAATCACATTCTTCAAATCCGTAGGACATGCCTCAGAAGACCTCATCGGTGCAAAATATTATTTCGAGCAATGGTAAAATTGAAGGTTTATTAAACAAATCCAATGACAACTTATCAAAAAATACTTAGTAAAAAAACATATTCACCCAACCCCGAATGGCTTCAAATTAGCACCATTGATATGCATACAGGAGGTGAACCCCTTAGGGTAGTTGTCAGTGGCTTTCCTGAGCTTAAAGGAAACTCTGTTTTGGATTACAGAAAGTATTGCAAGGAAAATCTTGATTATTTGAGAACGGCACTTATGTTCGAGCCCAGAGGTCATGCAGACATGTATGGTTGTATTCTAACGCCTCCCAATGATGAAAAGGGTGACTTTGGGGTGATCTTTTTACATAATGAAGGATATTCAACCATGTGCGGACATGCCATTATTGCCCTTACCACCCTTGCGATTCAGATGAACTGGGTAGACGTCAAGGAAGGAGATAACGAAATAAAAATTGATGCCCCATGCGGAAGAATAAAATCTGTAAAAAACGGAAAAGTAGCAGGTATTAGGTTTCATTGTGTTCCAAGTTTCGTTGCTGGTCTTGATAAAAAAGTAACGGTTCCTGGATTAGGAAATGTCATCTATGATCTTGCTTTTGGCGGAGCGTATTATGCTTATGTCGATATGACTAAAAACGATTTTGAATTTGATCTTTCTAAAGATTCTTATCAGGAATTGATCAAATACGGCACGGATATTAAAAACGCAGTGGCTTTAAACGACCCAGACATCTATCATCCCCTAGAAAAGGATCTTGGATTTTTATACGGGACCATATTTCTGGATAAATCAGAAAAGGATGGAATCGATAGCCGAAACGTATGCATTTTCGCAGATGGAGAAGTTGATAGATCCCCCACAGGATCTGGAGTTTCTGGCAGAATGGCGATACATATGCTAAGAAATGAAATTGCATTAGGCGAAAGCATGAGTATTGAGAGTATAACGGATTCTGTGTTTGTGGGATCGGTTGTTAAAGAATTAGATTTTGGACCATTTAAAGCCGTAATTCCGGAAGTTCAGGGAACTGCATTTATTACAGGAATGCATACATTTGTAATAGACCCTTCAGACCCTATGAAAAAGGGTTTTATTTTAAGATAATTATTATGACCATTGAATAAGTAGCCCATCTTTATGATTTATAGTAAAACATCCAATTTTAAAACGGAAACGCATCGCCCTTTCTAAACAATTCATTTTATGAAAGAACTCAGCTATGATGAAATACTAATCAGCCCTAATAAAGCGGTAGAAATCCTTTTTCAGTTTTATGGAATTATTGGGGAAGCTAGCATGCTTCCGGGAGAATATGACATGAATTTTAAAATTCGCGTCGAAAGTAAAGATACCTATATCTTAAAAATATCGAGGCCTGGAACTGCTTTTGAAGAATTAGATTTCCAACAAAAATTATTGCAGCATTTGGTGCATCATAAAAGTTCTTTAATTGCTCCGGTACCATTTTTAGATTCATCCTCACAACTTATAACTGAGGTCACAGATGATTTTGATCGACAAAGATATGTCAGGTTACTTAGTTGGATTCCTGGACGAATCTACCACGAATTAAATCCACAGCGGGATTCTTTGAGGTTAAGTCTAGGAGAAACGTGTGGCATACTTACCAAGGCCCTTCAAAATTTTGACCATCCAAAAGCTCATAGAAATTTTGAATGGGATCTTGCTGATTCCTTATGGACCTGTTCACACCTCGAATTGTTTAATAACGAAGAACAACAAATTCTTCATTACTTCCAGGATCGGTTTAAAAAAATACAGAAGGGATATAAGAAATTAAGGCAATCCGTCATTCATAATGATGCTAATGACCATAATGTTATTGTATCCTCAGACCTCAAAGATCCAATGGTCTTGGCGGCTATTGATTATGGAGATGCCATATATACTCAATCAATAAATGACCTCGCCATAACCTGTGCCTATGGAGTCATGGGACAAGAAGATCCATTATCGGCTTCCTTGGCAATCATAAAAGGCTACCACAAAAGTTGGCCAATTCTTAATGAAGAACTTGAATTTCTATATGACTTAGTTGCCATGAGACTGATCATTACGGTCACAAAATCTGCCCTAAATAAGATTAAGGAACCAGACAACGTCTATTTGCAAGTAAGCGATGCTAAGGCATGGGGGGTGTTAATCAAATGGGGGGAACTTAGTGCTGATTTTGTGCATTTCAGCATGCGAAATACTTGTGGGTTTTCGCCACATCCTCAAGAAATTGAATTTTACAACTGGGCAAAAAAAACAAATTTTAATCTTAAACAACTCTTTCCTTCGAGAAGCACAAAAGATTGCCTGAATCTTGATCTAAGCGTTTCGAGTAATTGGTTAGGACACCTAAGTGAGTTTGCAGACTTTGATCTATTCGAATTCAAAATCAACAAACTACAACAAAAACATCCCAATAAAATTATTGGTGGAGGTTATCTTGAACCTCGTTTGGTATATACCACAGATGCCTATATGAAAATGGGTAATGAACGACCAGAAAGCAGAACCATCCATTTAGGAATTGATTTTTGGCTCCCTCCAGAAACAGCCGTTCATTGCATTTTACAAGGAGAAGTGATTGTTGCTACTAATGATAAAGGAGATAAAGAATACGGTGGATTAATTATTCTTAAACACCAAGAAAAAGATCTTAGTTTTTATAGCCTTTATGGGCATCTTTCCGTTAAAAGTGCTCTTGCTAGAAAAAAAGGAGAAATAGTTGAAGCAGGTGATTTACTTGCTTATTTAGGAAATTATCCTGAAAACGGGAATTGGCCCCCTCATCTTCATTTCGAACTAATGTTGTCAATGTTAGATTATGACGTTGATTTTCCGGGAGTTGCTTATAAAAGTGAAATCAATGTTTGGAAGAGTTTATGTCCGGATCCTAATATGCTTTTTAAACTAGAAAGTCTTAATACACCATCCACCTCTTCTAATGAAGAGCTCATTACATACCGTAAAGAACATTTAGGTAAAGGGATGTGTTTGTCGTATGATGAACCCATTCAAATGGTTAGAGGAATGGGAGCATATTTAATCGATCAATTCGGTACAAGCTATTTGGATACCGTGAATAATGTGGCACATGTTGGGCATGAACATGCATCTGTTGTTAGGGCCGGGCAAGAACAGATGGCCCTATTAAACACAAATACAAGGTACTTACATCAGAACCTCAATTTATTTGCTGAGGAGCTGCTTAAAACCTTTCCTCCAGAATTCACAGTTGTTCACTTTGTCAACTCAGGAAGTGAAGCAAATGAACTTGCATTACGCATGTCAAAAATTGTCACAGGCAACAAAGATATACTGGCATCTGAAATGGGCTATCACGGAAATACCAATGCGTGTTTAGAAATAAGTTCATACAAATTTGATAGCAAAGGTGGAAGTGGCTGCCCTGAGCATACCCATATTTTTCCCATACCGGATAGTTTTAGAGGCAAATACATAGGCCTAGACTCAGGAAGAAAATATGCAGATGAAGTTGAACTCAAAATCAAATCTCTTTTAAACTCTGGTAAAGCTCCTGCTGCTTTTATTATTGAACCTATCATAAGTTGTGGAGGCCAGGTTGAATTGCCACCAGGTTTTTTGAAAGAGACATACAAGCTAGTTCGCGAGGCTGGTGGACTCTGTATTTCAGATGAAATTCAGGTGGGTTGTGGCCGAATGGGCTCAACTTTTTGGGGATTTCAACAGCATGAAGTTATCCCTGACATCGTTACCATTGGCAAACCCCTAGGAAACGGACATCCTGTTGCAGCAGTTGTGTGCACAAAAGCGGTAGCTGATACATTTGCAAATGGTATGGAATATTTTAATACTTTTGGTGGAAATCCTGTTTCTTGCGCAATTGCAACCGAGGTTTTACAAATAGTTAAGAAAGAAAAATTGCAGGAAAATGCCCTAGAGGTTGGCAATTTCCTAAAGAATAAGCTACTTGAAATTGCAAGGGAGTTTCCTATTATTAAGGACGTAAGAGGCCAAGGTCTTTTTTTAGGAATTGAGCTCACCGATAACACATTAAAACCCTTAGCAGATCAGACGGCATATCTCGCTAATCGCATGAAAGATCTTGGTATTTTAATGAGTGTTGACGGCCCTGACCATAATGTCTTAAAGATCAAACCACCCATGGTTTTTACGAAAACAAATGCAGAACAAGTTTTGCTCGGGCTTAAAAAAGTTCTTTCGGAGGACTATATGAAAATCTAAATAATTAATCATGAAAAATTTTATCTTACTTATCAGTTTCATCTGTTTAAGTTCTTTTTCAATAATAGCACAAAGCAAAGATAAAGAAGCCATTAAAAGTTTGCTAGAGGAACAAAGACAAGCATGGAACAATAACGATATTGAGACATTTATGGAGGGCTATTGGAAATCTGAAGATCTAAAATTCTACGGTAGCAATGGTGTTGTTTATGGATGGAACAATACTTTGGAACGCTATAAAAAAGCCTATCCAACAGAGGAATATTTTGGCACCTTAGAATTCGTTCTTAACGAAATTTCGATCATTGATAAAGGTGCTTACTATGTCATGGGAGAATATCATTTAAAAAGATCTGTGGGAGATGCCGATGGAATTTTCATGCTTATTCTGAAAAAGATAAAAGGAGAATGGAAGATTATAGCTGACACTTCAAGTTAATAAGAATTTAATCATTATTATTTTATGTATTCAATTCGAAAAGCAACTTTAACCGATGTTCCATTGCTTCTTCAATTTGAACAGGCCCTGATCAAAGTTGAACGCCCCATGGATAGCACTATAAAGGATGGTGAGATTTCATATTATGATATTGCTGCCTTTATAAAAGAAAACGAAACTGAAGTTTTACTGGTCGAGTATGATGCAAAGATTGTTGCTTCAGGCTATGCGCAAATTAAAAAAGACAGGCATTTTTTAAAACATGACTTACAAGGCTATCTGGGTTTTATGTATGTCGATGAGGCGCATAGAGGTCGTGGATTAAATAAACTTATCCTTGATGACTTGATTCTTTGGTGCAAGTCAAAAGGTGTGAACGAAATCAGATTGGCTGTTTATCAAGACAATCCTTCAGCTATAAAAGCCTATGAAAAAGTAGGATTCAAGAAGCATTTAATAACCATGCGTTTAGACGCGACTGACTATGAAATTTAAGGATCTTAAGACATCAAGCGTTCCACATCCTCGATCTCGATCGGCATCTTCGCTGTCAAATTAATATTTCCATTCGAAGTCAATAAATAATCATTTTCCAATCGGCAACCTATTGCTTCTTCAGGAATATAAATTCCAGGTTCGCAGGTAAGTACCATCCCGGCTTCAAAGGGGCGAGAGTATAATCCAACATCGTGAACATCCAATCCAATATGATGCGCTGTATTGTGCATAAAGTATTTTTTGTACAGGGGTTTTTCAGGATCTTGCTTCGCAATATCATCTGCAGACAACAAGCCTAAACCAACTAACTCCGCTTCAACTAATGACGCCATCTCAGCCTCGTAGTCCTCTGAAACAATTCCAGGTATCAACAATTTTGAGCCCTTTTTCAAACAATTTAAAACAGCCTGATAGACTTCTTTTTGACGCGTTGAGAATTTTCCATTCACAGGGAAACATCTCGTTGTATCCGAATTATAATTACCATAACAGACACCAAAATCCATCAGTATCATATCGCCAGCCTTACAAAGATCATCATTGGTATTATAATGCAGAGCACAGGCATTCTTACCTGCGGCAACTATGGGTTTAAAAGCATGCCTGACAGCACCGTTTTTTAAGAAAACATAACTCAGTTCAGCCTCGAGTTCAAACTCTTTTATCCCTGGCTTCACTTGCTGCAAAACACGTTCAAAACCTTCAACACTGATGTCAGCAGCCCTCTGAATCAATTTGATTTCTTCTTCAGATTTGATTTGCCTTAAGCTACGCGTGAGTTTCGCTGCCCTTTTATAGTTGTGTAAGGGATATTGCTTTTTACACCATTTAATCAATCGGTCTTGACGGGTTTCTAATTCACTTGTCGCTCTTTTTACAT
>RCNB010002789.1_pt1 | contig 13728 bp, 12 predicted proteins | sample 2041321 | NCBI WGS metagenome assembly RCNB01 (sample SAMN09708232, study PRJNA481090) | Marine sediment metagenome, whole genome shotgun sequencing project. | reverse complement strand
TGTTCAGGTAAAAGAGTGAGCGGAGATCTATTTTTATATTCTATGATTGCTGCCTTAGGAAGAGCTATCTTTGAAAATGTATCCCAGGGAAAAAAGCCAAAAAAAGATGATCTTCTAGCCATTGGGGATATCTTTATCGCCTCAGTAAAATAGAAAAAAAGAACAGAGAACCGTCCCCTGTGTTATTACTAGGCTATGACCACCAAAAAGAAGCCGATGAACATTATCAAAGAAGCAATTATTCGTCTCTTTCCGTGCTCCTCTTTCAATAAAAAGATTCCAAACATAACTCCAAACACAATACTTAACTGCCTTAAGGAAACTATATAGCTGACCTTATCGATGGTAAAAGCAAATAAAATCAATAAATAAGAAAAAATAAGCAAACATCCGGATATTAGAATCGGCTTACTATTCATCTTCCATTCGATTTTTATTTCACGAAAATTATTTTTTCTAATAATTATAGGTAAATACAAAAAGCTCGTTAGTGCAAAATACAAATAAATAAAGACAAAAGGGTAAACATATGAAACAGCAAGCTTATCATTAACCGAATAAAAGGCTGAAAATATTGCAGCTAACAATGCATACATTATGGCTTTCTTTTCATTTTTAGATAATTTTAAATTGAAAGAGCTAAAATTCAACAAGTAAATTCCGATTAGTATCACTGCTATTCCCAAAATACCTATCGACGATAATTTTTCATTAAGAAATGCATAGGCTAAAAAGGGGACAAGAAGAGGTGAGGATCTGGCTATAGGGTAAGTTATTGATAAATCACCGTAATTATATGATTTTCCTAAAAAGTAAAAATAAAACACATGAAATACTGCGCTTAAAATTATCAATCCCCATCCTGCAGATTGAATCTGGATTTTATTGGTAAAGATATAATATAAAAAGGGAGGTAAATATAAAATTGTCCCAGCCGATATCATTAGCCAATTAAATATAATTTTATTTCTGCTTTTTTTAGACATTAAATTCCAAAGGGAATGAATGAAAGCAGATATTATAACGAGTATTATGGCTTTTGGTTCCACTATTTATAACCTTACGTAATATTGGCCTTTCTTGCACTCAATCTTACTTGAAACAGTATACCACAATTAATGTGCTTATAAAACAGCCACAAAAGAAAATGTAGAGTAAAATTATAGCGTAGAGCGTTAAGAAAAAAAGTACAGAGGATAAACTTTTTAATTACACCTTGAGCTATGATTTTGAAAGAATAGACACCGATGTTTGTTAGTGTAAGCTTTAGTGGAGTAATCAGAGGAAGAAAAGAATATTTATTGTTTTTGTTTCCCTATGGTACTTTTCTTTGTTTTTACTCGATACTATATACTATATACTCGATACTTTCTTTTGTTAATTTTGTAATTTTAATAGGGATAGCTTATACTAAATATTATGAAAAAAGCAAATTATCCATTTCATGTTTTAATAAAACCTATTGGTCCTGTTTGCAATATTGCTTGTGAATACTGTTTTTATCTTGAAAAAGAAAAACTTTTTCCATATAAAAAAAAGACGGATTTCCGAATGTCAGAAGATACCCTTGAAACCCTTGTAAGGCAATATATAAACGGTCAGCCATGCGATACAACAGAGGTTAATTTTACATGGCAGGGAGGAGAACCGACACTTAGGGGAATCAGTTTCTATAAAAAAGCAATTAATTTTCAAAATAAATATAGAAGAAAAGGAATGAAAATTACCAATGCTTTCCAAACAAATGGCATTTTATTAAATAATGACTGGGCAAAATTTTTTAAAGATAACAATTTTCTTATTGGAATTAGTATTGATGGCCCGGAGAAGTTTCATAACAGGTTCAGGAAAGATCATTCCGGAGCGGGAACATTTTCTTCTGTAATGGTGGGGTTGGAAACTCTGAAAAAATATAATGTTGATTTCAATACTCTGACTGCTGTACAAAGTGATAATGGAGATTATCCTCAGGAAGTATATAATTTCCTGAAGAGAATAGGCTCAACTTTTATGCAGTTTATTCCAATTATAGAATTAGAAGGGAAGGGCGGAGTTTCATACCGTACAGTAAGTCCGCAACAATGGGGAAATTTTTTAAACACAGTATTTGATCTATGGATAAAACAGGATTTAGGACGAATATTTGTACAAAATTTTGAGACCATGGTAGGAATATATGCCGGTTATCCATCTTCATTTTGTGTACACTCCCCTGTATGCGGAAGAGCCGTTGTTCTGGAACATAATGGTAATCTGTATAGCTGTGATCATTTTGTATTTAGAGAAAATCTGTTGGGAAATATTTATTCAACAACCTTAACTAATATGGTAGATTCTGATTTTCAAAAGAGCTTTGGCTTGAATAAAATAAAATCCCTACCCCTTATCTGTAAAGAATGTCCTTATCTTAAACTTTGTTACGGGGGATGCCCTTCCAACCGGTTAAGGAAAACACCTTCCGGAGAAACCGGTTTAAACTGGGTTTGCGAAGGATATAAAATGTTTTATTCTCATACAGAATCAGTTTTTACGGCTATTTCAGAATGCGTAAGACGTAGAGTACCGGTAACTGAATATAAACTTCTTTTAACTAACAGATATGAAACCTCGTAGAAACAATCACTGGGTTTATCTACTTATAAGATCGTGGCCGTTTAACTATACCTTTCGGTCCTGCTAACATATAGGTCAAGGTACGTTCATCGTTCGCCATCCGCCAGGATAGTATCTTTTGTGCATATTTAAGGACTATCGCCGTATATGCCGGATCTTCTGCCAAATTATGCAACTCCTCCGGGTCTTTTTTTAAATCAAATAAAAGATCCGGCATAGCTGCAAAGTACACATATTTGTAATGTTTATCCCTGATAACATTGAGAGAACATTCATCAAAGTCAATACCCGGTCCTTTGCCGAGTGGCAGATAACCCGAATAACGAAAATCGTACTCCCAATGTACTTCGGTGCGTAATTTTTTCGGTTTTTCACCTATAAGGAAAGGAACAAGGGAACGGCCATCACACTGTATCGGAATATCAGCTCCAAACATATCCATAATGGTTGGAAAAATATCGATGTTCTCGGTAAATTCATCTATCATACGACCGCGCTTTTCCATCCGGTGTCCGTATAATTAGAGGCACGTGGAAAGTCTGATCAAAGTAAGGTCCCTGCCCTAATAAATAATGGTCTCCTAATTGGACGCCATGGTCGCTTGTAAAAACAATAACTGTGTTTTCGTACTGGCCGGTATCCTTGAGAAGGTTTATAATCCTGCCGATATTTTCGTCAACCTCTGTTATTAGTCCGTAATATGTAGCGCGTAACTGCCGCATTGATTTTTCATCCCTAGGATATATACTGGCAGAATAATAACCGCTATTTAAATGATTTTCTAATTGGAAGGCAAGGAAAGGGTGTTGATTTGCCTCTTCTTCCGGTGAAGATGCACGCTTAAAATACGGAACATCATCAGGATGGTAGAGCCGATTATAAGGTTCCGGAGCAAGATAAGGCCGATGCGGTTTCAGATAACTGATGTGAAGGAACCATGGTTTGGTACCCTGCCTACGAAGGAACTTTTCAGCTTTATCAGTCACAAAAGCAGTTTCGCTTTCTTCTTTTGAATATAGTGCAGGTGCGTAGGTTTTCCCGCGTTCTTCAACCCCTGGATAACCCTCCACAGATTTATAATAAAGATCGCGAGGATTTTTAGGTACCTTGTAGCCACGTTCTTCCAGCCATTGCGCCCAGGATTCAGGAAAGTTTTCACTAGTCATTGCCAGGCAGTTAAATCCGGGAAGTATGCCTTCGTAAGTCTTTAGTCTTGGATCATGAGGTGGATATAAGCGCGGATCCGGTGTGGTATCAGTGTATCCCACAAGATTAGGGTCGTAACCAAGTTTTCTGAATTCCAGCGCGACATTAGTGTGACGCGCATCAAGTGGTGTTCCATTTTCCAGCGACCGGTGATTTTGTAGATACATCCCGGTAAAGATTGACGCCCGGCTTGGACCGCACGGTATACACTGTGCGAAGTGATTTTGGAATAGAACGCCATCGGCTGCTAAAGCGTCAAGATTTGGCGTTTTAACAGTCGGATGCCCCAGGACAGATAAACACTCGGCCCGCCACTGATCTGTCATAATGAATAAAAAATTTTTCTCTTTCATAATATCACCTCCAATTAGTGTTTCTTTTGGTTCGCGATGATTTCACTTCGCCTTTTGCGCATATCATCAATCTGCTGATTGTTCTCAACGCCTCTAAAATCTACTCTTGTTTTATGTTCTAAAGCACCTTTAAGAGAAATCTTTTCCGCATAATGGCAGGAGACGAAATGCCCCTTAGATATTTCTCGGAGCTCTGGTACTTCATTTATACAACGATCGTTATCTGCATAGGGGCAACGAGGGTGAAAAGTACAACCCGAAGGCGGGTTGACCGGACTGGGCTGCTCCCCTTTAAGTTTTGCCTTTTGCATAGGCAAATCCGGGTCGTCGGGTGGAATCGCTGCCATAAGCGATTCGGTATAAGGATGTTTTGGTGTATAGTATATCTCTTCGGTATTAGCAATTTCAACCAATCGACCAAGGTACATAACGGCAACCCGATTACAGGCATAAGAAACTACGCTCAAATCATGAGCAATAAACAGATAAGTAAGGCTCAATTGCTGCTGTAAATCTTTTAAAAGGTTTAATATCTGCGCCTGAATAGAAACATCCAACGCTGAAACCGGTTCATCACAAACAATAAATTCCGGATGCATAATCAGCGCTCTTGCAATAGCAATCCGTTGACGCTGACCCCCACTAAATGCATGGGGATAGCGACTGAGTTGTCTCGTTTTAAGCCCGCAAAGGAGGGCAATTTCCTCAACTTGTTTATCTAATTCTTTGCCACTCGCAAGGCGATTTGCTATAAGAGACTCACCGATAATTTCCTTTACGGTCATTCGCTGATTAAGTGATGAATAGGGATCCTGAAAAATCATTTGCATGTGTCGCCATTGCTTACGCAGCTTATTGCGCTTCAAGCTAACAATATCTATCATCTCGTTTTTATTTTTAAATATAACCTGACCATTGGTTGGTTCAATTAGACGAAGAATTGAGCGACCAAGAGTCGTTTTGCCTGACCCGCTTTCTCCAACAAGCCCAAGATTCTCACCTTTGTTAATTTTAAAGCTTACACCATCGACTGCCCGTAGAAAAAATTTACTTTTAGTAAAAAGATTAGGCCGACCCACCGGGAAATACACTTTTAAATTTTTAATATCTATTAATATACTCATCAATTACTCTCTCCATATTCATACAGATAACAGGCAACCTTGTGGTCTTTAGCAACTTCCCTGATATCTGGAAAAGTAGTGTCACATATACCGGGCATAAAATAATCGCACCGGGGGCGAAATGCACAGCCGGTCGGACGATCAAACAAACCAGGAACATTTCCCCGAATGGTCTCCAGGCGCCTACGGGCTTCCAAATTACCCAGTCGTGGAACAGCTTCAAGTAATTTTATTGTATAGGGATGTTTTGGATTCTTAAATATTTCTCTCGTAGTCCCTTGTTCAATAATCTTACCCATATACATAATAGCAACCTCATCAGCTATTTGCCCCACTACACCCAGGTCGTGGGTAATGAAGATGATTGAGGTCCCGAACTCTTGCTTCAAGTCATACATTAGATTAAGAATCTGATTCTGTATGGTAACATCCAGGGCAGTCGTCGGTTCGTCAGCAATTAGAAGTAAAGGATTGCAGGAAAGAGCTTTAGCAATCATAGCACGTTGGCGCATTCCGCCGGAAAATTCATAAGGATAGCGGTTGACTGCATTTTTGGCATCGCCGATTCCAACTTTTTTAAAAAGCTCAACCGTAATTTTCTTTGCTTCTTCTCTGGAAATGTTTTTATGAAGTTGTATAACCTCCATTATTTGGTACCCGATGGTATACAATGGTGAAAAAGAACTCATGGGTTCTTGAAATATCATTGATACCGTACCTCCACGGATTTTTTGAATATCCTTCCCTCTGGGATTAATTTTAGCCATATCCAATGTTTCCTCGCCATTTTGCCCGTAAAACAGAATTTCACCACCTATAATTTTTAGTTTTTTTGCTAAAAGACGGAGAAGGGACAGAGAGGAAACACTTTTACCACAACCACTTTCACCCACAAAGGCTAACACCTTTCCTGCTTTAAGACTAAAATCTATACCGCAAATGATGGGAATAAGGGCTTTGTCCAACAACCAGGAAATTTGTAAATTTTTTACTTTTAGTAAAAGTTTTTTCTCCATTTTAATCTTCTCCTTTTTTATTTTGCCAGAGGATCCGCGGCATCCCGTAGGCCATCTCCCATAAAATTAAAGGCAAGCACAGCAATAACAATAAATAGACCAGTAATAAGTAACCAGGGCATTTGAGCAAGGGTCTGGATATTCTGGGCTGAGTATAACAATACTCCCCAGCTTACGATGGGCTCACGAAGCCCCAGGCCAAGAAAACTTAGGGATGTCTCGGCCAATATAATGTAGGGAAAAGAAATAGTCAGGTCTACGATTATGTAGCTCATAAAAGACGGTAACATATGATGAATAATAATTCTGGCATCACTGCACCCGGCCAGTCGAGCAGAAAGGATAAAATCCTCCTCCCTAATCGAAATTAGTTTGCTTCGTACCCGCCTCCCCAGATTGGTCCATCCGACAGAAGCGAGAATTATAGTAACTGCCAGATAAATTTTTAGAGATGACCATTCCCGCGGCAGAGCGGCAGCCAGTGCCAACCACAAGGGAAGAGTTGGAATCGACCTGATAAACTCCATAAGGCGCATAATCAGCTCGTCGGTTTGGCCACCTAAGTAACCGGCAATACCACCCATAATAAGCCCTAAGATAAATACAAAAGATACACCGACGGCTCCCACCGAAAGAGATATACGGGTTGCGTACATAATGCGCGAAAAAAGATCTCTCCCCAACTGGTCCGTACCGAAAAGATTTATAAATCCCCCATCAACCCCAAAGAGATGCAAATTAGATTCAAACAACCCCCATAACCTGTAGGTTTCACCTCGGGTAAAGAACCGAAGCGGTATCTGTTTAGATGTGTCTGCTATATAACTCACCCGATAAGTTACCGGATCACGCTTTTTGACCATCTCGTAAATAAACGGATGAAAGTGAAAATTCCCCTTGTCGTCTAATAAATGTACCCTAATAGGTGGCCCCTGAAGATAATTAATATTACGGGTACCAGATTTGTAGGGAGCAATAAATTCAGCAAAAAGGGAAATGATTAGAAATATGCCGAGTACACCGACTGCTATCATAGCCATACGATTTTTCCGAAACTTCCACCACATAAGCTGCCAATGGGTAGCGTAGTCTATCCTGTGTACTTTTTTGTTGTTGATATCAGTATAACCTTTATTTGCCATTTTAGCTTCTTCCCCCTAATCGGATGCGTGGATCCAGAATCATGAGAAGTATATCGGAGATAAAGGTACCAACAATTACCAGTATACAGTAAATCAAAATCAAGGCACCGGCTAGATACATGTCCTGATTCAAAAGCGCATTGACATACAGGGGGCCAATGGTCGGCAAGGACAATACTATACCTATGATAGGTGCACCCGAAATAACTTTACTTAATTCCCAGCCTAAAGTAGCAACAATAGGGTTAAGTGCCATACGAACAGGATACTTTATGAGCAAATTAAATTCTGGAATACCACCAGCACGGGCAGCCGTAACATACATCTTATTTAACTCATCAAGAAGGGTGGCACGCATAGTGCGTAGCTGGAAGGCAGTACCGGCCATTCCAAGTACAATCACGGGCACCCAAAGATGGCTGAGCATATCCGCAAATTTGGCCCAGCTCCAAGCTGCGTCTTCGAATTCCGGTGAAAAGAGCCCGCCAACGCTCATACCGAACCACTTCTGGCCCAGGTACATCAGAATCAGTGCAAACAGGAATCCTGGTGTTGCCAGGCCAAGGTATCCTAATAAGGTTGCAATGTGGTCACCTACCGAATACTGCCGTACAGCCGAATATATCCCTATAGGAATTGCAACCATATAGGTAAACACCAGCGTAGCGAAGACCATGACAAGTGTCAGCGGTAACCGCTCACCAATCACATCAGCGACAGGCCTGTGGTACTCCCATGAAAATCCCAGATCCCCTCTTATTACACCACCTATCCATTTTAGATACTGTTGGTAAAGTGGTTTATCCATACCCAGCCGAACACGCATCACATCTAACTCATCCTGGGTAATAATGACGCCACCTTGCGTTTTTTTGCCTGCATAGGCATCAACAAAATCTCCTGGCGGGAGCTGAATAATAATAAAGGCAATAATTGATATCAAAAACAGGGTAACCAAAAAGGCAGCAATACGTCGTGTCATTAAATAAAGCATTTACCGTTTCTCCTTCTCTAAAAAGGTTATTGATTGTCTGTTCCTTTTATATAAAAATATATTGGGTCCGAGTGGTTTTGCAGATTCCACCCGGATCCAATATCACATCTTAAGAACTATAGACCAAGTATTTATTTAATGTACCATTGATCGGCTTGATAAGGATAGGAGTAACCATAGTAGGTAGCGTTGATTTTCCATTCAGGTACATTACCCAGCCTGTTATTGACCACAGTTATTAATGGTATTTCACCCAGAGTACCGATGACAACTAAATTCTGCAAGTTGATTGCAATTATTTCCTTCCCAAGCTCCATATACTTTTCCGAGCCCGGAACTGCTGTCTTAAATTCCTTGGCAATCTCCCAGAGGCGCTTCACCCAGCTCGGTGGCTCCTCACCGCTCTTGCCATCGCTGTTCCTCCAGTCTAACCAGGGAAGTCCCATAAGTGGCCAGAGTGTATCGTAGGGAGGACCAAAAAGCTCAGGTGTTGCAATCATGGATGGTTCGTATGGAGCCATCCATTCACTGGTAATATCCAGGGTGTTTGATTTTTGTTTATCGCGGCAAAGTTGAGTATTTACTTCCTTGAGAAGTACATTCACGCCCACATTGTGCCAGTATTCTGCAATCAGAGCGGGAAACTCAGGTGACCAGACGTACTGCAATGTGTACTCCCATAGGATAGTTAGCGGTTTGCCGTCAGAGCGTATCCGAATACCGTCCGGTCCCTTTTTTAAACCCATCTCGTCGAGAAGTTGGTTGGCGCGTTCGGGGTCATATTCGGTCATAAATTTCTTGTCTTCCTCAGTCACATACGGTACATTTTGAGGCAGGGCCTGTTCCGGTGTGCCAAGCCCGAGGAAAAGAGTTTCGTTCACTTCATCACGATTAATGGCAAGAGACATGGCATATCGGAACCTAACATCACTATAAATCTTTCCGAGTACAGGATCTTTTTCTGTTTGATTAAAGATAAAGGTCGGACCAACCTGGCCGAGAGGGAGCTGTAACGTATAACCACCCTTCTCTTCATCCTCTTTCAAAACCGGATAAATGTTTAGCGGCATATTTTGAGCCTTCTGGTCGACATTACCATTCATAATCTCAAGCGGCCACAACTGTTTTTCGAGAAAGCGTTCATCGTGATAATCAATGTAAGGTAGCTGATTGCCTGCCGTATCTACCTTGAAGTAATATGGATTAGCAACAAAGACACGACGTTGGGTTGTGGGCTCCTTCAGCAGGATGTGACTTCCAAGAGTCGGCACTTCCAACCCGTAAGCACTAGAAACAATTGCATCTTTCCATTTATTCCAATAAGAAGTAAACTGCTGCACCCAGTTATCGAACCCGTTCTTTATAGCTTCCTCATTTGCATTGGGGTTATATTTGATATGGTACTTCTGTAGAAAATGCTGGGGTACCCAGGGGACAAAATAAGACCCACCACCGCCCCAAAAATAAAGCAATCCCATAAACGGCTTATCAAATTTGAATTTGACCGTAACATCATCTATTTTTTCAACACTAGGCCCCATATCAGTCCAGGGTGATGGTGTAACTTTGTGGATTTCCTTATTCAAAATTATATCATCCATCCAAAAGACTACATCATCAACAGTGAATGGTTCGCCGTCGGACCAACGATGACCTTTCCGCAAGGTAAAGGTAATCTCGGTATAGTCATCGTTCCATTTCCATTCCTTTGCCACGTTCGGCACGATTGTTGAGCAGTCATCACTAAATCGGACCATATTGACCTGGCGCCAAGACATGATCTCTGAAGTCCCAGACTCATATGAGATGGAAACCCCCCGCAACGTGCCTCCGTATGTGCCAATTTCATCATAGGGTGTCACCACAAGGGGTTCTTCAGGTAAACGCTCTTCAACCGGTGGTAGTTCTCCTTTTTTTACCTTTTCCGCGAACATAGGATTTTCGTTAAATGCAAGTGCGGTTGTAAATCCAACCAAAGAAACAATAACTAAAAAACCAATTGTAATGATAAGTAATTTATTTATTCTTTTCATTTTGTACCTCCATACATTTTTTTAAGATTTTATTAATCAATACCCGAGTTTTCACAGGCGTGATGTTTCTAAAATCCAAACTTTACCTGTTCTATCCCCTCCTTTCTTGCTTTATGATTTTACATATTTTTTAATCACTTCTTCGTTTGTTTCTATTATTGCTATAAAATAACTTCTCCTCTTTATGCTTTTTCTGTTCAGATATGCCTTCTTCAAGAAAATACACTTTCTTCTTAGAGATTTGTATGACTATCTTTCAGCTTTTTAAAAATATGCAATAAGTTTATCTATTTCTAACACACCATTATAATTGATACCTTTTCCACCCTGTTTCAACTTACCCTTCTCACCATCCGGGTCACCTAAACAGGTTACTATAATGTCAGCATTTTTTAGATCTTCCTTTTCGGTATAGTGATTAGTGGTAACTACCACATTCATACCGGCTGTTTTGGCAGCTAAAAGACCATTACGGGAATCTTCAACAACAATGCATTCTTCCGCTTTTAAACCACCTTTTTTCAGGCCAAGCAGATAGATCTCCGGATCAGGTTTTTTCTTTTTCACCACATCGCCGGCCAGTACAAAGTCAAACTTTATATCTTTCAATATCTCATAAGCTACAGTATGGGCCGCCTTATCAATCTTACCGGGATTGTATCCTCTCTATTTGCCGAAATATATTCAAAGGTAGAGTCGATCAGGACATGTTTAAGATGCTTTTTTTCTTTGTTCGTGATAAATCCTTTCTTATAAAACAATAGATAGTTGATTTTAATTTTTAATTCTACTTAAAAACCTTTAAGAAATTTTACTTAAAGAATTTTCAATGATATCCAAACCCGCCTGAAGCTGTTCCTCGCTTATAACCAAAGGAACCAAGAGTCTAACAACATTACTATAAAGACCGGCAGACAGCAAGATTAAGCCTTGTTTATAAGCTTCTTTTATCAATGCATTTGTTTCCTCTTTGGCAGGTGTTTTAGTTTTTCGGTTTTTTACTAACTCAAATGCGACCATTGCTCCCCTTCCTCGCACATCTCCTATTAATGAATATTTGTTTTGCATTTTTTCTAAACGTTTATAGATAATTGTTCCAATTTTGCTTGCCTTAGAGGCAAAATTATCCCTTTTCATAATTTCGATTACTTTCAAACCAGCAGTACACGCTAAAGGATTACCAGAAAATGTACCTCCTATACCGGCGACATGTGCAGATTCCATTATTTCTTTTCTTCCGGTAACCGCACTTAAAGGAATGCCGGCAGCCAAAGATTTTGCCATAGTTATTATATCCGGAATTACTGACCAGTATTCACTGGCAAACATTTTACCAGTACGACAGAAACCAGTCTGAATTTCATCAGCAATAAATAGAATATTGTATTTCTCACATATGTTTTTAATCTTTGTAATAAATTCATTAGGAGGAACAATAAAACCGCTTTCGCCCTGAATTGGCTCTAAGATAATTGCTGCAACATTTTCGGCATCTACTACGCCTATAAAAATTTCTTCTAATCTTTCGGCACATCTAAAGTTACACTTTCCTTTTTTTAAGCCATAAGCACATCTATAACAATTTGCATAAGGGACCTTGTGTATCCCCGGAGCAAAGGGACCAAACCCAAAGCTATAAGGTTTTACTTTACTGGTAAGGGACATAGTAAGTAAAGTACGCCCATGAAACGCACCTTCAAAACAGATAATATCTGTTCTCTTAGTATATTTACGGGCAATTTTAATTGCATTCTCCACTGCTTCAGCACCACTATTTACAAATAGAGTCATTTTTGGAAAATCACCTGGAGTAACTTCACATAATTTTTTAGCTAACCGAATATAAGATTCATAAAGAATTACATTTATGCTTGAATGAAAAAATTTATCTGCTTGTTCTTTTACTGCTTTAACGACCTCTGGATGGGAATATCCAATATTAAGTACTGCAATACCTGCGGCAAAGTCCAAAAAGATATTCCCATCTATATCTTCAATAACTGCTCCTTCTCCTCTTTTAATAAAAGTTGGCACGGTATTAAAAACACCTTGAGGTACACATTCTTCTTTTATCTTTAAAAGCTCTTTTGCTTTTGGACCAGGAATTTCCGTTTTTATTTTTGGTTTTTTTATATCTTTTAAATTATTCAAAATTACTCTCCTTTTTAAATTAAATAAAAAGTGTTTGCTTGGGGCTTGCTGAGGTTAAAATCATCAGAAAAACTCACTATCCTGCTAAGTTGATGGATTTGCTAAAGAAGGAGTCTTCTCTCTAATAAAGGTGCCCACACCCTTCTGTTTCTCGACAAATCCCTTTTGCACGAGCAATGAAATAGCTTGGCGAATAGTGTTTCGATTAAACTAAAATTTTTGAGCCAGCTCACCCTCGGAGGGAAGTTTGGTACCAATCTGATACCTTTCCCCTTTAATCATACTCTCAAGCCAATTGGCAACCTGAACATAAAGGGGAAGTGGACTAGTCTTATCAATAACACTCTGTATAACTACTCACCTTTCTACACATCTACTTATCTAACTACATTTAAAGATTATAACAATATTTTCCCTTTGTCAAGTAAACAACCCACCCGCTTAGCAGGTGGCTTTAAGAGGCCTCTAAAAGAGGCCAAATTCCTGTTGGTCTCCCTCTTCTTGCCTTTCTCTCTCTTCTTGATATTTTACGTATTTTCTTATTTTGTTCTCATCCAGACCTATAGAACTTACACAATATCCCCGGCTCCAAAAATGATTTCCCCAATAGGGTTTCTTCTTGAGAGTGGGAAAGCTTTTGAAGAGTTTTATTGCTGTTTTGCCTTTTAGCATTCCCATTACTTCGGATATGGATAATTTGGGAGGTATAGAAAGTATCATATGTATATGGTCCTCTTTTACATTCATTTCCAATATCTCTATAGTTTTCCATTCACATAGCATCCTTAGGGTCTGCTCTACAAATTCAGCCACTTGACCTTTTAGTATCCTGTATCTGTACTTTGGACACCAAACGATGTGATATTTACATTGATAGATTGTATGAGATAATTTTTTCCATTTAGTCATATTTTATCTTAACATATATATCGGCTTTTATGGTAAAACCTTTTACCCATTACCACCTTCAAAGAAGGTGGTTTTTTAAGGTGAAATAAAAGGAATCGGGTCTCAACAGGCTGGCCTGTATTCTTTTTGACCCCTATTCATTAAAGAATTACTCTCTCCTTGCGAAATATAGGAGAGTATATTTTTT
>RCNB010001698.1_pt1 | contig 13729 bp, 13 predicted proteins | sample 2041321 | NCBI WGS metagenome assembly RCNB01 (sample SAMN09708232, study PRJNA481090) | Marine sediment metagenome, whole genome shotgun sequencing project. | reverse complement strand
GATAACCTGGAGATGTTGGATGCAAATCCAACTCGGTTTTTGGATCACCCACACGATGTGTATAATCTTCAGGATCGTGACCACCATAAAATGTAAAAAATCCTTTGCCCCTTATACCATGGATATATTTGGCTTCGCCATTGGTTTTATTTTCCCCTAAGACTAAAACTTTCGACTTTATTTGATCTCTTGTAAAGGCAGTTGTTTGTCCCATAAACCCTTTTACCAATGCTGTGTGATTCTGATTTAACATTGTTGGAATAGGATCCCACTTCGCTGAAAAATCCATTAAAGTAAAATAATCCGTCGTTTTTGGAATTTTACGCTTACTTGTCATATCAATAGATGAAAATTCATAAACGTTAGGGCTTCGTTCCAAAATAAAATCTTTGAACGCAAATGTTTTGCTATAATCTACTTTATTCTGATAATTGGCATCACTCCCATCACCGTCAAACATAGGTTCGCAAATATCGATACCTTCAGCCGATAATGCAATATCAAAACTATCTGTCGCACTGCACATGGCAAACATAAAACCACCCCCAACTACATAATCCCTAATTTTTAGAGACACATCCAGCTTTTCTTGAGACACCTTATCATATCCCAATTTTGCAGCCAACGCTTCGGCATCTTTCTTTTCTTTTATATACCAAGGCGCACTTCTATAACTTCTATAAAATTTACCAAATTGCCCGGTAAAATCTTCGTGATGCAGATGCAACCAATCAAATAATAACAAGGCATCATTTAAAACTTCCTCATCATAAATAGTTTCATAAGGAATCTCCGCATAGGTGAGCACCATAGTAACAGCATCATCCCAAGGTTGTTTCCCATAAGGAGTATACACTGCAATCTTTGGGGCTTTCTCTAAAATAACTGCCTCCATATTTTGGCTTGGGCTACTTATTTCTTGAAGAATACTTTCCGTTTTTGTATCACTAATAACTTCAAAAGACACTCCTCGAATTTGACATTCTTTTCTTATTTCTTCAAAATCTGGCAATAAAAATGAGCCCCCTCGATAGTTAAGTAGCCATTTTACTTTTTGCTGCTTTTCTAAGGTCCAATAGGTAATGCCGTAAGCTTTCAAATGATTTTTTTGGCTCTCTGCATCCATTGGAATTAGGATGTAAGATGCAAATGAACTTGCAGACATATATAGGCAAAATACTAAGGTAATAATCTTCTTCATAGAGGAAAGATACTTAAAAAAAAATCTCAGTAGGAAGTTTTAAGGGAATTTTAAGGAATGTAGGCTTACATAAGTTTGGTGTCATTACCAGATAGTAGGCTTGCAATGACTTTCGTACTAGGAAATTGTTCAAGAACAATTTTAAGGAATACAGTTATAGGGATAGCCATAATTAATCCAGGAATTCCCCAAAGAAAACCCCAAAACATAAGCATTACCAAAACGGCTATAACATTTATAGAAAAAGATTTTCCAATAAATATAGGTTCTAATATTGCTCCAAATAACACTTGTACTCCAGAAATAATTAATATAAAAAACAATAATGTGCCTGTTGTTTCTAATTCAACAAAAGCAAATAATGATAGTAAAAGAACGGCTATAAAAGAACCTACCATTTGCACAAAATTGATTACAAACGCAAAAAGACCCCAAAAAATCGGGAAGCTTACATCAAAAAACATACAAGCTAAACCTGTACTAATTCCTGTAAACAAACTGACTAAAACCTTAACTTTGATAAATGTATTAAGATCTTTTTCGATTTTCATGAAAGCCCTAATTGAAGCATGTTTTTGCTTTAATATTGTTTTGTTTAGAAGCTTATGCAAATTAATTGATTCGGCTAACCAAAGGACAACAAAAAAGGCAGTCATTAAAATTGTGGTTAAAAATTTTCTTATAAAATCTACTGCTGAGCCTATATTAACTGTTTGAAAAAATTGAGTAATAATGTTTTTATCTTTTTGAAAAGTCATTCCAAAATTATCTTCTAGATAAAACTTAACTTCATTTAGCTTTCCTCCCGTTTTTGCAAAAATATCTGTGTCTGTAGCCATTATTTGTTTACTAGACAATTGAATAAGCTCTATACCAATTTTTAAACCTCCAATAATTAATAATACAACGATAATAATACTTACAAACTTTGGAACTTTATATTTTCCAAGCCAACGCATTAAAGGCAAAAACAATAAAGCAATAAACATTGAAAACACCAATGGGATGAAAATAAACGATAATATGTTTAGTAAATAAAACACTAATGCAACTACTATAACTAACAATAGAATGTTAGTGGTGCGTATTTGGTTCAACATGAGGCAGTTTCTTTTTTAGACTAGTTTAAAATGGCACATCATTTTCATCATCATTAAACGAGCTACCAAAAGCTTGATCTGGTGATGGGAAGTTATCTGGTTTAAAAGTATCGTCGTTTGCTGCTGCATTCATTTTAGAATGAAACTCTGTACCAAACGGGGAATCAAAATTATCAAGGTTATCAAATTTACCCAAATGACCTATAAATTTCAATCTAATGCTATCTAAACCTCCATTTCTATGCTTAGCCACAATAAACTCCGCTTGACCTTCAGTTGGTGAACGTTCTTCGTCATCCCACTCATCAATTTTGTAATATTCTGGACGATAAATAAAAGACACAATATCTGCATCTTGCTCAATAGCCCCTGATTCACGAAGGTCAGATAATAATGGTCTTTTGCTACCACCTCTTGTTTCCACAGCACGAGATAATTGTGATAATGCAATTACTGGTATGCTCAACTCTTTTGCTAATGCCTTTAAGTTTCTAGAAATCATAGATATTTCTTGTTCTCTATTCCCCCCATGACTTGAACCACCAGTCATTAATTGCAAATAATCAACCACAATTAACTTAATACCATGTTGAGATGATAAACGTCTTGCTTTTGCACGTAAATCAAAAATAGAAAGCGACGGTGTATCGTCTATAAACAAAGGTGCTTTTTCAAGACTTTTTACTTTTACGTTCAGCTGCTCCCATTCGTGCTTTTCCAATCTTCCAGTTCTTAACTTTTCTGAAGACAATCCAGTTTCCGACGAAATTAAACGGGTTATTAATTGCACAGATGCCATCTCCAAGGAGAAAAATGCAACGGGAATATTTTGATTAACTGCAATATTCCTTGCCATTGATAACGTTAAAGCCGTTTTACCCATACCTGGACGGGCTGCTACTATAATCAAATCACTTTCTTGCCAGCCGGAAGTTAGCTTATCCAGTTGATCAAATCCTGACGGAATACCACTTAAGCCTTCTTTATTTGAAATCTCCTCAATTTTCTTTTTGGCCTGAATCACCAATTCTTGAGCAGTCTCAGAAGATTTCTTAATGTTTCCTTGAGTAACCTCGTAAAGTCTCGATTCGGCTTTATCCAGTAAATCAAAAACATCTTTGGTCTCATCGTAAGAATCTTCAATAATTTCATTCGATATTTTAATCAAACTACGTTGAATGAATTTCTGTAAAATAATACGGGCGTGAAATTCTATATGAGCTGAAGACGATACTTTTTGAGTTAACGAAATGAGATAAAAATCACCGCCAACCTGTTCTAACCTTCTTTCTTTTTTTAATTGACTTGAAACCGTTAATAAATCGATAGGTTCACTATTTTCAAACAATTTGAATATAGCGTCAAAAATATATTGATGTGCTTCTTTATAAAAAGCATCAGCACTTAAAATATCAATTACTTCATCGACTCCCTTCTTATCAATCATCATTGCTCCCAATACAACTTCTTCTAAATCAAGAGCTTGTGGAGGGATTTTGCCTTTTTCTAAGCTAATTAATGTACTTTTGTCTACTTTATAGCCTTGTAGTTGGTTGGGTTGTTTCATGACCACGAATGTAAATAAATTGTAAAGATTTATTGTTTATTTAAGATACGACATTGTTAACGACAAGTCAACATTTTAACTGTTAATAAGTTAACATTATTGTTAATAAGGATAAAAAAAACCGAAGTCAAAAACTTCGGTTTTCATTAATGTATGATTAGTAACCTATTAGTCTTTGAATACTCCCATTTGCGAATATTTGTCCATACGTTTTTCTACCAATTCTTTTGGTGATAAGTTTTTATACTCGCCGTAAGACTTGACTATTGCATCTCTAACAATAGTAAACGCTTTTTCTCTATCCTTATGGGCTCCTCCTAAAGGTTCTTTTATAATTTCGTCCACGAGTTTCATTCGTTTCATGTCCTTTGCTGTAAGTTTTAAAGCTTCAGCAGCTTGTTCCTTATACTCCCAGCTACGCCATAAAATAGAAGAACAAGATTCGGGAGAAATAACAGAATACCATGTGTTTTCTAACATCAATACCTTATCTCCTACTCCAATTCCCAATGCTCCACCAGAGGCTCCTTCTCCAATAATAACGGTTATAATTGGTACTTTTAAACGGGTCATTTCCAAAATATTTCTAGCAATGGCTTCTCCTTGACCACGTTCTTCTGCTTCTAATCCTGGATATGCACCTGGCGTGTCAATAAGTGTAACTACAGGTACTCCGAATTTTTCAGCAGTTTTCATTAAACGCAATGCCTTTCTATAGCCTTCAGGATTTGCCATACCAAAATTACGGTACTGTCTTGTCTTTGTATTATATCCTTTTTGTTGTCCAATAAACATATAACTTTGATTTCCAATTTTTCCCAAACCACCAATCATTGCCTTATCATCTTTAAAATTACGATCACCGTGTAATTCTAAATAAGTATCACCAAAAATGGCATTAATATAATCTAAAGTATAGGGTCTATTAGGGTGGCGTGACATTTGCACACGTTGCCAAGGTGTTAGGCTTTTATAAATATCTCTTTTGGCCTCGGCTAATTTTTTTTCAATTTGCATACAAGTTTCAGTAACATCAACATGACTTTCTTCTCCAATTAATTGACATTTCTGAAGTTGTTCCTCGAGTTCTTTTATTGGGAGCTCAAATTCTAAATATTCCATAGAAATTTAAGATTATTAGTTAGCTTACAAATATAAAAACTTTAATCGTCTTAAGATATTAGGAACGACCTCTTTTTAATCTATTTGAACTTTTAAGTATTCCGTTGAGTATTACAGTGCTAAAAATAATTAAAGTACCAAAATAAAAACCGGAACTCATTTTTTCTTGCACTGGAAATAAAATAATTGCCAAGGCTATGCCATAAATTGGCTCCATGTTGTAAGTTAAGACCACTGTATAAGGAGTTATCTGCTTCATAATATATACAGATGCAATAAATGCATATGCTGTACAAATAGATCCTAGAATAAATAGGTATTTCCAATCAGCAGAGTTCAGTTTAAAAAATTCAGCACTAAAGCCATCACCAAAAATTGCAATGAAAATTGTAATAAAAAATACACCACCCATAAATTCGTAGAATGAAATAACAGAAGCACTATGATGCTTTACAAATTTACCGTTTATAACTGCAAATAATGTAGAAAACAAAGCAGAAATAATGCCCAAAATTATACCATTGATATATCTTAATTCTGCCTGTACAATTAACCAAACTCCAAGAATGACCAATATTCCAAATACAATTTCGTATAGAATAATTTTTCGTTTAAAAAATAATGGTTCTATAAAAGAAGCAAAAAAAGCACCAGTAGAAAACATAGCTAATGTAATAGAAATATTGGACTGCTTTATCGCTTCAAAAAATGTTATCCAATGCATGGCAATAATGATGCCCGCCAACATAAACTTCAGAAAAGTCTTTAATGTAATAGCAAAATTGGTTTTCCTAAGCCTAATATAACCAAACATTAAAAAACCTGCGATTAACATTCTGAACCAAACCAAAGGCACTGCCTTAATTGTTATAAGTTCACCTAGAGTGGCAGTAAACCCTGCTATAAATACAAGAAAATGGAGGTGTAAATAGTTTTTAAACTTATCGCTTAGCATTATATAATAAATATATAGCTAAAATTCCAAATATGATATTTGGGAACCAAACTGCAACTGCCGGTGGAAAATCTGATTGCTCTGCCATCACTCCAAATACCTTATCAAAAAACACAAATATCATGGCGATAAAGATTCCAAATGCCAAATTCACACCCATTCCACCCCGGCGTTTTATTGAAGATACTGCCACAGCTATAATTGTCAAAATAAAAACGGATACTGGCAAACTCCACTTTTTGTATAATACTACTTTGTAACGCCCTATGCTAGAAGACCCTCTAGATTCTTCCTTTTTTATGAATGACGTTAGTTCTCTATAACTCAAGGTTTCTGCAATATACTTTACTGGGGTTAAATCTTCAAGGTCAAAAGCAAATAAGGTGTCCAATCTCCTTTTAAATATTAAACTATCATTATTAGTACCAATAATTCTTTTAACATAGGTTGTTAACCTATACGTTGTGTCTTTTTCTATATATCTAATATTAGCCGCTTCAATTTTATACTCCAATTTATTATCAACAAAATGCTCTAATGTAAAATTGTTTCCTTGACTTCTTTTACTATTGAAACTAGTAACGTAAATAACATCATTATCATTAATTTGCCTATAAAGTTGGTGCGTTTCTTTATCTTTTTTACCGCCGCTTAAATACTTATACGTGAACTCATTAAACCCTTTACTTGCATGAGGTGCTAAATACATTCCTAAAACTAGTGCAAATATGGCCACTAGACTAGCCCCAATAATATATGGTCTTAAAAATCTAGAAAACGAAACTCCTGAACTTAAAAAAGCAATGATTTCTGTATTGTTTGCTAGTTTGGATGTGAAGAAAATAACCGAAAGAAATAAAAACAACGGAAATAATAGGTTGGCAAAATAAATGGTAAAGTCTAAAAAGTATTGTGCCACTTCAACAAATGGGACTTCATTGGCTAGAATTTTATCAATCTTTTCAGCTAAGTGCACCGTAATTCCAATGGGAATGAATAAAAGAATCATCAACAAAAATGTAAACAAATAACGCTTTAATATGTACCAATCTAAAATTTTCATTTCACTACAAACGCTTATCCATTTGTTTTACCATTTTATCTTTCCAAGTTCTAAAATCTCCTGCTAATATATGCTTTCTAGCTTCCCTAACCAACCACATATAATACCCTAAATTATGTATCGTTGCTATCTGTTTTCCTAAAAGCTCGTTAACAGTAAACAGGTGTTTTAAATATGCTTTAGAATATTCTGTATCAACAAATGTCATTGCCATATCATCAATTACAGAAAAATCATCTTCCCATTTTTTGTTTTTAATATTTATTGTGCCATGTGCAGTAAATAACATACCATTTCTTGCATTTCGGGTTGGCATTACACAATCAAACATATCAATACCTAACGCTATATTTTCAAGAATATTGATAGGTGTTCCTACACCCATTAAGTATCTAGGTTTGTCTTCAGGTAGGATATCACAAACAACATCGGTCATGGCATACATTTCTTCGGCAGGCTCACCAACTGACAATCCGCCAATGGCGTTACCAACTGCTCCAGCATTTGCTATATATTCTGCCGACTGTTGTCGTAAATCTTTATATGTGCTTCCTTGTACAATTGGAAAAAAAGCTTGATTATAATCATACTTCAACGGTGTTTTTTCAAGATGATTGATGCATCTATCCAACCAACGGTGTGTCATATGCATAGACCGCCTTGCATAATTGTAATCACACGGATATGGTGTACACTCATCAAATGCCATAATGATATCTGCCCCAATACTCCGTTGAATTTCCATCACACTTTCAGGAGTAAATACATGAGAACTTCCATCAATGTGACTTTTAAACTTTACGCCTTCTTCCTTAATCTTTCTATTAGCTGAAAGTGAATACACTTGATAACCACCAGAATCGGTCAATATGTTTCTATCCCAATTCATGAATTTATGTAATCCGCCAGCTTTTTCCAGGATTGGAATTTGAGGGCGTAAAAATAAATGGTATGTGTTTCCAAGAATTATATCCGGGTTGATGTCATTCTTTAATTCTCGCTGATGAACTCCTTTTACTGAGGCCACCGTTCCGACAGGCATAAAAATTGGAGTCTCAATAACGCCATGATCTGTAGTTATTTTTCCAACTCTTGCTTTACTTTGACTATCCTTCCCTTGAAGTTTAAAAAACATATCTTCTCTTTATCAGCGAGCAAAGATAAATAACTCAAAATTGTAACGCAGAAAATTGCAATTAAATTAACTTATTAACAAACTACAAGCCTTTTCAACATTACTAAAAGGTTTTCGCAAAATAGAACCGTTTTCCTTTTTTAAGCTGTCATAAAAACTTATTTTTGGCGCAAATTATGTAACTCACAAAACATGTCAAAAACTGCACAATTAGAAAACTTAACTGTACAAGTTCGTAGGGATATTTTACGAATGGTACATAAAGTGAATTCTGGACATCCAGGAGGATCTTTAGGCTGTACTGAATTTTTAGTATCCCTCTATAATGAAATAATGACCCGTAAAAACGGATTTGAAATGGATGGTAATGATGAAGACCTATTCTTTCTTTCCAATGGTCATATTTCTCCAGTTTTTTATAGTGTTTTGGCAAGGTGTGGTTATTTTCCGGTAGATGAGTTAAACACGTTCAGACTTCTCAATTCAAGGTTACAGGGTCATCCAACTACTCATGAAGGTTTACCGGGTGTACGTATTGCATCAGGATCTTTAGGCCAAGGCATGTCTGTAGCTATTGGCGCGGCTCAATCAAAAAAACTGAACAATGATTCACACTTAGTGTATAGTTTGCATGGTGATGGTGAACTGCAAGAAGGACAAAATTGGGAAGCGATTATGTATGCATCGGCAAAAAAAATAGATAACTTAATTGCAACTGTAGATTTAAACGGAAAGCAGATTGATGGTGCTACTGATGATGTGCTACCGATGGGAAGCATTAAAGCTAAATTTGAAGCCTTTGGTTGGATAGTATTAGAAATTGAAGAGGGTAATAATATTGAAGCCATTTTAACTGGAATGGCAGAAGCCAAATCTAAAACTGGTCAAGGAAAACCAGTATGTGTTTTACTCACAACAATGATGGGCAATGGTGTTGATTTTATGATGCACACCCATGCATGGCATGGAAAAGCACCAAATGACGAACAATTAGCAAATGCATTAAATCAAAATCCTGAAACTTTAGGAGATTACTAATTACACTTAAAGAAAAGATGAAAACATATACATACACAGAAAAAAAAGATACAAGAAGTGGTTTTGGTGCTGGACTTGCAGAGTTAGGAAGAACTAATCCAAATGTAGTTGCACTTTGCGCAGATTTGATTGGGTCTTTAAAAATGGATGAATTTATTAAAGAAAACCCTGAGCGTTTCTTTCAAGTTGGGATTGCAGAGGCTAACATGATGGGAATCGCTGCTGGAATGACCATAGGAGGCAAAATACCATTCACAGGGACTTTTGCTAATTTTTCTACGGGTCGTGTTTACGACCAAATTCGTCAATCTATAGCCTACTCTGGTAAAAATGTAAAAATATGTGCATCTCATGCAGGTTTAACCCTTGGTGAAGATGGAGCCACCCACCAAATTTTAGAAGATATAGGATTAATGAAAATGCTACCAGGCATGGTCGTTATTAATCCTTGTGATTATAATCAAACTAAGGCTGCCACGATTGCCATTGCAGAACACAACGGCCCTGTTTATTTACGTTTTGGAAGACCATCGGTGCCAATTTTTACACCAGCCGATCAAACATTTGAAATTGGAAAAGCCATAAAATTGACTGAAGGAACTGATGTTACAATAGTAGCAACCGGACATTTGGTTTGGGAAGCCTTGGAAGCTTTTAAGGTTTTACTGGAAAAAGGAATTTCAGCTGAAGTCATAAATATCCATACTATAAAACCACTGGATGAAAGTGCCATACTAGACTCTGTTGGTAAAACAAGATGTGTTGTAACTGCTGAAGAGCATAACTATTATGGTGGATTGGGAGAAAGTGTAGCTAGAGTTTTAGCTCTCAACAATCCAACGCCACAAGAGTTTGTAGCAACCAATGATACTTTTGGTGAATCTGGTACACCAGCACAGCTTATGGAGAAGTATGGATTGGATAGCAAAACAATAATAAAAAAAACTGAAGCGGTTATAAAAAGAAAATAATTGACTTATAATTTCGTTTTCTATATGTAAATCAAAAAACGTAAATAATTATGAGAAAATTAATTTGTTTAGTAGCAATCTTTTGCATCAGTTCTAATTCCTGGTCACAAGTAGGAACTTCTTACGGTATTAAAGCAGGATTAAACTATAATGGTAACGGGGATTATTTTGAGGCGATTGGAGCCACAGCCGATAATCCTGATAGAAACATTGGTTACCATATTGGTATTTTTGGCAAGTTAGGAAACACCATGTATTTTAGACCAGAAGTAGTTTATACTCGGACAAAGAGTGATTACAATAATGGTGGTTTTAATATGAAAAAACTCGATGCCCCGCTTTTAGTTGGTATTAAAGTTATTGGACCCATAAGTGTTTTTGCTGGACCAGCACTACAATATATTTTAGATAGCGATTTTGAAGGGGCTTCAATCAATGATATTGAAAATGATTTTTCAGTTGGTCTAAATTTTGGTGCAGCCATTAACTTCAATAAGTTCGCTGTTGATGTACGTTACGAAAGGGGCTTTAGCAACAATGAGGCCAATTTTTTAAATAATAACAATATAGATACAAGCAGGTTGGATACTAGACCAGACCAGCTTATTTTAAGTTTGTCTGTTGCACTATAAAACAAAAAAAGAGTCACTAAATAGTGACTCTTTTTTATTATAATCTTAATCAATTTTATCCTTCTTCGTTATAATTAATTGTAATGTTTTCATCTAGATAATCATCCAATCCATCATTATTAGAATCTACAATCCTGACGGTATTTATTGTAATGATTCCGGCATCATCAAATCTGCTAATTTCAAACTCTCCTACTCCTAATACTGGCTCTTGATCTCCTTGATTTGTGTCAATAGCATACACTGTGGGTACTAGCTCATCTATTGTTAGCACACCATCTCCATCATCATCGGCATCAAAATAATTTGGCAATAAATCTCCATCAGTATCATCATCATCTATAGTGAGTTCTGAATCTCCATTTAAATCTTCTAAATAAGAAGGGATACCGTCATTATCATGATCATTTTGTGATGTTTGTAGTAATTCAAATTTAAAAACAAGCGGAGAATAAGAAGGAATAGTGGCTTGTGGAACAGAAAAATAACCTAACCCAGATGGCAAAAACATAACACCAACACCATGATTCACAAAATCTACAGTACCATCTCCATTATCAACAAAACTTTCTGTTGCACTAAACTCAGGAAATACCTTACGCCATCCTGAAATAATACTACCGCCTAAATTAGGAACCATGTCAAAATCTACAGGAGTTACGGCGCTATCAAAAACTGTATCATCCAACAAAAACCCTTCATAAGTAACGCGAATAAGATCTGCAAAAGAAGGTGTATCACCACCACCTTGATTTAATTTTAGAATATAATATTCATAATTAATCTCTTCTAAAACTGTAGATCTTGCTTCAATAGCATCAATCAACAAAGTGTTATTAGTTGGATCTGGTAATACTCCATTCTCCGGTAACTTACTAATAATTAAATCTGACAAACTTGGATCTGAATTAGAAACAAAGGTGCTTGAATTATAGTAATGTGTTTCTAAATAACCTATTAAAGAATCATTGTCCATGACTTGCTGTTCAGCTTTATCTCTTAACGGAACCGCTGTTTCTCCTCCCGATCCATCGTCTTTGTTACAAGCAACCAAAACGGTTCCTAAAACCAAAATCATCAATAGATAATACTTTATTTTCATGTCTTTCTTTTTCATTGTTTAAAATTGTTCAACGTAAATAAAATGATTTCTGATATTAAGAAATCAAACTCACTCCCAATTTATACTGCTATTTTTCGAGCCGCAAGATACAATTTTATAATATTTTTGTACTATTACATTAACGTTGTTTTTACACTTTTTATGCGAATAGACAAATATCTTTGGTGTGTTAGATACTATAAAACGAGAAACATTGCTACTACAGCATGCAAAAAAGGGCACGTAAGAGTAAATGAAGCTGTGGTAAAGGCTAGTCGTGAGGTTTATCCCTTAGATAAAATTGTTGTAAGAAAAGACCAAATCAATTATGAATTGACTGTAAATGATATTCCGCCAAACCGTGTTGGAGCAAAATTAGTAGATATTTATAGAACGGATACAACACCTAAAGATCAGTTTAAAGCTAAAGAATTATTAAAATATTCAAAAGATTATTATCGTAAAAAAGGCATTGGAAGGCCTACAAAAAAAGACCGAAGGGATATTGACGAATTTAATGATGAAAATGAGTAATTTTATCTCAAATTATATCTTATATAAAAATGACTGTTAAAAACAATATTATATTATCCCATCAAGAGATAAATCATAAAATTAGACGCATTGCGTATCAAATTTATGAAAGTAATGTTGACGAAAGTGAAATAGTACTAGCGGGTATAGATAGCAATGGTTATATTCTTGCTAAAAAATTAAAATCAGTTTTAGGTAAAATCTCTCCTATTGAGTCAAAACTCTGCAAAGTTAGTATTGATAAGAAAAATCCAAGAAACGAGATTGCAACTTCTTTGGCAGACCATGATTATGCAAATAAATCAGTAGTTTTAGTTGATGATGTATTAAATTCAGGTACTACTTTAGCGTACGGTATAAAACATTTTTTGAATGTACCTCTAAAACAATTTAAAACTGCTGTTTTAGTAAATAGAAACCATAAAAAATATCCTGTCAAGGCTGATTTCAAAGGTATTTCGTTGTCAACATCTTTACATGAACATATTGATATTGATCTTAGCGGTAAAGCCTATGAAGCGATTTTAAAATAGTTTGAATATAATATTCTCAATGATTTCTTCTTCAGTGCCTGTATCTGTTACTATAGTAAAGTTTGATTGAGAATAAAATTGCATACGCTCAAAAAGGTGTTTCCCAATAAATTCTATTAACTCCTCGTTGGTTTTTAAATGAGAAATAAGGGGTCTAGTATTTTTTTCACTCTTTAAACGCCCTGCTAAAGTGTTGATGGATGCTTTAAGATAAATAGTAACTACATTTTCGTCCTTTAACAAAAAATCCATATTACCAGAATAGCAAGGAGTCCCTCCCCCTAATGATAAAACCAAATTAGTTTTGCCAGTAATAATTTGTTTTAAGTACAAAGTTTCTTTTTTTCTGAAATATATTTCACCATTGTCAGCAAATATATCCTTAACAGATTCTCCTTCTACGTTTTCAATGTAATCATCTAAATCAACAAAAGTATAATCTAGTTTCCTAGCCAAGTTCTCACCAATTGTTGACTTTCCAGAAGCCATATATCCCACTAAAACTACAATCATTATTTTGTTATAAATTGATTCTTAAAAGCATAACTATTTACACCACAAAAAAACAAAATTTATCTAAAAAAAGTGTTGTTTTATTAATTAAACATTTTATATTTGCAGCCTCATTAGAGAAATCCTTTTTGACCTGGTAGCTCAGTTGGTAGAGCATCTCCCTTTTAAGGAGAGGGTCCTGGGTTCGAGCCCCAGCCAGGTCACAAAAAAAGTTAAGCTAAATTGCTTAACTTTTTTTATTTTTGGTGACTTCAATTATAAAA
>RCNB010001697.1_pt1 | contig 13730 bp, 10 predicted proteins | sample 2041321 | NCBI WGS metagenome assembly RCNB01 (sample SAMN09708232, study PRJNA481090) | Marine sediment metagenome, whole genome shotgun sequencing project. | reverse complement strand
TGTCGGATTTGGGTAGCGATGCGCTGCGTTTCAATGTGTCGGCCGATCTGGATCGGATCGGACTATCAGGAGCGGGCAGCCGGCCCGGTGTGCAGGGATTCTCCGGTTTGTTACGAGCCAATCGCGCGGGCGGTCGACTTGAAATCGACTCCGCGGATCTGGAAGTGCTTGCGCCAGAATACCTTGACGTTCCCATCCTGATTAACAAGGCGGACGGGACGGTTATCTGGCGCAACAGTGCGAATCGAACCACTATCCTCTCTGACAGCATCACGATTTCGAGCGAGATTTTTAGTAGTCAAAGCAACATACAGCTGGTGCTGAACAACGACGGCACATCGCCCGAAATTGACCTCGCCGGTACCTGGAGTATTTCGGATCTGGCTGAAGCGAAACGATACATTCCTCGAAAAGGACTGAAACCGAAGCTCTACGATTGGTTCCAGATGGCGCTCGTCAGCGGCGCAATTACGCGGGGTACGACAACCCTTAACGGCCCGCTCGATAAGTTTCCTTTTGATGGCGGCGAAGGTCGATTGTTGATGCAGGGCTCTGTGCGCAATATGACGTTTAAGTACCATCAGGAGTGGCCGGCGACCGAGCAGTCGGACATGGAGTTTATTCTCGATAACGCCCGGCTCTATACGATCCAGAATCGTTCGGTGAGCGCCGGCATTCCGGTGATTGACGCGAATGTCGATATTCCGGATCTTCGCGACCCTGTATTGAGCATTAAGTCGTTCTCTGCGAGTACGTTGGGTGACATTCGAGAATTCTCGATGCGCAGTCCGATCGCGAAAGTATTCGGTGGACAACTTGATCGAGTGGCGGTTTCCGGTGAGGCGTCTTTCACGCTGGAACTCATGGTGCCGCTGAAAAAAGAACGCGTTCAGGAGTTTGAGTTTACCGCTCGCGTGCGCAGTAATAACGGCACGATGGCTATCGAGGGATTCAATCCGCCAATCACGGACCTGATTGGCGAGGTGACGATTGAGCGAGATCGGATTGAGAGCGAGGGGCTGGGTGGTCGTTTTCTTGGCGAAGAGGTCAGTATTTCACTGGTGCGCTCGGATGATCCTCAATTTAGCGTCGTTGCCAGCGTGCTGGGTACCGTAACGGCCGATGGCATCGTGAATGATCTGGGGGCGCCACTCGAAGGGGTTGTTGCTGGATCGACGCCGTATCAGGCACGGATTCTGTTTCCGAGTGGAAAGGTCGAGACTCCCTCCCCTTTGACTATCCAGATTGACAGCGATCTCACTGGTCTCGAGTTCGCGTTGCCGGAACCGGTCGGAAAGACCGCGGAAGAGCCGCTGCAGATCAGTGGGGATATTCGATTCCCGGCTGGAGGCGAGATGATCGAAACCGCCGGTTTCACCGAAGATCGCCTGGCTTGGCAGCTGGCGTTCAACAAACCCGAGGGTGATTGGGATTTTGACCGCGGCGTCGTCACTCTGGGTGGTGCCGTTATGGAGCCTGCGGACACGCGGGGTCTGCACATTCGTGGCGCAACGGATACTGTCCGATTGGAGGACTGGTTAAACCTCTCCAGAAGCGGTGAGCAAAAAACAGGCGCGGCGGATCGCATTCGTTCGATCGATTTGCTGGTCGAAGATATGTATCTCGTCGGGCAACATTTGACAGCGCATCGCGTGCGGGTCGATCGCAGCGCGGCTGACTGGCTGGTGCAGTTCGAGGGCGACGATATTGTCGGATCGGTGTTTGTACCGTATGACTTTGCGGGCGATCGAGCCATGGTTCTGGACATGGAAAAACTCAGGCTGCCCGGCGACGAGGCGGAAACTCAATTCGAGTCCAAACTCGATCCACGCAAGTTGCCGGCCATGCAGTTGCGGGCGGCCGAGTTCGCGTTCGGTGATCGTTACCTCGGGGCCGTCGAGGCGACGCTTGAGAAAACTGACAGTGGTCTCGAAGCCGTCAGCATCACCAGCACGGATGCGACCTACTCGATCACCGGCGCGGGGCGTTGGATTGCCGATGACAATGATCCGCTCGGAAGCCACAGCTTCATTGAGGCGACGCTCACGAGCACAGACGTTCAGAGCACTATGGCAAGACTCAACTATCAGCCCGGCATCGCGAGCAATAGCATGAACATGTCTATCGATCTCGATTGGTCGGGTAGCCCGCGTGCTGACTTTTTTGACGTACTCGATGGCGAAGTGCAGGTGAGCTTTCGCGACGGTCAGTTGCGTGAAGTCGAGCCTGGCGCCGGACGAATCTTCGGACTCATGAGTATCGTCGCGTTGCCGCGTCGCTTGTCGCTCGATTTTCGAGATGTGTTCAACAAAGGATTTGGTTTCGACAAGATTACGGGCACGTTCAAGATCGATGACGGCTATACCTACACCTGCGATCTTTCGCTCGAGGGACCGGCCGCCGATATTGGCATCGTGGGCGGGGCGGATCTGGCGAATCGAACCTATGACCAGGCAGCGATTGTTTCAGCGAATGTCGGCAACACCTTGCCAATAGTGGGCGCTGTGGTTGCCGGCCCTCAGGTCGCGGCCGTCTTGTTGATCTTTTCGCAGATTTTTAAGAAGCCGCTGCAGGAAGTCGGGCAGGTTTACTACGCGATCGAAGGGTCGTGGGATGAACCCAGTGTCGAATCGACCAACTCCGCTGCTTTCGCTGCCAAAGGTGAGCTGGCAGGATGCCTGGCCAATGGCGAGTAGGCGACGACGATGCGAGTAGCGGCGATTCAGATGAACAGTGGCGCCGACGTTGCAGCTAATTTGCAGCTCGCCGATCAATTATTGGGTAATGCCGCTGATGATGGCTGCACGTTAGCCGTACTCCCGGAAAACTTCGCGTTGATGCCAGAGCGCGGACGTGACAAGGCGAAATTTGCTGAGGCGCCGGGAGAGGGGCCCATACAGGCTTTTCTGTCCGAAGCAGCCGCACGTCATGGTCTTTGGGTTGTTGGGGGTAGCATGCCGCTCAATTCGCCGGAGATCGCCTCGCAGCGCGTGTACGGGGCGTGCCCGGTGGTTGATCTCAACGGTGATACGCAGGCGATTTACCGAAAAATTCATCTGTTCGACGTGGATCTGGTCGAGGAGCAGGAGTCCTATCGCGAGTCGCGGTCCATGTATCCGGGCGAGGATGTCGTTACGGCGGATACTCCCTGCGGGCGCATTGGCCTGACAATTTGCTACGACCTGCGATTTCCGGAGTTGTTTCGCAAGCTGGTGGACGCTGGTGCCACGATGTTTACCGTACCCGCTGCATTTACGGCGACGACAGGCGAGGCACATTGGCACACGCTTCTGCGCGCACGCGCGATTGAAAATCTGGCGTATGTAGTCGCGGCCGGGCAAGATGGCGAGCACGCAGACGGCCGCTTAACGTATGGCCACTCAATGATCATCGACCCCTGGGGCCGCGTTCTGGCCGAAGGGGCTAATGGCAATTGTCATGTGGTGGCGGATATTGATCCGGAGCTGCCAACAAAATTACGCAATGAGTTCCCCGCGCTGGCTAACAGACGCTTGTAATCACTACGGAAACCAAAATTGGATAACAACGAAACTTCGATCGACACTCTGATGTCCCGAATGCTCGAACCTGCGGGTCTCGACGAGGGCAACCTCAGCACAACACTTGGCGGCATGATGCGCGGCGGCGTGGACTATGCCGATCTCTATTTTCAGGTGAGCCGCAACGAAAGCTGGACGCTCGAAGATGGCATTATCAAAGAAGGCAGCTTTAATCTCGATCAAGGCGTCGGCGTTCGGGCGACCAGTGGTGAGAAAACCGGTTTCGCGTATTCAGATGAACTGCTGATACCGGCGCTTGAACAGGCAGCTGGAGCCGCGAGTGCGATCGCGCGACAGGGGCAGGACAAGAGTGTAAAAGCCTGGAGCCGCACCAACGTTGCTGCTCTTTACCCGTCGGACGATCCGATAACCAGTATCGACGATTCTCAAAAGACGGCGTTACTGAGCGAGATCGATGCGGCAACGCGTGACATCGACAGTCGCGTGGAACAGGTGATAGTGAGTCTCGCAAGCAGTCAGGATCTGATTCTGGTTGCAGCATCCGATGGCACGATGGCCGCGGACGTCCGCCCGCTGATTCGCCTGAACGTCAGCGTCATTCTCGAGCAAGACGGGCGACGGGAGCAGGGCTACGCCGGCGGCGGAGCTCGCACGAGTCTCGACTATTTCCTAAACGGCGACATTCCGCTGGACTTCGCCAAAGAGGCCGTTCGCCAAGCGATTGTGCAACTCGAGGCACAGGCAGCGCCGGCTGGCACGATGCCCATTGTTTTGGGCCCGGGCTGGCCCGGCATCCTGTTGCACGAGGCGGTCGGTCATGGTCTCGAGGGCGACTTCAACCGCAAAGGCACCTCAGCGTTCAGTGGCAAAGTCGGGCAGAAAGTTGCTTCGCCGCTATGCACTATTGTGGACGATGGGACATTAGTTGACAGGCGCGGTTCGCTGACGGTTGATGACGAAGGCACGCCTGGTAAATACTCGGTTCTGGTCGAGGACGGCATCCTGAAGGGCTACATGCAGGACAAGCTGAACGCCCGGCTAATGGGCGTTGAATCGACGGGTAACGGTCGCCGTGAGTCGTTCGCGCATATTCCGATGCCGCGCATGACAAACACTTACATGCTCGCGGGTCCGCACGATCCGGAAGACATTATCGCGTCGGTCGACAAAGGTATTTACGCGCCGAACTTTGGCGGCGGGCAGGTCGATATCACGTCGGGCAAATTCGTGTTCTCGGCCAGCGAGGCCTACCTCATCGAGAAGGGCAAAGTGACGGCGCCGATCAAGGGCGCGATGCTGATTGGCGACGGACCCGAAGCACTCAACAAGATATCCATGGTCGGCAACGACCTCGAACTTGATTCCGGTGTTGGCACTTGCGGCAAAGAGGGCCAATCGGTACCGGTCGGTGTTGGTCAACCGACGCTCAAGATCGATGAAATTACTGTGGGCGGTACGGGCTAAATCAGCGTAAGCATTTTGACATAAGTCGCTTTTTTTTGCGGAGTTCACAACAAACATTGTGAGGTAGCTCACTGCATTGAACATAGTGCTACGATACTTTTACGTTATCTCAAGGAGGCAGATAGCAATGGCATTCGAAAATACAATAACAGAAGCGGACATGGACGCTAATTCCCAGCAATACGTGCAGGGACTGCGGGGCGAACTCAGCGATTTAGAACCTGATTTGTCGGTCGATGGCCTTTCAGAATCAATACTTTCCAGAATTATGGGCTTGTTTGGTGGCGGTAAATCCTGACCAAACATCCGATTCCCACTGGACAATAGCTTCCCGCTATGGAGAATGAATCGACCCCGGGGAAGAAAAGTCCAAAGATTATGTGGGTCTCGAAGCCAATCTACGAAAGCTTGCCCTACTTCTACCTGACGGTAGGAGCGCTCTGTCTGGGCGCCTCAATGTACGTCAATCACTGGCACTGGCCGACGATATGCTTCGTGGTCGGGCTGTTGTGTTTGGTGGCGGGGTTGGTTGTGCTTCTCAAGCGTCGTGACTATCGCGTCACGGATCGGCGCGCCGGTCAACGGCAGGACTACTAGTAAGCCTTAGAGCAGCGGCTCGTCCTTGTGCTCCAGATACCATTGGCGCTCGGTGGTGACCATCTCATTCATTTCTTCCAGCAGGGCGGCGCCTTCGGGGTCTTCGCGCAGGTCGTCGAACAACCAGATTCCGTACATCCAGTGATCGTTGACGATTCTTAAGTCGAGGAACTCTCGCAGTGCAGACGTCGCTTCGTCAATGTCGCCGCGTAAGGCGTGGATGTAGATATCCTGATCCTCGTAATCGAGGCCTCCGATGCGTTGGCCGGCCTTCATCAGCGCCAGGCTCTGATCAAACAGGTTGTTGGCACGGCCTAATTGTCCGTCCATATAGAAGAACATGCCGGCCGCGAACGCATTATTGAGGTTTGACGCATCGACGACCAGTTTGTCGTCGGCTATTTCGTTCGGGAATAGTTCCGCCACGATAGGTCGCAGCAACTCGACTTGATTGGTCGCGAAGTAGTAAAGGAACTTTGTCCTTGGCTCTCCAGGCTGCAGTCCTTGTTCCGGCATTGAGGCGATGATCTCGTTAGCCGCTGATAGAGTGTTCTGCGACAAGTGCAGACTGAGCTGGAGGTAGGCCGGCTTTCGTTCGAATCGCGACCCGAATTGGTCGATGCAGGCCTCGGCCATCGAGGTCAATCCAAGCTTCAGCTGTGTCATGCATTGGCTGAATAAGCTTCCCGAATGGCCAGGGTTGAGCTCGACCGCCCGGTCGGTCCAACGCAGGCCCTCTCCAGCGTTTCCCTGTTGCTCGAGAAAATAGGCTTTCGTCGAGTTAGTGCCGGAATTATCGGGGCTGGATTGCAATGACTTGTCGATCACCTCGATGGCCTCTTCGTTTCGGCCGATGCTCCAAAGTGAGTACGCCAGATTTGTTGCCAGAATTGGCGCCAGCGGATTGAGCTCGACGGCTTTTTCTATGTTCGCCAAAGACTCTTCAGTTCTGTCTTCGTCGCGTAGCAAGAGCGCATACCAGTGATAGGCCGTTTCGTAGTTCGGGCTGAGCTCAATCGCTTTCTTGAAATACTCCTCGGCTTTCTCGACCTGACCGCGCTCACCCGTAATATTTGCCAATGCCGTGTAGGCCTTGCCCGAGTTCGGGTCCAGTTCAAGTGCCTTGTCGATCGCGGCTTGAATCTGCTTTTCATTCTGTTCGAAGGGAATTCCGACGTGCTCGTCCTGCAAGATGAGTGAGTCAGCAATTCCTACCCACGCGTCCACGTAACCGGCGTCAAGTGCGACGGCCGCCTCAAAGTGCTTTTGCGCGCTGATTATTGCGTCGGCATTTCTTTTCGCCATCTCTCGCCGACCCAAAGCGTACTCGCGATGTGCCTCAAGACTGTTCGTGGGCGCCGCAGCAACGCGCTCTGTTTCTTCATCTGACATGACGATGTGCAGAGCGTTAACCACTTCGCGTGTAATCTCACTCTGGATCGCGAACAGGTTTTCGACCGTGAGTTCGCGTTCGTAAGTATCCGCCCAGAGATGTTCGTCTGTTGCGGCATCGATCAACTGCATGTTGATGCGCACTCGCGTTCCGGCTCGCTGAACGCCGCCCTCGAGAATCGTGGCAACGCCGAGCTCAGCGCCGATCGCCTGCATGGACATCGTCGTGTCACGGTAGCGCTCGGTTGAAGTGCGAGAGATAACCTTGTCGAGGGACGACAGCTTCGCAAGCTGGGTCAGTAAGTCATCGTGAATACCGTCGGCAAAGTAGTCGTCTTCTGCGACGTTGCTGCGGGTTCTGAGCGGCAGCACGGCAATCGACTTTTCCGTCTCCACGGCAACGTCGACTGGCGTCTCGGCAACGTCGTTGCGATCGAACTTGTCTGTAAGCAGAAACACAACCGCTATGCCCAGCATTGCGATAGTCAAGGCGTTGAGCTTCTTACCTGTGTTGGGCGTAATCGATTCGGTCAGATCGACATCTTCGGCCCGCACCACCCCGTCGGGCGTTAGCTCAAAAGCCCAGGCGAAGAAGACCGTCAAGACGAGACCAATCCCCAAAAGCAGAAGGATGACTTGAAACACCCAGTCGGGCGCTTCCATATTGTCGAGAAGAATGTCTGAGAGCTGCAGGATGAGCCACGCGGCAACGATGTAAGCGGCGCTTACACGGATAACGTTTCGGCGTTTGAGTTCTTCGAACAATGACATCGTGCGGATTCTACACGATTACAGGGACTTAACTGTCGTTTACGGCCGAATCGTGATCATCGTCAGACGGGCCATCCACATTGACCGCCTCGATGTCCCCCATCGTTTCGCTGCCATCCATTGCGTCTTCCTGACGCATATCGTGGTAGACGAGTTCGTGAACGCCGAGCGATACGGTGTCGCCATCCCGGAGGCGATATTTCTTGACCTGTTTTTCGCCAAGGAAAACGCCGTTGGTGCTATTAAGATCTTCTATGACGCAGCCGTTCTCATCGCTCACCAGTTGCGCATGGTGACGACTGACGAACTTGCTTTTGATATAAATCTCGTTGTCGGGCGAACGACCTACAATCACGCGACCCAGGGGGAATGTCAGGATATCCACGACTTCGCCATCGGTTCGCAATTCGATTCGCGTAACGTGCGAATTCGGGTTTGGTTTGCGCTCAGCTTCCAGTTGTCGGAGCTGATCGTAAACGCCGGTATTGCTCTCGTGCTCTTGCCAGTTCAGTTCTTCAGCCGCGGCAATGACATCGATTGCTTCAATGATATTTTTCTCATCGGCGAATGCACACAACAAGGCCGTGTCGCAAAGCGTGTTGATGAGTCGAGGTATGCCGCCCGAGAAGCGGTAGATGACATCAAAGCTGTCATCCGCGAACAGATCGGTTTCTTTTCTGCCACCCACGGCGAGGCGTCGCTCGATGTACTCGCGCATTTCGCGCCGATCCAGCGGGCCAATGTGGAAACGAAGACGAACGCGCTGTACGAGTTGCTTGAGCCCCTCAGAATCGAGCGTATCTTTCAGCTCGGGTTGCCCGGCAAGAATAATCCGCAGCACTTTTTCTTTGTGGGTTTCGATGCCCGAGATCATGCGAATCTCTTCAAGGACTTTCGTCGACAGATTCTGTGCTTCATCGACGATCAGTACGACTTTCTTGCCGCTCGAGTATTGCTCGATCAGGAACATATTGAGCATGTCCAGCAATTCAACCTTGCGCTTGTTGAATGGCTTGAAACCAAACTCGGTCAAAACGGCCTGCAGGAACTCGGTCGGTGTCAGCTGCGTCTGGGAAACGACGGCATATAAAACGTCATCCTCGAGTTCGGACAGAAAAGACTGCAACAGCGTTGTCTTGCCGGAGCCGATCTCGCCGGTAATGCCCACGAAACCGTCGGCGAGCCATATGGTCGATTCCATATAGGCTTTGGCACGCGCGTGCTGCTTGCTCCAGTAAAGGAAGTCGGGGTCGGGTGTTAGCCGAAACGGCTGTTCCGTCAGATTGAAGTGTTCAAGGTAAGACATTGTCGCAATGAGTTTACCTGCTTTTGGGCCGTACGGGCTATGCCGTGTTCTCCCCGTCTTATGTGTATCAGGTCACACTATGGCTAATTATGTTGATAAGCGCGTCCCGCTGTACCGCGGTGTCGGCTACAACGGTGACATGGCCCAGCTTGCGGCCGGATCGGGCGGCCTTCCCGTAGTCGTGCAGATCGCCCAGGCCAAGCGCTCGAGTTTTATCGGTAATTTCACCGATAAGATTGACCATCCCGGCATGCCCCTTGCCAGCGGTCGATCCCAGCGGCATGTCCAAAACGGCCCGCAAATGATTCTCGAACTGGCTGGCTTCTGAACCTTCGATGGTCCAATGACCGGAGTTGTGTACTCGCGGTGCGAACTCGTTGGCCAGCAGGTCATCGCCCGTGACAAAGAGTTCAAGCGCGAGTACGCCGACATAGTCGAGATGACTGAGCAAGCGACGCACGTATTCTGATGCCCGCTCCGCGAGCTGCGGCTGATCGACCGGTGATCGCGAGGTTCGCAATATTCCGTCGACATGAACATTGCGAGCCAACGGGTAGATAGCGATTTCACCACTGACGCTTCTGACGCCGATGCAGGAGACCTCGTAATCGAATGGAATCCATTGCTCCGCGATCAGCGACTGACCGCCAAGTGCAACCCACGCAGCGTCCAGATCGTCTTCGATCTTTACAACGAACTGCCCCTTGCCGTCGTAGCCAAGCCGACGCGTCTTGATGACGATCGGCAATCCGAGCGCATCTGCGGCTGTGTTCAGGTCTTCACGCGAATCGATAGCGTGGTAGCCCGGCAGCGGAATCTCCAGCCTCTCAAACAGCTTCTTTTCGTCGAGCCGATCCTGTGAGTGTCGCAGCGCTGCAGCGGGTGGATAGACCGGCGCTAAGCCTTCGATGTGTTGAAGTGCGGCAACCGGAACGTTTTCAAATTCGTAACTGATGACGTCGCAGGTTTCTGCGAGCGCGACCAATGCGACGGGATCGTCGAATGCGCTTTGAACGACTTTGCCGCAGACCGCCGCGGGCGGGTTTTCCGACGGATCGATGAAGCGGCACTCAACGTTCAGATCACGGGCGGCGAAGCCAAGCATCTGACCGAGTTGCCCGGCGCCAATAATGCCAATACGCATCGTTTTACTGGGAGGGGTCGTTGTCGCCCAGAACCCTGTCAGTCTGGTTCTTGCGATAGGCATCCAGCGCTGTTGCCACTACCTCATCGGTATTTGCCAGGATAGCCGCTGCAAGCAGAGCCGCATTGACTGCACCAGCGCGGCCAATAGCCATGCAACCGACAGGAATTCCCGCCGGCATCTGCGCGATTGAGAGCAGAGAGTCCATGCCGTTGAGTGCTTTGGATTGTACGGGAACGCCGAGAACAGGCACGCGCGTCTTGGACGCCGCCATGCCCGGTAAATGTGCTGCACCACCGGCGCCGGCGATAATGACCTTCAGGCCTCGTCCGGCCGCCGCTTCTGCATATTCGAATAACAGATCAGGTGTGCGATGCGCTGAAACCACCTGAGTCTCGTGGTGAATGCCAAGGGCCGCCAGCGTTTCGGCCGCGTGCTGCATCGTTTCCCAGTCAGACCGGGAACCCATAATAATGCCAACTTCTATACTCATCGCGAAATACTATCACTCTCATTAGCTAACGGCGCAGCTTTGCCATTTCGATGCGAAGCGCTTCCGGATCGATATGACGCATCAGTTTGCCGATGTATTGCTTCTGGCGACGCAATGCACCATGGGCTTTCATTTGTTGTGCTTCGAGGACGGCGTCGAGCAGGCCCTCGTCCAGCGGTAGGCCATTGAGCTCGGACTGTTTCAGCGTTATGAGTTCCTCACCCAATTTTTGCAACGCAATATACTCACGTTTTTTCGCGCTTTTGCTGGGCTTTAAATCATCCACTGGTTACAGTACTCCCCGCGGTCACTCCGCCGACTAGCGGCCGGAGTTTAACACGCGCAAGGAATCATCGAACATGGCTGAAATGGCGAAACGTGCATCGCTGGGCAAGGAAGAACTGGAGAACCTCGTTGCGCTGGCACTTGACGAGGCTCACAGCCTTGGCGTCGATCAGGCCGAAGTGGCAGCAAGCCAGGATACCGGGCTGTCGGCGACAGCACGTCTCGGCGACGTCGAGAATCTCGAGTTCACGAATGATCGCGGTCTTGGCATCACCGTTTACAAGAATTCCTGCAAGGGCAATGCGAGTACGTCTGACATCTCGCCAGCCGCAATACGTGAGGCGGTCGCCAAAGCCTGTTCATTCGCGACTTTTACTGCGGCTGACCCAAATGCCGGACTTGCCGATGCTGATCGCATGGCGACCGAGCCATTCGATCTTGATCTTGATCATCCCTGGGATGTCGACGCTAACCAGGCGATTGCTCTGGCGATCGAGAGTGAGGCGGCTGCGATGGCCCATGATAAGCGCATCAGCAATTCTGAGGGGGCGACGGTCGGCACCAACCGAGGCACGCGAGCGTATGGCAACACGCATGGCTTCATCGGGAGCTATTCCAAGACCAGTCACAGCATCAGCTGCATTGTGCTGGCGGAAGAAGATGGCGCGATGCAGCGTGACTATCACTACACGTCATCACGCGTTGCCAGTGATCTTGACGATCCTGCATCCGTTGGTGTGCTGGCCGCTGAAAAAACAGTCAACCGGCTCGGTGCCCGAAAAATCAAGACAACGTCGGCGCCCGTACTTTACATCCCGGAGCTGGCACGCGGCTTTATCGGGCATGCCGTAGGAGCGATCGCTGGCGGTGCTCAGTATCGACGTTCATCTTTTCTTCTCGACGCCGTGGGCGAGAAAATATTTCCGGATTTTGTGCAGATCCAGGAGCGACCTCATATCAAACAGGGCATCGCCAGTCGGTCGTTCGATGGCGAAGGCGTGGCAACCTACGATCGCGACATCGTCGCGAATGGCCAACTGCAGGAATATATCTTGAGTAGCTACTCGGCACGGCGCCTTGGCCTTGAAACGACAGCCAACGCGGGCGGCGCCCAGAATCTGTTGATACCGGGCAGCGACACGGACCTGCAAAAGCTGATTGCACAAATGGGGACGGGGCTCATTGTCAGAGAATTGATCGGTCAGGGCGTTAATGCCGTCACAGGCGACTATTCTCGCGGGGCTGTCGGTCACTGGGTCGAGAATGGTGAAATACAGTTCGCCGTGCACGAGGTGACTATCGCCGGAAACCTGCGCGATCTGTATCAACGCATCGCGGCAATTGGTAGCGATCAGGATTTGCGCAGTGGCATGCGCTGCGGGTCATTGTTGGTCGAAGAAATGACGATAGCCGGCGCGTAGTCCGACAGATAGGGGTTTTCCGCATCTCGTTGAAAGTGCGCATTAAGGCGCCTACCATCAGAGATAGATGAAACGTATTGCATTGATCGCAGCGTTCATTCTTGCTATTTCGACCGTTGCGGCCCGAGCCGATACCAATGTTGTTGTACTCAACATCAAGGGTGCCATCGGGGTCGCCACGGCGGACTACGTTTTGAGCGGTATTGAACACGCCGAAACATCGAATACTGACCTCATTATCATCGAGATGGATACGCCCGGCGGCCTGATGGCGCCGATGCGCGATATCGTTCAGGCCATTCTCGGCTCCCGCGTACCCGTGGTGACATACGTCACTCCGTCCGGCGCGCGCGCCGACAGTGCGGGAACCTATATCCTGCTCGCGAGCCACATCGCGGCAATGACTCCGACCACGCACCTCGGTGCGGCAACACCGGTTGCCCTCGGCGGCGGCGATGCTACTCCGGGGGATTCGCGCGAGGAGGAATCCGATGAAAATGCGGAAGAGGTACCGCCGACTGGCCCTGCAATGGAGCGAAAAGTGCTCAATGACGCCATCGCCTATATTCGTAGTCTGGCCGAGCGTTACGACCGCAATGCTGACTGGGCGGAAGAGGCCGTGCGAGATGCTGCAACGTTAACGGCACGACAGGCACTGGAACAAAACGTCGTCGATTTCGTTGTGGAAAATCGTGCAGAGCTGCTGCGCGTGATTGATGGAGTCGATGTAAAGGTCAATTCTGAAGTTGTGACGCTGGTGACCAGCAATGTCGTTATCGAAGAGTACGAACCCAATTGGCGCATCAAAATACTGTCAGCCATCGCAAATCCGGAGACGGTGCTGCTCCTGGGTCTCATCGGTCTGTACGGATTAATGTACGAAGGCTGGAATCCCGGCGCCATCGTACCGGGAGTTGTAGGAGTCATTTGTTTGCTGCTGGCTGCCTATGCGTTGCAGGTACTGCCAGTCAATTACGCGGGGCTCGCACTAATTATTGTTGGAGTGGCGTTGATGACCGCAGAGGCTTTCGCTCCGAGTTTCGGTGCGCTCGGGCTCGGCGGGATAGCGGCGTTCGTATTCGGTGCAATCATGATGTTTGACAGTGGTATACCGGGATTTGGGATCTCGATCACGTTCGTCGTGGTACTTGCGGCGACTTTTGCCTTGTTGTTTATCTGGCTCATCAGCTACCTGTTGAAATTGGGTAGGCGCGGTGCCGTTTCAGGCAAAGACTCCATTGTCGGCGGAATTGGTGTGGCGATGCGGTCGTTCTCGGGTGAAGGAAAGGTGTGGCTCGAAGGGGAAGCCTGGGCCGCGGGGAGGGGCGTCGCCGGA
>RCNB010001696.1_pt1 | contig 13735 bp, 10 predicted proteins | sample 2041321 | NCBI WGS metagenome assembly RCNB01 (sample SAMN09708232, study PRJNA481090) | Marine sediment metagenome, whole genome shotgun sequencing project. | reverse complement strand
TGGAATCAGGGAGGAGATGAGTCATGCGGTATTTCAGAAAGACCAGTGCAAATCTTCGCATTGGATTGAGCCTGTTTTTGGCCCTACCCTTCTTGGGGGTATGTACAGCAGACCTGGCCCAGGCAAGCGAGAGCAAGATCGAGGGCGAAAAAGCGTCAGGAAAGCATGATTTCCAATGCAGCGGCTCGGAGGTCTGCAGAGAAATCTCTACAGGACTGCCATTTCGTATATTGCCCAGATCGTTTTCCAACGTCTACAAGAGCCAGAAGGCTTCACCAGATGATATCGCCCGAGCCAGCGTTAGGGCCTTTTGGCCACTATATGTTTTTGCGCGCGAAGGACTCGACCTTTCAGATCCAGCAGCACCGAATGGGTGGTACCAGGTTAGCGAGACGGAGCAAGGCCCACCCCTTGGGTGGATGCAGACACGGGATGTACTTGAGTGGCGACAGGCCCTCGTGGTATCCTACACGCATCCGGGCTTCGGTGGGGAGGAACGACAACGCGTGTTGATGTTCCGCAGCAAGAAAGATCTGGAGACCATCATTCATTCCCAGGACATGGTAGGTAAGGCAGTTGAGCTTTACAAAGGACTCTACCGGGGCGATATTGCTGGCAGCTTGATCAGTAAAGAACCCGAATTATTCGTGGACATCAACCGGACCTTTTATCTCTTACCCATCCTAGATTTCGAAATCATTGAGATTGAAGGTGACGAGGCGCGCCTGCTTCAATTGGCAGCCGCCATGCCGGGAAAGCGAGGGTCCGATACCCTCGAAAATCAGGATTACCGAACGAAAGCAATGCAGAAACCTCAATCACAGGATGAGGGGGTCAAGGAACTTGGTATTGACATCGTGTTTGTGATGGATATGACCCTGAGCATGCAACCTTATATAGATCGCACAAAAATGGCGATTGTAGAAATCGCCCATCGAATCAAGCAAAGTAATATCAAGCAGAAGATTCGCTTTGGCCTTGTTGGTTACCGGGATGACGTGTCCAAAACACCGGCCTTGGAGTTCACCAGCAGAAACTTCACTCCGGATTTGGTCGACATGGCGACATTCATCGAAATCCTTGACGAAAAGGCTCAAGCGGCAAAGGTCAGCAGTGTTGGGTATCCCGAGGAAGTGTTCGCCGGCGTGGAGACAGGACTGTTGTCGAACTGGAATGAAGAGTCTCTCCATTTCATTGTCACAGTAGGGGATTCGAGTTCTCATCCCGTGGGGCACGAGCAGAACACCACTGGCAAAGATGCGGATGTATTACGTCGCTCTGCGGAAGATAACCAAGTTCATATATTGGGGATACATCTGTTGAATCCGCGCCACCCTGAAGATCACGCAATTGCCAGGGAACAGTATTCTCTCCTATCCAGAGTCCGCGGTAAACAGGACAGTTCTGCTTTCGTGGAAATCGACACTGCGGAGACAGAGACATTTCAAGCTGTCGTTGAGGCCATAACTAAGATTTTTTTAGGCATACTCTCAGACCTTCAGTCGGGAAAGGTGGATGTTCTCGCAGAAGTCGACAGGCCGCCCGAAAAGGTTACGGGTGAACCGGACCCGGTTCGGACGGCAACGCAAGCCGCTCGTGAGATTGCTGGGGCGGCCCTCGTGGAGTATCTGGGTAGAGAAGCAAATCCACCGAAAGACATCCTCGCATGGGCCTTGGATAGGGATACGACCAATCCCGCCATACGTGCCTTAGAGGTCCGAGTGCTGGTCAACAAGCGACAATTGAGTGACCTCATTCCAGCACTGGAGCAGGTTCTCAGTGCCATGGATCGCGCCAAGATGAGCCAGATGCAGTTTTTCGATGCGCTGCAGGGCGTTTCAAGTCAGACAATGAAGAATCCTGAAGCAATCAATCAGTTTGGAACATTGGCGGAATCGGGTCTGCTGCCGGCATTTCTTCAAGGTCTACCCTACAGGAGTGAAATCCTGTCTTTGAATGCCGAGATGTATGCATCTATGACGGCTGAACAGCGTGCTGCCTTAGAGAGGAGCCTACGTGCAAAGCTGCAACAGTACCGCGATATCAATGAACAGGTGGATGGCTGGGTCAGGTTGAACGATTCTGATCCTGACATAAACAAGGTATATCCACTTCATCTGGATTATCTGCCATGACGATCTAAATTAAAAACGCAATTGGAGTTTCCCAACTCTTCGCGAAGGACTACAGCTCAATTTACGTTAGGATAAATCGAAAGAAAAGTTGAAATAAAAAGGAGGCAATCGATTATGAAGAAATATTGGCCGATAGTGTGCGTTATCTCTGTTTGTGTTTGTTTGTTAATCGGAAACCTTGCGTATGGATCAGAGGACGCAACAGCCGAATCTTCTCCGGCGTCGTCACCGGATACGGGTAATCCAGAGGTGGTTGTCGAAAAAGCACCGGACGTTTCCGGTAAGACTCCAACGTCAGAACAATATAATCCTGAGGCCGTAACTCCTTCCAAAGACGAAAAACCTGAACCGGCTGAAAGCCAGGAGGTTACTGAGTCGGCGAAGACTGTCGAAGGTTCCAAGGTCACAGAAACACCTCCGCCCAGCCCCGGGGATAGGGCTGAAGTAACTGCTACACTGGCCATTGTGTGCAGTGGCGAAGGGGTGTGCCGGGAAAAGCTGACAGGCCTTCCGTTTCGCCTGCTTCCACGGTCATTCTCAAATGTCTACAAGACTAAGAACGCTGCTAATGACAATATCGCAATTGAGAACGTCAGGGCTTTCTACCCCCTATACGTTTTTGCCCGTGAAGACATCAACCTCTCTGATCCTACCAATCCCAAAGGCTGGTATCAGGTAGGCCAGTCGGTGCAAGGACCCCCTGTGGGGTGGATTCAGGCCCGAGATGCGCTGGAGTGGAAGCAAGCACTGAGCGTCTCTTACACACATCCGGGCACCGGAGATGAAGAGCGCCGCCGGGTGCTCATGTTCAAAGACCTGCAGGACCTTCAACAAATTGTGGATTCCGAGGTACGCGATCAGATGGCCTCCTTTCTATACAAAACTATTGAGGAAGGTAAAAATCAAGCCGCCATTGTCAGCAAGGAGCCTGAGCGGTTTGTGGATATTACCAGAACCTTTTACCTGCTCCCCATTGTTGATTTTCAGACAGTAGAAATTGAGGGAGACGAAGCCCGCTATCTACAAATAGCAGCGGCAGTACCGCGCGAGCGGGGCGCCGATACACTGGGGGACCCTGAATATCGTGAGCAGGCTCAGCAGCCGGGGAGCATTTCGGGAGACGCGGCCAAAGCCCTCGGGATTGATTTAGTGTTTGTAATGGACATGACCCGGAGCATGCAGCCCTTTATTGATCGCACGAAACAGACCCTAACCGAGCTGGCGCGTACTGTTGCCAGTAAAAACGTAAAACAAAAAATGCGGTTCGGCCTGGTGGGTTACCGGGATAACGCCTCCAAGATACCGGCCCTGGAGTTCACGGCCAAGAACTTCACGCCTGACCTGTTGGAAGTAGATCCTTTTGTGGCGCTTCTGGAAGGTGAGGCTAAGGCCACAACCTTTGGCAGCGTGGATTACCCGGAAGAGGTATACGCGGGGATCGAAATGGGATTGGCTTCGGCCTGGAACGAGGGGTCCCTTCGATTTATCTATTTGGTGGGCGATGCCAGTGCTCACGAGGCAAATCATGAACAAAGCACCACCGGTAAGGACGCCAATGTGTTGAGTCTTGTAGCAAAGGATGCAAACGTCCACATCCTGGCCGTGCACTTGTTAGATCCGAGGATGCCTTCGGATCATGATCTTGCCAAAAAGCAGTTCTCGACATTGTCAGGAATCGAAGGTTCGGAGGAATCGGCCTTGGTTCAAATCCAGGCCGATGACGAAGAGAGTTTTGTCAACGTCATACAAAACAGCGCCAAGGTGATTTTCGACGTCATTACCCAAGCTCAAAGCGGTGCCGTCATTACCGCCGGGGGTGACACACCTGCTGGTGATAAAGACAAGGATGCAGGCTCTGTAGCCAAGCAAAAGATGGATAAACTCATGGACACGGCACTCGTTGAGTACTTGGGAAGGGAAGCCAATCCACCAAAAGACATCATCGTGTGGGCCGTTGATCGTGATTTGACCAATCCCGCGATCCGTAGTCTCGAAGTAAGAGTACTGATAAACAAGGCGCAGTTGAGCGATTTGATCAATGCCATCGATCAGGTCACACAGGCCATGGCCCGTGCCCAAGTCAGTCAAATGCAGTTTTTTGAGGCCTTACAGGGCATAACCACGCAGGCGATGAAGAACCCTGAAGCGATCAATGTGTCTCGGCGACTGGCAGACGCAGGTTTGCTGCCGGCCTTCATACAGAGTCTACCTTATAAAAGCGAGATTTTGTCCCTGACTGACGAAATGTACGCATCAATGACTGCGGAACAGCGTTCCACATTAGAGAACAGCCTGCGTGCTAAGCTTCAACAGTACCGAGACATTAACGAGCAGGTTGATGGCTGGGTGAGGTTGAACGAAACCGATCCTGAGGGCAGCAAGGTCTACCCACTGATATTGGATTATTTGCCGTGATTGCAAAGAGTTATATGCGTCTGAATAGACACATCGCCAAGTGTCCGTGATGGATCAAAGACAGAGCCGAACAATGCAGCACCATAAGAGCAATACTCCGCCGGTCCTTGTGATGGAAGCGGTGTCAAAATACCGTGAGCAGGGAGGTGTGGCCTTCGAACTCCAGATTCCGGAGTTTAGCTTACGGCAGGGTCAATTTCTTGGGCTTGTGGGTGAAAGTGGTTGCGGTAAGAGCACCTTGCTTGATATGCTTGCGCTTGTTCTGCGTCCCACATCCTGCGGTCGGTTTGAGCTATATTTACCTGCTGCGGGAGATGTGACCGAGTCCATTGATATCAAGGCGCTGTGGGAGGGGAATGATGAGGCGGAATTGGCCCGACTTCGGCGCAACTACTTGGGATATATACTTCAGAGTGGCGGCTTGCTGCCCTTTCTCACTGTGCGACAAAACATCAGGTTACCTTGGCGAATTAAGGACAAGGTTGAGAAACACGAGCCCTTTCAGACGATGACATCCAAAATGGGGGTGGATGCGTTGTTGAACAAAAAACCCCAATACCTTTCGGGCGGTCAACGTCAGCGTATTGCTATTCTGAGGGCCATGGTTCATCAGCCCATGCTGATACTGGCGGACGAGCCAACAGCAGCAGTCGACACAGAACGGGCCCGAACCATCGTTGGGGACTTTCATGCCCTTGCAAAGGCAAATGGGAACACCATCGTCATGGTCACTCACAATTTCAAATTGATCGAACCGGTAGCAGATTCAGTTTACACCTACAAAGTATCTGAGATTAACAACATGCTTACCCGTTCGGTGTGCGTACCTTATGAATAAGCAGAGAATTAGGTCGAATCGGGTGGGAATTGTCGCACAATTGGCGATATATGATCTCGTTCATGAATGGATCCTAAGCCTTTGCCTGGTTCTGGCGTTTGCTGCCGTGATTGCGCCGCTGCTATTACTTATGGGTCTGAAGCATGGTACCATCGCCACGTTGCGCCACAAACTGATACAAGATCCCGTATATCGGGAGATCCGGCCTGCTCAAACTCGCGAGTATCCGGCCCAATGGTTTGATGGCATTGCTGGTCGACCCGAGGTCAGCTTTCTTACGCCGACAATCCTGGCCGCCTCGTCTATTATCAGCGTCGTCGACCCTGCTACTCGTGGGACGAAAATCTATGACCTTCTTCCCACAGGCCCTGGGGATCCATTGATCCTGGAAAACGGGGGGGAAATCCCGGAAAGAGATCAATGCGTTGTGACAACTGCGGCTGGGGACGAACTGAACCTATCAAGGGGCGATTTTTTGAAGGTACGCGCAACCCGCAGCAGTAGAGGACGTCGGGAATTCGGTGAAGCCTCTTTGCAGGTGATGAGCATACTGAATCCACGAGCAAGCGGGATACCCAGGGTATATGCCCCTTTATCTTTCGTGCTGGACGTGGAGAGCTACAAAGAAGGCCTGGCCGCACCGTCTCGCGGGTGGTCTGGGGGGACGCTGCGTCCCTATTTCAGTTATGACGGCATTTTGTTAGTGCTGCCACAGCCCTTAAGTCCCGTTAAAGAGAGCGGGCTGATCATTAACACCGGCTTGACATCAATAGAAAAGATAGATGCCGAAAAATTTTCTGCCAGGGCGGGTTTCTCCTTAAAGGAAAACCTGTATGCTTACGACTTGCGGCCGTACCAAAATGCGGTTCACTTCTCGAGCCTGTCGGCTGTGAAGAACAAACTGCGGGGTCAGGGATCTATTTTGCTTCCTTATGCTGATGATATTCCATTGAAGGTGTCAGAAGGCCCAGAAAAGAGAGCCCTGGGCCTTTCAATCTCAGCCTTAGAAGCTAAAGTGCTGGGTCTACCCGAATTGCCCTGGGGGAAACTGGAATCCAATCCGCCGAATCAGAAGCTACTTCAGATACTGTTGCCTGTGGGGACAAATCAGTCTGAAAGCATTGTGGTGTCAACGAACGGAGTGGCTGGACGGCTCACATTTCCGTTAGTGCGGAAAGGCGTCAGTTTCGGTAATCTCCCAGTGGTACCGGCAGAGCTCATCGGGATTTTGCGCACGGCCAGGCAGCGACTCGTCACTTACAAAAACAGTCAGGATGAGTTTTTGCTTTCACGGACTGGCTTTCGTGGCTTTCGTCTATATACACGCACGATCGATGATGTGGTACCGCTGGCCCGGGAGCTGAAGAAAAGTGGTATTGAGGTCATCGCCCAGACTGAATCCATTGAGCGCGTTCGGATCTTAGATAGAGGTCTGACCAACATATTCAGGTTGGTAGCAGTTGTTGGGATTGCGGGTGGGATTGCGGCGCTTATTGCAAGCCTCTATGCTGCGGTGGAGAGAAAGCAGCAGGAGTTGAGTGTGATGCGGCTTATCGGCCTGTCCCGCCTCAACGTATTTTTGTTTCCGATTTATCAGGGAATCACCATGGCACTGATGAGTATGATCGTTGCCATGGGAGGATATTTCTCACTTTCCGCAGTCATTAACCGTGTTTTCTCAAGTGACCTGGAGATGGGAGAACGGATATGCGAACTGCCGCTTAGTTACCTCGTGATTGGCACCGCAACCACTGTAGTCGTTGCCCTGATGAGTTCGTCGTTTGCCGCCTGGAGAACCACCAAAATCGATCCAGCTGAAGCGTTGCGCTATGAGTAAGAATTTTATTAGTTGTTTGGTAATGATACTGGCATTCTGGTGTTCAGCAAGTGAATTAGATGCAGGTGCGTCCCCGATGACGCCCTTCAATCCAAGACCTGCTGAAGGGGATCTAATATTGCCCATGCCAAATGGAGCGGAAATGGTCTTCCGAAAAATCGCCGTGCCCGGCCGAAGTTTCTGGGGCGCATCAGGCCGTATTGTACAGCTTGGAGACGGTGAGGGGGATATTTTCGAAGGTCTCCAGCGGGTTCAGATCAGTGGATCATTCCCGGCCGAATCGGGGGACTTCTGGGTATATTACCTGGGTAAATATGAAGTCACCAAGGCCCAGTTCGCCGCCGTAATGGGAGTTGAAGCCTTACTCACGGTCAGTGGAGACTCGGCGGAAAACGCCAAACTCCAGCGCTTGACTGGGTTACAGTTGGAGAAGGCCCTGGCCAAGCCGCTGGTCTTCGTGAGCTGGCACTCTATTCGAGAATTCATCCATCTCTACAACCTTTGGTTATTCGATGAGGATCATCCGGAACGCATAGCAAATCTACCCAAACTGAGCGGCTCTCCCGGTTTTGTCAGGCTGCCTACGGAGATCGAATGGGAATACGCTGCACGGGGGGGAGACCAAGCGCTCCAAGAGGGCAGCTTCAAGAATAAGCTCCCTTTCCCTGCTGAACAGATGGTTAAACACGCTTGGTTTCTCCGTAATGCCAAGCATCGGGTAAGACCGATAGGGCTGAGGCTTCCCAACCAGCTCGCTCTTTATGACATCCTGGGTAACGCCCAGGAACTGACAAATGACTTGTTTCGTCCGGAAATATGGCAGGGAAAACCTGGCGGTTTAGCCGCCCGTGGCGGGAGCGTGGCAACCAGGGGGATTGACATGCGTTCCTCACGCCGCGAAGAGGTGGAGATCTATAAATGGAATGAGGAAAAGAAAAGAATGCAGGAGTGGCGGTCTTACAATACCGGCATTCGACTGGCGATCGGTTCGAATGTCGTTTTGAGTCCAGAAAATAGAGGCATCCTTGAGCAGGAGTATGCAGATTATAAAAACAACATTCGAGCGAACATGCCCGTAGGCAAGACTCTTGACAATCCGGTGGCGCAAGCAGCCACACAGTTAACAGACGCCCGCGCAACCTTACAGAGCATTATGGATCAGAACCACAATCTCAAAGGCGAGTTGAGCAGGTTGCATAGGTTTATCGAGCAGGCCGAAGAGAAACTGGACTACGCCCAAAGGGAAACCGCGCGAAGCACTGCCCAAGATGCCCTGCGCCAGGCTACCGATTTGGGACGGGATATGTTCAAGTTGGAAAGCCTACGTCAGCAAAAAGCGAAGGCGGAACGTCTCGCCGAGCTATCCACACGATACCAAGATATTGTGACAACTATTGAAAAGGAGATCAACCGCCGTAAAAGGTATGCCCAACAGCTCTTAGTGCGGTATAGTGAAGAAGTGGGCGGGCTTGGTGAATACAGTTCCACATACATCTCTCAAGCCTTGCGGGCGTTGGGGAAGAAAAACCTGACCAAGCGCGCCGAAGTGGCATTGGAACTACTCACCCAACATGTTGGTGGATATCAAAAAACTCGTCGTATTGAGTCTGACAAATGGTGGCGTGATTTCCACGGCAGGTTCAAGAAACTGGCTGACTGAACGTTAACCGTAAGATTTTGGCCTTAAAAAAGTTGTTAGTGGAAGGTGGTGCCTTATTTCAGAACGCCAAACTAATACCGTTAACCTTATTACACGGAGGGAAACAGGCAATGTTTGTAAAATGGCTTAAAGCAGTCTCGATGCTGGCCGTAGTTGCCTTGCTTATCTCGGGTTGTGCTACGACCAACCAACAGGGAAACGCGCAAGCAACAAGCTCTGGATCATCCTCAGATCAAAAACGCACGCGGGTCGAAGGCGCTGGAATCGGTGCACTTGTTGGGGGGGTTTTGGGCTATGCATTGGGTGGAAAAAACAAGGCCACAGGTGTACTTATCGGCGCGGCGCTGGGCGCGGGCGCGGGGTATCTTGTTGGAAATGAAGTCGCAAAGCGCAAACAGAAGTATGCAAGTGAAGAAGAGTTTCTCGATGCGGAAATTCAAAATGCGACTGCATTCAATCGCGTGGCACGTGACTATAATGAAGGGCTACGGGTGCAGATAGCGGAACTCGACCGGGCTTCAGTGGAACTAAAGTCACAATATAATGCCGGAGCTGCCTCTCAGCAGGATTTGAAGAATAAGAGAGCTGATGTTCAGAGTGAACTCGCCAGAAGTGAAAAATTCTATGATCAGCTAAAGAAAGAATATGACATCAAAATGGCCGTCTATCAGGAGCAGCAGAAAAAGCGCCCTCAGGATGATGTATACCTGGTAAAACTAGAGAAGGAGATCCTCGAATTGAGAAATAACCTCGAACAATTAAGTGCGCAATCCAAGCAACTGGCCAGCATTGATGAAAGACTAACCATATAGCTGGGTGACTGACATGAAACTTACTTCAAAGACCAATGGCGTGCTTTTCTCAGTCCTTCTCATTATGATGGCCGGAGGATGCGCCGGCACCACCTCTACAGATCCCAAGGAAGGCGGGCTGATAGGGGGAATTCGCGGTATTTCAAGCGGCGAGTATGAGGAGCGTATCAAGCAACGAGAGGAGCGTTTGCAGAGACTGGGGGAAATGCAAAAAGACTTCGATACAGAGCAGGCTGCCCTTGAAGCTGAAAAAGAGGCCAAGGCCAGAAAAGTTGCGGAACAAAGGCGTGAGCTTGAGGAGCTCCTTGAGAAGACGGAGGCATTGACGATTGGTGTAGAAAAGTTTCAAGCCAAGTTAGGTCAACAAGCGACGATGCAGAAAGATCTGAACAGTAAGCTGTCCCAATTGCAAGAGAAGATTTGCAGCCTTTCCGTGGAGAGCCACAAGGGGATCGAAGTGGAACAGTTGGAAGCAGAACGCGCATCGTTGGAAAAGGAATATCGGCTGCTATTGGATCTTTACCGTGAGCTAAGCCAATAAATATGACATCTACTCAATACCGAACCCAGATCAAACTCCAAGTGTTTAGGTGGCTCAGTTCTCTTGTCCTTTGTATCTTCGTTTTCTGGTTGCCAACACAGATCAATGCTCAAGGCATCATGCAGGAAGTGGCCGAGGCAGTTCATAAATACCACATCCGCCAACCACCTGTTGAGACAGTTTTGGCCGTGTCTATTGAAGGGCTAACCGAATTCCTGCAAACACTGGACCCTCATTCGAAATACCTTACGGCTGAAGTATATCGCAAAATGAAGCGAATTGAGAAGGAAGGGTACAATGGTATTGGGACTGAAGTGGCTCGAAACAAGCATGGTATTGTTTTAATCCCTTTCTATGGAGGCCCTTTGTATAGAAGCGGCATCAGAGAACGTCAATACCTGATGGCGATTAACGGCCACAAAACAGAGAGTATGGATCTAAACGAAGTGGGAAGATTGCTTACAGGTCCACAAGGTTCGACCGTCACTCTGCGGGTGTCACCTTACCAAGGGAGTGCATACCGGGATGTCATGCTCTTCAGGGAGAGATTTACGCCGCCATCAGTCGAAGTCATAACAGAATCGAAGATTGAATATCTTCGGATACGTCATTTTGTTTCGCACCGCACCGTACCGAGTCTGACAGTAGCGATTAAACGAATGAAGGCTAAAGGGCTTCCGGTGATTTTGGATTTGAGAGATGCGACGGGCGGCGATCTCCACGAGGCACTTGACGCCGTGTCATTGTTTCTGCCGGGAGGGAAGCCTATTGGTAAGGTAACAGGTAATTCTGGCAATGAGCAGTTCTTTTACTCTCTGCCGGATCAACAGCTTCTCTCCGATAGAATTCTGGCCCTAGTGGGCCCCACGACCGCGAGTGCGGCAGAGCTCTTTTTAGCAGGATTAAAGCATTATTCGAGGGCAGTAGTGATAGGTCAGAGAACCTATGGGAAGTGTACTTCCCAAAAATACATAGAGCTATCAGACGGGTCTGCCCTTAAGCTTACTAACCTTAGGATATTTTATCCATCAGGAGAATTTTGTAACGGTGCAGGGTTGATCCCAGACATCATGGTCACGGATAGGGAGTTGTATCAAACAACAAGGCTTATCTCCGAAGGCATCAAGGAATTGCAGCTTAGCATTCGAAAATAATTGACGTACCCATTCAGCCTTGGACCGCTTTTTTTGTTGATTTCATTCGCAAATGGTGCTAATTTTAAATAGTTAGTGTATGTAAAGTTTTTCAACAAAGTGGAAAAGAATTTCCCATAAGTTCCAATATATTGACCACATTTCATATCCTCTTGCTCGGGCATAATGGGGTAACTACTTAGAAAACCTATTAAAAGCACAATCAAATTAAATTGGCATAAATTTTGCAGGATTTTGATAAGATAAGAGCAGGCTATTCCAAACCGTTTCGTTTCTATAGGTACTGACGAAACCTCAGCTATCATTAACAACGGCAACCTAACCACACATACCCTTAGCAACCATGTTTTTGACTTTTATTAACACTTCACATAAGAGGAGTTTCAAGCATGTATAAGGCAATAAGACATAGGGGTGACGTTTCTCAGTCATTGCTATCTGCCATTCTTGTTCTGTTATTGATAGTTTGTTTTTGGTTTTTCGGAGTCGAACAAGTCCGGGCGCAGGACGAACAGGAACTGCCCATAGATGAAGCCGGCCTAATGGCCTTGCGACTCTGGGAAGAAGGCGAGAGAGAGCAGGCCATTGCCAAGGCCGCCCGCCTATATTGGGACTATTTGTTCGCCCAACCGTCTCCATATTACTCGACCTTTGACCTTTGGTTCAGGCACGAACAGACGCGGAAATGGCTCAAGGACCCGAAACACAATTTACCGCTTCCTCTACCACCTATGCCACCAAATGCTTTCCCGTCGCCTCCCTTACGTACCTCCCCCTACGCGTCACAATATCCATACGCCTATACATCGCCAGGTCCGTACCCCTATGCACCGCAATATCCATATCCATCTTATTACCCTTCACCCTATTCCATGAGTCCTTACTTTTGGTCACCATCGCCATACTACCATTTCTATAGACATCATGCGAAACCCGGAAGGAAAGGCAGGTGATAGGAGTTTCCGCGAACGCTTTAAAAAAGGAGGTTTGAGCAGTGAAGAAAGAATGCCCGTTGGTTGTTTTTAACATTCTCATATGTGTGATGCTGTTCATGGCAGGATGTGCGACCGAAGGCCGCTACATGACCACGTTTACCCCTGAACAAGAGCCTCCCAGGCACTTAGACATGGGCTATAACGGCCCCAAAGCGAATATTGCCATTGGCGCGTTTGAGGTCAAGGCACGGGGTGCGGCTCCCTACATTGGCGACGGACTCCGCGAAATGCTCGAAACAGCGCTTTTTGAATCGAAGCGCTTCAATGTTTTAGACCGCGCGGATCCAAAACGTAGACTTGCCGAACAAACCCTCAGCTACTCCAAAATGGCGGAACCAGGGTCGAAAAAACTGGGCGGCCAGTGGGGTGTTGCGGAGCTTTTGATTTATAGCACAGTGACAGAGTTTATGGCGCAGCAGAGTGGAGCTGTGGTTGGTGCAAAACTTCCCAAAACCCCGGAAAAAACCGAATCTCATCATAAACAAAAGGCCCGTATAGGCGTTGATGTAGAAGCGGAAGCCGAAGCAACAAAGGCCCACATGGCCATTGATATTAAAGTCGTAGATGTTGCCTCTGGAAAATTGGTCGCGGCAAGGCGAATTTCAGGATCTGCACTATCTGGAATGGTAACGGCTGAAGGAACAATTAGTGAAGGAGAGTACGAATTACCGCTCAGCCTCGGTGTATTTAAGAATACTCCTATGGAGCTGGCCATTCGAGACTGTGTCTATCGGTCCGTGGTTTACGCAAGCCATGCTGTGCCTCGAAAATATTTCATACATTGAGTTTTCAGGGGGAAAAATTCTCTCCTGATTGCTTTCTTACAGTTTTGAAATTTGTATCAGTATCAAATTTGGAGACTGACTCTCGACGAAGAATAGTTGAATTCAGTACTCAGTTCAAGAAAAAGGGCAACTTGGCAGGAAAATTCTCCAGAGGAGTCTGACCCTGTCAAAATCTCTAATCCACTAAGGCAAATTGGGGGGCAACAATGAAGTTGGTGGAAATGATTCCTTTGGTCGGTGTTCTGGTGATGATCTTCGCTGGAGTCGCGTTTTCCGCCGCCCAGACCCAGACCCCATGGGAAACCTCCGAAGGTAGTGCGTGTTTTGAAGGCTGGATCAGAGAGATCACGATAAGATTGAATTCATACGATGGGGGTGAGGAATACAACAAACGTAAGCCATGGCAGATCAACCAGTACGGTATACTCGAGACCAGTCCGAAGTACAGCTCTTCAACGGCAATCTCCCCTGAGCAATGGCCAAATTACGGCGGCAACAAATACTGGTTCATGTGGGACTACTGGCATGAACCTGGTGGAGTATGGAGGGAGAATGCTCTGAAT
>RCNB010001695.1_pt1 | contig 13747 bp, 13 predicted proteins | sample 2041321 | NCBI WGS metagenome assembly RCNB01 (sample SAMN09708232, study PRJNA481090) | Marine sediment metagenome, whole genome shotgun sequencing project. | reverse complement strand
TCAGCCACTGCTTACGCTCGGACGGGGACGCCTCCGGGAAACCCCGCTCCAAGGCCTCTTGGGCATCCTGCCGGTGATAGCGGATCAAGGATCCGTACAACCAGCCGAGAAACCGACCCGCAGCGGCGTTTGCGAAAATGCTCTTGAGTGACTTGTTGCCGTCGTCATCAGATTCCCAGCGTAGACGGACGATTCCGTTCACCGAATGATCGATAAGGGTACGCAACAATTTTTCACTCTTGCGGACTTCCGACTGTGCCTTCTCCACATCGCTCACATCGCGGAACATGAGCACCTGACCACCGCGTGACGACGAACGACTCGTTGCAATCCTGGAGACCTGAACGTGCAAAAAACGACCGGTGGACGTCATCATTTTCTGCGGCTCACCAGAATCCAGCGCCTGAAACACTTCGGGCGAATCGTCACCAAAAAGATTTTCCAGAGGTTCTCGCAGTGCCGCTGACTCCTCAATCGAGAGCATGGTCTCGGCGGTATGGTTCAAGCCGATAACTCGGCATTGGTCGTCGATCACGACAACCGGGTCCTGCATATTCTGGAAAACGGTTTCGTAGGCCAAAGGCGTGAATTCGATTATTTGCTCGCCGATGATCAGCCACGCATAGATTGGCAACATGGCCGCGAATACGATCGGTACGTAAGAAATTGTATTCGGCCCGAAACCCATATCGTAAGCGGCCGTCGTCGCCAGCGGTGCTATACAAGCGGCAATCAACATATAAAGTCCGCGGCGCTGAGCGCGCGTAACAGCTGAACTATGAACGACAAGCGTCAGCATCGCAGCGCCGATCACGGCATAGCTATAGGGCAAGTGGACGAACAGGAACCAAGGTCCCCATCGATCCGGTCGCGTCAGAAACTCGCCGGACTCATTCGCGATTGGTAAGAACCACATAATTTCGTGAAAGCTATTCGTTGCTGCGAGGACAACCGATAGCACCGGAATGATCATCAGAAGCATCAGGGTGCGTGGTGGCGTTTCGGAACCGGTGTACTCGCGAAAGCATACGTAGGCAACGATGGGCACCAGTGCGGTACCGATGAAATGGCCAGTCCGCCCGATTGAAAAGACCTCGAAGGTGCTGGACATCAACTCAATCGCACCGCCCATTACCCAGATACTGACGACAACAAACAGGACGCCGATTGGCATGCTGCCAACCTCTCGTTTACTGGCAACCAGTCGCACGCCCAACGATAAATAGCAGGCGGCGCTGAAAATCAGCAGTACAGACAATGCAACCTCAAGGTTCATTTTTTGCCAAGCTCGATTTAACGATATCCAGACGCTGATATTACGGGTCGCAAGTTGTTGATTCTCGGACGTGTTTCTCAGCTTTGCTCAAGAACCCGAACCACTTGTGGTCAATTATTCACAAATTGGCATAATAGGCGAGTTCGCACTGGGCGAACCGACGTCATAAGTAGTTGTTTGTATTGCTTATTTGTTAAGCAGGCGTTCGAGAAAAGCGGCACGTCCGAAAACGGACAGTGTCTGTAGAAATCTGAAGGAGTCGCCCTCGTTTTCGACCAATTTCTGACGGTAGGGATCATCTTTGCTGCGGGCGGTGAGTCGCCAGTAAAACAGGACGATCGTCATCAACAAGCGTGTTCGCGTCAAGTCGAAAAGCAGCTCGAGCTCTGCCGCAAGAAGAGGGTTGCTGTCTTGGTAGCCCGCCACAAATGGAGCAATGATTCGCATTGGGTCGCTGCCATCTTCTCGCAAATAAGCGGCGGCCGTTGAAACGTCAATAATGCGCGGCGCCCTGAGCATGTCACCGAAATCGATAATACCCGTCACCTCACCAGTCTCTCCAAGAAGAACGTTCTCTCCGTGTGCGTCGTTATGAATGACTTGTGAAGGCAGGGATGCCAGTGCCGGCTTAACTCTATTGTCGAAGTCGTCGAATACGGCCTCAAGAAGCGAGCGAATATTTGAGTCGTCAACATGAACGAGCAGGCCTCGAAGTTCATCGGCGCGCTGCGTATCCCAAAGCAACTCCTGTGAGTCACCCGGATGCGAGAAGTCCTGAAAGGCAATATCCAGTGCGGCGAGGCGTTGGCCAAACTGGGCCGCGATGTCCGGTGTAACGTCGCTGTCATCAAGCAGCTGGCCATCGATCCAGGTCACGACGCGCAAACAAACGTCCGACGCTTCGTTTGTCTGCACCATGCCACGATCACTTCCTGCCAAGGTGTGAATGATTCTGGGCACGCTGCCAACGCCACATTCCTCCAGGTGGAGAAGTGCCGCGATTTGAAAGTCGGTGACAACAGAGTCCTGGGCGAGACTGGTTATTTTCACAACGTAGCGTTCGTCGTCGGTCGTCGTCAGGCGAAAATTCTGATCCCGCTCGCTAACCAATTGCCTGTATTCGCCGAATAGTCCGAATTGTTCGGCCACGGCATCCGCAACGACATCGGTCGGAATACTCGGCGGTTCAGTAGCGACGCAGTTGGCGGAGATACTCATTCGTCGAGCATATCCTGGCGGGAATCGGCTGTCGCCATCGACGAATTCAACTAATGACAATCTATTCTCTACTATTCCTATATATTCATCTTCCTATGCCTGCATGAATACCCAAGACTATGGTCATCAACTGACCTTGGGAGAGACACATGAACTTCGGTGAAAAGCTACGACAACTGAGAAACGAGAAAGGCCTGACACAGCCAGAGCTCGCAGATGCTATAGGTATCGAGCAGTCCTATTTATCCAAACTCGAGAACGATAAATCACTGCCGTCCAACGACGTTTTGAACAGAATTCTGGACGTATTCGAAATTGGCGTCGCCCGACTCGTTGACGATCTGGATCAGGGCTCAAGGAACCAACTTCGCCAGATTCCAGACGTCGCTGATCACTACAATCACCAAAAACAGCAGTTAATCGGCAATCGAAAACGCTGGCTTCTGGTGTCCGCGTTGTTACTCGCGTTCGGACTGGGCCTTTTCCACGCTGGCAACTCGCATCTCTTCTTCTCCGACGTCATATACCAGTATCAATCACACGGTGTTGTGCTTGAAGGCGAGCCTAAGGAAATCTTCAACGACCCGAGCCGATTCATGCCCGGTGGGATCGGCCGAGAAGAAGTAAACGAATACATGAATTCTATAAACGCCAGAACCGACGAGGTTTTCTTGCAGGAACGGGGGTTTCTCGGCGACGCTTTTAACGTCGCGGTCGACGGCGGCTCTCGAACCTACTACCTCTCAAGCGAAACAGAGGTTGACCCATGGCAAGGAAAACTCGTGGTGTTTTTCGGCGTAATCATGACGGTACTTGGATTGATCGGGATTATTATGGAGCGAAAACTAGCGCGCCCGCAGTGAGTGTCCCGAGGTGGCCAACGCCCCGGTGCCTCTACGTATAGACGGACAGCATGACCTGTTGTTGAATCGGATTGCACGCCGCTTCGGCGTCCCGATCAGTCTGATAGAGGAAAGAATGCACACAGACAAGAAACGCCTGGCCCGCGAACGACTGACCATGAGCAAGATGATTAGCATGTATTGCTCCGCTCACCATGAAAGTCCGAGCGACGGCCTGTGCGCCGCGTGCCAGGAGTTTCAGGACTATGCTGAAGTGCGACTGCAAAAGTGTCCGTACGGAGAAGACAAGCCGACCTGCGCCAACTGCCCTGTTCACTGTTACAAACCTGCCCGAAGAGCACAGGCTGCCAAGATCATGCGATTTGCCGGACCCCGAATGCTGCTCCGTCATCCGATGCTCGCGATTGCCCATCAGCTGGATAGTTTCCGTAAGGCCCAACACCCACGCGAGCTGACGCGAGAGCAAAGATTACAATCGCGAAAGTAGTAACCGGCTGCCTTCGGCCAGAAGCGGACGCTAACAACGCTCGTTAGTTTGCGCCCGCCTGCCTAGGGAGATTCATTCTCGCAACGAGCTCAGTAAATCGCGAATCGTCGTGCATACCTCTGAAATGCGGCACAGTCGCAACCCACGGCACCCATGCTGCTTTTGCCTCCACGGCGGCATCCAGATAACGAAAAAATTGATCGATGTCGCCAGCTGCATACGACGCATAGGCCAGGACTGTCGGCGAGACGTATTGCTTCTGCGACATACTCTCCAACTCGTTCCTGATCTCGGTCGCTCGCTCGGTTTCGCCAGCGCTGGCCAGCACTAGCGCGCCAAGAGCCGCGACCAGGGGATCAACGATTCCATCCTCTAACACCGCACTCGCATAGCGTATGGCTTCAGCCGTGTTACCCAGTCCAATGTACGCTTCAGCAACGCATTGCGCGGTCCAGCGCGACATCTCCGATGGCGACTCACCAGTATCACAACTTTGCAGGCCCATTTCATATTGACCCGAGTAGTTGTAACTAAGTCCCAGGTTCATCTTCAGTCCGACGGAATTCGGCGAGGTCTCTACCGATCGTATTCCAAGCCGAATTGATTTTTGGTACTCACCCGTCATTTCATAATAGTCGCCGAGAACCTGTAACGCTGAGCCGTTACCTGGATTGAGTTCAATCGCGCGGTTCAGGCCTTTAAGGGCGCGCTCCCACTCCCAATCATTATGAAAAGCGATCGCACCAATTACGTAATGTGCATCCGACGACGACTCGTCCAGCGACAATGCGCGGTGTGCCGCCTCAAGAGCTTTGTCCAGAAATGTCGGATCATCGAATCCGAGAGATAAATTGGCCCGAGCAAGGGCTGTCCAGGCAGGCGCATATTCCGGCGCTGAAATCGTTGCCGCCTCGAGCAGTTCCACACCCTCCGCTCCTTCGCTTTGCCTAAACCGATACTGCCCCTCAAAAATCAGGTTTTGAACATTCGCCGTCACCGGCGGTGGAGCAACCAACCTTTCCGTATCGGCTTGGGTTAGTTCGATCTGGACTTCTCCTGCGATTGCCTGTGCGATCTCGCTGTGCAGCGCCAGTATGTCCCCAAGGTCACGATCATAAGTGGCCGTCCACACAGAAGTATCGGCGTCTCCCGGAACGAGGTTTGCGCTTATGCGAACGATGTCGCCGATGCTCATTACCGTGCCTTCTATAACTGCATCAACACCCAGCGCTTTTGCTATCTCCGGCAGCGTCAAATTACTATTCTTATATGTCTGCACGGATGTGCGGGAAGTTACGCGCAGCGCCTCGATTTTCGACAACTCCGTAATCAATGACGCGGTCATACCGTCGGCGAGAAACTCCAAGGCTACGTCGTCATTTAGCATTTGCAACGGCAACACGGCGATGGCATTAACTCTGCCGGGTTCAAACACTGTTTTGTCGACATCGCGATGCAAAACGTAGTTATCGAAAACCATAAAGATCACAGCAGCCGCAAGAACGCCGATAATGACGAAATCCAGGCGTCTTTTCTGTTCACTACTTTCAACTGGCGTGGTCGGTTCATCTTCTTCGCGCCGGATACCCTCAGGAGTGAGATTGAATGCCCAGGCGAGCATTACCGCTACTGGCAAGCCAAGCATCAACAAACCTACGAGAAGTCGAATCGACCAGTCCGGCAATTGCAGCACCGGAAACAACACATCGGCGACCTGCAGAATGAGCCATGATCCGGCCAAATAGACGATGGCAACGCGTAAAACGTTGCGTCGTTTAAGCTCTCGGATGAATGACATGGCACTCCTAGAATTAGAGCCGGGTCGACCTCAGACCAGGCGATGTCCGCAATGGGTCAGTAGCAGCCCGCCAGCAGTTTAACACTCGAACTTCTGCTTTCGGGCGCCTGCCGAACGGTGACCGTCATTCCCGGTACTCAATTACAAATCTCTCTACATCAAAGTCAGAATCATCGGCAATGACTGATAGTGAGAAGGAAGACAGATCTACAAACAAAGAGAGCCTTTTCATATCAAGCCTCTCGAAGTATGCCGTAACTCACCAGGTCTTCGTACTTGCCCCACTTCATCGTATGTTGGCGCGCTGTTCCTTCCAGAAGCATTCCGAGCTTTTCCATTACTCTCCCGGACGATGGATTTCTAGCTAAATGGAAAGCATAGATTCGGTTAAGGCCCAGCTCGCCGAACCCAGCGGCAATCACTGCTCGAGCGGCTTCGGTGGCGTAACCGAGATTCCAGTGTGGTTTGCCAATCCAGTATCCGAGATTGGCCTGGTTCAAACCCCGATCGACCCTTTGCGAAACAGCGCCAGCTAGCAGTTGGACTGTAGAAGCATCATCTTTACGAAAAGGTCGCAAAACCAGACGTGATGTTCTGAGAGTTGGTTGAGACATATGACGGCAGATTCAGGTCGATTGGCGAGTTTACAGGAACACTCTGCGTTCAATCCGCGGTTTTTCGAGCACCGATCTCACTCACCGTGCGGCCTCCGATCGTACTTATATGTTCCTCAGTTCTCAGAAGTGTCGATTGGTTCCTAATCTGTTGAACATAATCGGTCAAAATTGTCTGCTTAATGAACCGTCTATTGAAAATAGCGCGAACTGCGACTCCGGGATCCGGAGTTCAGTATCGCAAGGACAAATACGGCAGCAGCGGCATCCGCAGTTTTCTGCGCGACGTGCTTGCGTTGGCGAATGCCGCGGTCGACGGTCCGCGATACATCATCGTGGGCGCCGACTTCGACAGTACGGGACGAAAAACAGTCGACGCAGTGGATGCCGAAGATTTCTCGGGCAAACCTTCCTACCAGTCGCTCGCCAATGAGTACATCGAGCCGCCGCTTCGAATCCGCTACAAACCCGTCTCGATCGACGGAAAACGAGTCGGCGTATTTGAGATAGGTGATAGTCAGGATCGCCCATACATGATGCGAATCGACTATTCGGAAAAACTGCGCCGAGGCGATGCCTACATACGAGCAAAGAACAACGTCATGAAGATGGGCCGACGTCAGCTTTCTGAACTTTTCGAACGAAAATTCCGAGACTCTGTGTCGGCAGGCGACATTGAAATCGGATTCCCTGGCGAAATCATTCACAAGGACCTGACCGTGAACACCTGCGAACTATCGGAGCTGCCCTCGGCAGAGGCGAGCAATAAACTGAATCAGCTGATCGATATTCGAAAGAAATCCCGAAAGACGGGATCGACCACGGTGATGGCGAGACTGACACACGCACGGTTGTTTGGCGCCGATGATCCCTACGTCGATCGATCGCCGGCGGAACTCATGCAGGAAATGAAGGAACTGCGGCACAAGTATCGCGACCATGACAATCACTTTCTTTTCGAGTCACGCACCGAGCACATTCAGATGGTTGTCTATAACCAGGGTGACGAGCCGATTATTGATGCGTCCCTGTCACTGGTCATGCCCAATCACAACGCCTTTTATGTCGCCGAACGTTTGCCGAAGGTGCCACGCAAGGATGGCTTCGCAGATCATACGCCCGACGAAGTTGCAACGTATCCATCGGTCACACTCGGAGACGATTCAGTTCAGATAAGCAGCAAAATTGGTGATATTCCGGTTGGAGAGCCGATCAATGTTTTCGTCTCGCCGCTGCGAGTGTGTGTCGGCAAAGACCTGAGCGGCAGACGATTCGGCATTCGCTATTCGTTGCACGGACAAAACCTGCGGACACCGGCGAAAGGCAAGCTGCGACTATTGTTCCGATAGAGGCTCACGGGTTCATTTTTCTACACGCGGCGCCGAATACTCTTCAAACTTCCGCACCAGGCCGACAGGCGTTTCGTCACACAACAACATTTGCCGATTCTCTGGTTTGAGAAAGCCCTCCGCTGACGCGTGATCAAGGTAGGCCAGGAGATGATCGAAGTAACCGTCGATATTCAGCAGCCCGCAGGGTTTGTCGTGAAATCGCAGTTGCCCCCACGTGACAATTTCGATGATCTCTTCCAGCGTTCCGTAGCCACCGGGCATCGCGATAAAACCATTCGACAAGGCCGCCATCATGGTTTTCCGCTCATGCATCGACGACACGATATGCAGTTTGGTCAGTCGCTGGTGAGCGAGTTCCTTTTCGCACAGCATTTTGGGAATGACGCCGTGCACCGCTCCCCCTTGCTCCAGAACCGCATCAGCGATCACTCCCATGATGCCCTTGTCCGCGCCACCGTAGACCAGCTCGTATTCGTGTCGCACTAAAACGTCCGCAAGTTCGCGCGCTGCGTCTGCGTATATTGGTCGGCTACCGTTGTTCGAGCCGCAGTAAACACAAATCCTTCGCATTGGAGCTGCCTTTACGCTGATTTCGCTTTGGGCGCGACGCTCTGCACGATCGCCGCGATTTCCGGACGACACTCGCGAAGCTCCTCAGGCGTGAGCGCATCCAACTCGTGCGGGAATACCAGCCACTCCGCCGTTTCGTGCAGAAAATACTCCGGTGTTATATCCGTTTCATTTCGGCTGGGTTTGAACCACGGTACAGCGACGCGAATATCCTCTGGCGTATTACCGCGGGCTCGGCGAGTCAGCTCTTCGATAACAGCAACAATCGTATTGCCGGTATCGAAAACGTCGTCAACGATCAGTACCCTATCGTCATGACAAATTTTCTTGATGATGTAGTTCAATCCGTGCACAGCCACCTTGCCGCGTTCATCGACCCCGACATAAGACGATGTCCGAATCGCGATGTGATCCGATTCAATGCCGCAATAAGAAAGCGTCTCCTGCAAAGCCATGCCGACAGGCGTGCCACCACGCCAGATTGCGATGATCATGGTTGGCTTGAAGCCATCCTCGAGCACCTTGATCCCGAGTTCGATCGAGTCCAGCAGCAGGTCTTGCGCGGAAAGTACGGTTTTGTCCATTATTATTCTCTTCTGTGTGGACTTGGGGCTAGCGTTATACTGCCTGACTCCGATTCTAGCGCAGCCGGGCCCAAGAACAACAATTATGGATAACAATAATGAATGAGCGATTTATCGCCGCGGACGACCTGCTCCGTGACTCGTTTCAGCTGGCTGCCAATATTTACGAAGCCGGATTTGAGCCGGATTTTCTCGTTGGCCTGTGGCGCGGCGGCAGCGCCGTTGGAATAGCTGTCCAGGAAGGTCTCGATTTTTTCGGCACAAAGACCGATCACATCGCGATCCGGACCTCATACACGGGCGCGGCGGGCTACTCTCAAATGGTCAGCAAAGCCGATTCTATCCGAGTTCACGGGCTGCAGTATTTGCTGGAAAACCTGAGTGCCCATCACTCCCTGCTCATCGTCGATGACGTTTACAGCACAGGATCGAGCGTCAACGCCGTAATCAAGCAGCTGGCGAAGAAGACGCGGCGTAATTTGCCGCACGATATTCGCGTCGGTACGGTTTGGTACCGGCCGACCGAAAAGACACTGCGGACACCCGAGTATTTCGTCCACGAGACCGACGATTGGCTGGTACTTCCTTACGAGTTATCCGGGTTCACCATCGACGAACTTCGAAAAAACCGGCCCGAGATGTCCGGACTGATCGATCGTCTTGCGCCGCACGTAGAAGCGGATAGCGAATCCGCGGGCTAGTGTTCGAACCCCAGCAATTTCTGAGATCGCTGTTCGACTCAGCGGTCACCTCGGCAACACCCGAAAACTGCATGCGACCCTGGTTGCCATCGAAACCAGACGGCCGGGTCATTGTCGTGGGTGCTGGAAAAGCCGCCGCGAGTATGGCGCAGCAGTTGGAGAGAGAATGGACCGGGCCACTCGAAGGCCGGGTGATCGTGCCCCATGGCCACGGCGTGGATTGCCGATGGATCGAAGTGATCGAAGCATCACATCCCGTACCCGACGAAGCAGGCGTCGCCGCAGCAGCAGGAATCCTGGAGAGCGTCAGTAGGCTTTCGTCGGACGATACGGTGGTGTGTCTGATCTCGGGTGGCGGATCCTCACTATTGTGCCTTCCGACAGCTGGCGTATCGCTCACTGAAAAAAGGGACATCACATCGCAGCTACTCAGGTCCGGCGCCGCCATCCACGAGATCAACTGCGTACGCAAGAAACTGTCAGCCATCAAGGGCGGCAAACTGGCCGCGGCCTGCGCGCCGGCCACGGTAATCACATTGATCATCTCCGACGTGCCGGGCAACGATGTTTCGATGGTTGCGTCCGGACCGACGATCAGCGACAACAGTTCGCCATCGGAGGCGTTGGCCATTCTCGATCGCTACGGCGTCTCTACTTCCGAATCGGTTCGAACCGCGGTGGAAAACAGTCCGTCGCTAACGGTTGCCGACGGCGATGTTCGAATCCTCGCCACCAGCGATGACGCGTTGCTCGCCGCAGCCGCTCTTGCTGCGGAACACGACGTAACGCCATATTCGCTTGGCGACCTTTCAGGCGACGCCGCCGAAATGGGCAAACAGCACGCCGACCTCGCCCTGAAAATTGCGGCCGGAAGTGGCCCGGTCGAACCACCCTGTGTTGTCATTTCTGGTGGTGAAACGACGGTGACAGTCCGAGGCAAAGGCCGCGGTGGTCGCAACGGCGAGTATGCGCTGGCGCTCGCCATTGGTCTGGATGGTCACCCGTCCATCTATGCGCTCGCGTGCGACAGCGACGGCATCGATGGCGGTGGCAACAACGCAGGTAGTTTCGTTACACCGGACACGCTGCAGCGAGCGGCGATGGCTGGGATGAACGCTGCGGAAATGCTGCAGCAGAACGACAGCTACGCGTTTTTTGCGGGCACTCTTGATTTGATCGTTACCGGCCCCACTCGTACGAACGTCAATGATCTTAGAGCCATTCTGATAACAAGCTAAAAGGACGAGTCATGCAAGACCTCCCCCACCATTATATTGTTAAGGCCGACGCACAGACCGCCGGCAACGTTACTCTCTCAAGCACCGGCGCGCCGGATCTTCCCTCGGCACCGCCCGCCGAATTCGGTGGGCCGGGTGACCAATGGTCACCGGAGTCATTGCTGGTAGCGGCCGTCGCTGACTGTTTCGTTCTGTCCTTTCGAGCGATAGCCAGAGCATCACGTGTCGAATGGGAATCTCTAGGCTGCGAAGTCGAGGGAACGCTGGAACGCATCGAACGCGTCACACAGTTCACAAGTTTTGATGTCGCCGCGACGTTGAAGATCCCCGCTGGAAGTGACGAAGACCGGGCGCGGAAATTACTCGAAAAAGCAGAACACGTGTGCCTGATTACAAACTCGCTAAAAGCCAAGTTTCATCTCGAGATCAATATCCAGATAAGCGCTAGCTAAGCTGGCACATAAATCAGACGAGAGATTTACGCCCGAGCGCATTATAATGCCCCGCCCGCAAAGCATAGCTGCACCCGTAAATACCTGATAATCAAGGAAAAACATGAGCACTGCGAAGATCATCTACACGAAAACAGACGAAGCCCCGGCGCTCGCCACCTATTCTTTCCTGCCGATTGTTAATGCGTTTACGGACGCAGCCGGCATCGTCGTGGAAACCCGCGACATCTCGCTCGCGGCACGGATTCTCGCCAATTTCCCCGAAAACCTGACTGATGATCAACGCCACAGCGATTCGTTGGCGGAGCTCGGCGACCTCGCCAAGACGGCCGAGGCGAACATTATCAAGCTACCGAATATCAGTGCCTCTATTCCGCAGCTGCAAGAAGCTATCGCTGAGCTGCAGTCACAGGGCTACGACATCCCGAATTATCCTGAAGAACCTGTCACCGATGCCGAGAAGGACGCGGCTACACGTTACGCCAGGGTTTTGGGCAGCGCCGTGAACCCGGTTCTACGTGAAGGTAACTCCGACCGACGCGTCGCGGCTGCGGTAAAAGCTTTCGCCAAGCAGCACCCGCATTCCATGGGTGACTGGAGCAAGGATTCGAAATCGCATGTCGCACACATGGACGACGGTGACTTCTATTCGAGCGAGCAGTCCGCGGTTATCGCGGCCGAAGGCGACCTGAAAATCACACACGTTGCCGCTGGTGGCGGCGAAACGGTGCTTCGCGAAGCCGTAGGAGTACTTGCCGGCGAGGTGGTTGATGCCACACGCATGGACTGTGCTGCGTTACGCGAGTTCTTCGCCAGGGAAATGGACGCTGCGAAGAGCGAAGGCATATTGCTGTCGCTGCACCTGAAAGCCACCATGATGAAAGTATCCGATCCGATCATGTTCGGTCACGCCGTCAAGGTTTACTACAAAGACGTCTTCGAAAAACACGCCGCGGTGTTCGATGAAATTGGCGTCGATGCCAACAACGGCATTGGCGACGTTTACGCGAAGATCGCAGAATTGTCTGACGAACAGCGCAGCACTATCGAGGCAGATTTGACCGCCGTTTACACGTCGCGCCCAGCGCTTGCGATGGTCAACTCCGATAAGGGCATCACCAATTTGCACGTCCCGAGCGATATCATCATCGATGCATCCATGCCGGCGGCGATTCGCACATCGGGGCAAATGTGGGGTCCGGATGGCAAGTTGGCGGATACCAAGGCAATGATTCCGGATCGGAGCTATGCCGGAATCTACGAAGAGGTCTTCAACTTCTGCCGCGACAATGGTGCCTTCGATGTCACGACGATGGGCAATGTCTGCAACGTAGGATTGATGGCGCAGAAAGCCGAAGAATACGGCTCGCACGACAAGACTTTCGAAATCGAGTCTGCTGGCGTCGTACGTGTCACTGACTCGGCGGGCGATGTACTCCTGGAAACTGCCGTAAACGCGGGCGATATCTGGCGCATGTGCCAGACCCGCGATCTCCCGATTCGCGACTGGGTAAAACTTGCCGTAAACAGGGCGCGCCAAACCGGAACGCCAGCTATTTTCTGGCTCGACGACAACCGCGCCCACGACAACGAGCTGATCAAGAAAGTGAATGTGTATCTGCAGGACCACGATACCGATGGTCTCGATATCCGCATTCTCTCTCCCGTTGAAGCGATGCGAGTCACATTGGCGCGCGTCAAGGTTGGCGAAGACACGATCTCTGTCACAGGTAATGTATTGCGCGACTATCTGACCGACCTTTTTCCGATCCTGGAGCTTGGAACCAGTGCGAAGATGTTATCGATCGTTCCCCTCCTTGCGGGTGGTGGCTTGTACGAAACGGGCGCTGGCGGGTCCGCTCCAAAGCACGTCCAACAGTTTCTTGGCGAAGGACATCTGCGCTGGGATTCACTGGGTGAGTTCCTCGCGCTGGCGGTTTCTATCGAAGATATTGCTGAAAAGACCGACAACGACGCCGCGCGTATCGTCGCTGCAGCGTTAAATGAAGCGAACGCTCGTTATCTCGAGAACAACAAGTCCCCATCGCGGAAGGTCAACGAACACGACAATCGCGGCAGCCACTTCTACCTGGCGATGTACTGGGCTGAAGCTCTGGCGGCGAATGCTTCCGATCAGGCGCTTGCCGAGAAATTTGCAGGTGTGGCCAAGGCGCTGCGCGACAGCGAAGACGCGGTCAACGCGGAACTCGCGGCTGCGCAGGGATCGCCTGTGGACATTGGCGGCTACTATCAGCCGAACGAAGAGCTCGCAGAGAACGCCATGCGTCCGAGCGCCACGCTCAACGGGATTATCGATGCTATCTGATATCGGTCTTGTTGCCGGCGACGTATGTCGCCGCGATATTCCGATCATCCGCCAGCATCGTTAGTGCGAACAGAATTTCCTCTATCGAGGAAGCGACATCTGTACGCCGTTTGCTGATCGAAGTTCCCGCCGGGTCCAGCACGACGAAGTCAGCCTCTTTGCCGCGCGCAAAATTGCCGATTTTGTCATCCAGATATAGGGCCTCGGCGGCGCCCAGCGTTGCCAAATATAAAGCTCTCGATGCTGGCATCGCCTGATTTTGAAGATG
>RCNB010001972.1_pt1 | contig 13751 bp, 16 predicted proteins | sample 2041321 | NCBI WGS metagenome assembly RCNB01 (sample SAMN09708232, study PRJNA481090) | Marine sediment metagenome, whole genome shotgun sequencing project. | reverse complement strand
GGTAGTACATGTATGGATTCGCAATCCATCATTCTCTAAACGTAGTATTCCTTTGATGTTTATAATGAATGATAAATCGTTTTTTAAGAAAGTCATATCATATTTGGAAGAGCTAACCAAAGGAAAACATAACAGACTTATTGAGAACGGTTGGTTAAGCGAGGACGAAGTTTTCAGGATAAAGATTATTCTTAGTAGACTTGGCTTTTTGCAGAAAATGGAAGATGATTATCAGATAACTAGCAAAGGGTTGAATGTCTTACTTTATTATAAAATGGGTAAGATTAACCCTGAATACGATAGTCGGACTCTAGAAATATTGCTCAGCATTCAATGAATGCGCGCCTAGCCGATATTGACAGGCTCTTAGGGCTGGGTTACACCGATTTCACGGTGGTCGTTGACGATGAGAGGAGGCTTCGGAACTTGAACGGGGCATGTTTTTTCCTTGAAGGCCATGGGTGCAGGGTCTACGAGGATTGGCCTAAAGGTGCAGACTGTACCCATTAATACTTGGGAAGGACGGAGCAATTGGATTGGACGGTGAGTGCTCCCAGGTTGACGAGTTCACCTACACAGGTGTTGACGTCTCAAACCTGCGTGAGCTTGTCAACCGGATCAGGAGAGAAAACGCGGGAAAACTCTAGCCTTGGAGCCTCCTCTTTAACACCTCCACTTCTTCCAGGCTCCTATGTTCCGGCCAGTCATCTGAGGCTAGTATCCTCATGGTGGATACGGCACCGATGGCAACGTCGTTCTGCAGACCCTTGAGGCTGATTTTATCTATAGTGTCGTACTCGGTGTGCCTGACGGTCTTGAGAAGAGGTAGCCTACCCGGGTTCCTGTAGTCATTAATGCTGCCTGTGGGGATACCAAGCCCGTGGAAGGCCCTGCTGTCCCCCGGGCCCATGCGTTGACTGTACGGTATCGGCAAGTCGAGGTCGTCTCTGAGGTTACCGAAAAAGGGCTCTAGCTGGGGCCAGTAATCAGTGGTCACCATCTGATGCTCGTACCCACCGTTACAGTCAAGTTGGTATGTAAACCTCATATCCTTCATTTCATCGGCGTGTCGCTTCGCGTACGCGATGCTGCCGTGGAACCCGAACTCCTCGGCCGAGAAGCACAGGACCCTGACGTTGCCTTTGAGCCTGACATCGCTTAGGATTCTGCCCATCTCGGTTATGCCCATGCAGGCTGCTCCGCAGTCGAACGCGGCCTGCGCGATCTCGTGGCCATCGTAGTGGCCGCCCAGGAGGACGTATTCGTTGCCTGACCCTGTAACCTCGCCGCATACGTTCCAGGACTCCCTCTCGAATACACGGCACTCGGTCTCGATTGATATGGTCAAGTTTCTCTCGGCGAGCCTCTTTAACAGCAATCCGTCCTCGTGTTTCACTGAGACAGACGGGACAAGCTGGGGGACGACGCCAGTAGGCGGCCCCATCATTGGGAAGGGATGCATCCAGATGAAACCGACGGCACCGGCCTCGACGCACTCTCTGAGGGGCAGCCTGTTGGAGCCTAGGATAATCTTCCCGTCAAGGTCGACGTCTCCCATGTTCTCGACGGGGACAAGCTCGCCTTCTACAGAGCCGCCGGGGGTCATCGGCAGCGTCAGAGTCTTGAGGCGTGCAGTGTGATCTTTGATCTTGAGGGACGACTCGCCTACCTCGCACCCCATAAACTTGAACGATTCCAGGTGGGGGTTGTTGAACCCGTTTTCCTCGTATAGGCCCAGGATATACTCGGCGGATTCCCTGTTCTCCTTTGACCCAGCGAACCTCCCTCCATATGTATCGCAGAGGGTGGTCAGGTTGTCTAGGGCCTTTGTACTTGAGTATGCTTTCCCAAGCACCTTTCTCTCGGTAACATCCAGCATGGATAGGAGATGTTTAGGTTGGTGGATAAGATTATGGCTCTGGTTCCTTCCATGGCCCAGTTTGCCAGAACCTGCACTGGCTCAGGTAGTCCTGCTGCCAGTCACCTGGCCAGTCCACCATCCTGACTAGGTTGCTGAGCCTGTCCGCGAACTTGACAATGATGGCTTTCCTTGAGTGGAGTACTGGGAAGTACCTACCCGTCTCCTTTATGCCTTGGTGCGTGAGCTCAAAGACCAGGTCAGCTATCTCCTTGGTGAACTCGTGCACCAGCTCCTCGTACGTGGTATCCGTGTCCTCGATGGTGTCGTGGAGTATGCCGGCGCAGAGGATCTCCTCGTCATCGGTGATGTCTTTGAGGAGGCTGTGAACCTGGATAATGTGGGCGATGAAGTAGGGCCTACCCTGGTCATCCAGTTGTTCCTCGTGTTTGAGGCTTGCGAACTCCAGCGCCTTGTCTTCCAGACGGCCCATTTAGATTTCCTCCACTGGTTCATTTCTCCAGAAGGTACTTCTATCCAAAAAATCCTGCTGGACGCTTCCTGGCCACTGGTTCATTCTTGACATATTACTGAGGCGGTCGGCGAACTGGATCATTACGGCCTTTCTTGACTTGAGCCTTGGGAAATAGAAGTCCTTGTAACTGTCACCCTCATGGGTAACCTCCATGACCAAGTCCGCTATCTCCTTAGTGAATTCATGCACCAGTTCCTCGTACGTGGTATCCGTGTCCTCGATTACATCGTGGAGGAGCCCAGCGCAGAGGGTCTCCTCGTCATCGGTGACGTCTTGCAGTATATTGTGGACCTGGATCACGTGGGCGAAAAAGTAGGGTCTGCCCCTGTCATCAAGTTGCCCCCTGTGCTTCTTGCTGGCGTAGTCCAGTGCCTTGTCTTCCAATCGACCCATAATAATCAGGGTATACTTATTGGGATGTGAGGATAAAATTATGGGTGAGGATCTCTTGATTCAATCGCAGCCTATTGAGGTCTTATTTGGATCATTTAGTGAATTAGGATAGGGTAAAGGACATCAACAGTCTTATCCAAGGTCTCAGTTACCTCAATGGTATGGTTTCATTCGAGTTCATCGTGATCGTCTCGTCCTGGCTGGCTCTCTGCGCCTCGTTCCTGTACTACGGTCTTGCAGTGAGGGAGCAGAACAGAGTTAAGGCTTCCCAGCTCAGGCTTGACCAAATCAAGTTCATCAACGACGAGGGTGTTGACAGGGCTCTCACGGAGATTCTCTGGGTTTGGCAGTGGGAGGATTTCGATGATTACTGGGCGAAGTACAGCCCGAAGGGAAACCCCGATGCAAACGTGACGAGGCGGATAGCCAGGAACTACTACGTCGCGCTAGCCACAATGGTGAGGGCGGGAGACTTGAGTATGAAACTGCTGTACGAGCTGAATCCGTCGGGGGTCACCAGGTACTGGGATAAAATGGGGCCAATAGCGCTTGAGTTCAGGAGGCGCAACGACTACCCCGATTATCTGGAGCCAGTGGAGTACCTGGCTGGAAGGGTTGCGGAGTATAGAACAAGCAGGAACCTGTCTACCCCGGGGCATGTAAACTAGTTACCAGCCTAGGGCGTAGGGTTCGCCTGTCCTCGGTGAGGCTCCCCCTGACATCAACCCCGTAACCGGGTCGTACCTTATCGCCAAGCATCGTCCATGGCTCCATGGGTCGCTCATCAAGACCTTGTGGCCACGGCTACGCAGCTCCTCCACCACATCGGTTGATATTCGGGGCTCGATATGTAGCTCTCCGGGCCTAACTGTATGAGGCCAGAAGCTGGCTGGGAAGTGGCCCGAGTGAACCGTGGGTGCGTCCAGTGCCTCCTGCACGTTCATGCCGAACACCTTGTAGTTGAGGAAGAACTGGAGGGTCCACTGGTCCTGTTTGTCTCCGCCGGGTGTCCCGAACACCATGTAGGGCGCGCCGTCCTTTGTTACTAGGCTCGGGGTCAGGGTTGTGCTGGGTTTCTTTCCCGGCTTCAATGCCTCGACATGGTTAGGGTCAAGGTGCATAAACTGAGCCCGGGTGCTTGTGGGAAACCCCAACCCCGATACTAGTGGGGATGTCCTGATCCAGCTTCCACTTGGGGTGGCCGAGATCATGTTTCCCTGTCTGTCAACGGCCTCAAGGTGGACCGTATCACCCTCGAACCTGGGCTTCTTTCCAGTCTCCTTGAGTCTCACCGGTTCGACTCCTCCCGGCCTGTGAAGCATTGACGCCTTCTTTTCAATGAGTTCGGCTCTCTCCCTGGCGTACTCCCTGCTTAGAAGCATTTCCAGTGGAACGTCCTCGAACTCTGGGTCAGCATAGTAGTGCTCCCTGTCTGCAAAGGCCAGCTTGGCGGACTCGGTGATTGTGTGTAGATACTCGGCTGAGTTTTGTCCCATTGATTGAAGGTCGAAGCGTTCCAGTAATCTTAGTTGCTGGAGGAAGACGGGTCCCTGTGTCCAAGTATCACATTTGTGGACATCAACGCCGTCATAGTCCACATGCACTGACTTTTCAAAGGTGGCCCTGTAACCGCTCATGTCGTCAAGGGTGAGTAGCCCATAATTCTCCTTGCCGTAAACGTCCTTGCACTTGAAGCTCTGCATGAAATCCACCATCGCCTGTGCGATGGGGCCATCGTAGAAATACTTACGCGCAGCGTCAAATCCGGCATCTCTTCCCATCTTTGCGGCTGAGAGGTATGTTTTACTTACATCATTGAATGTCCTCGCCCAGTCGGGGTTGTTGATTATCTGCCCAACCAAGGGTACTTTCCCTCCAGGCAGATATACCGAGGCAGACGTGGGCCACTCCTCAAGATACCTGGTTTTATGTTTTTCAAGGAAACCAGTCAACGTAGGGAACATGGGGAAGCCCTCGCTGGCTATCCTGATGGCGGGTTCAAGTACCCGGTCAAGAGCCATGGAGCCGTACTCCTCAAGAACCGTGAGCCAGGCATCGAATGCCCCAGGGACGCACGCCGGTGTGAACCCGTCCTCAGGAATCATGGGGTATCCCTGTTCCTTGAACCAGTCAATTGAGGCGGCCATTGGGGCGGGGCCCTGGCCGTTGACCGAGACCACCTTCTCCTCATCGTTATGGTAGAGGAGTATTGGGCACTCACCCGCGACGCCTATGAGGTGGGGCTTTAGGAGGCCGAGGCAGAACCACATGGTGGCCCCGGCGTCGTAGACGTTTCCACCATCCTGCAGCACCCTGAGGCCCTCGACTGTGGCGAGGTAATGGGTGCTTGTGACCACGCCGTTGGTTCCCTGGATTACCGGGCGGGTAGTAAAAGACATGGATTATGTTTGATTCACGGTGTATTTAGCATCTGCTGACTGTCAACTGAGGCAGTTATTGGCCCTGTCAAGTTATTAATAGTCGGGATACACCCTTTTTTCTGATTGTGATGGTTGATAGTATAATGATCATTGGCTCGGCTGGCAGCGTCGGGCATGACATGATGTACCAGATCGCGAGCATGGGGCTGCCCATCAAGGTGATCGGTGCGGACGTTAACGTGGCGAAAGGTAGGTTCGAGATCGAGGAGAGCCTGCACATCGCCCATAGTTTCGGCTTCTATCCTGACCTAAGCTTCCAGAAAGTAGATCTGTTCGATATAGATGGCACCGCCGAGATGCTCTCCGAGCTGAGACCAAAGGTCATCTGTAACCTTGCTAGCCTTGGCAGCTGGTGGGTCACTAGGCTTCTCCCGGATGATGAGTACAAGAAGATCGGGCCCATAGGTCCGTGGCTGCCGAACCACCTGACGCTGGCCATGAAGCTCATGAAATCCATAAAGAAGAGCGGCGAGGACATCAAGGTGGTGAACGGGGCGTTCCCGGACGCAACCAACGTTGTCCTTGGCAAGCTGGGGATGGCGCCGGTTTGTGGAGGCGGCAATATGGACTTGGGTATTTTCAGGTGGAAACGGATTCTTGCCAGGGATATGGGTGTCCCATACAGCAGCGTCAAGATCTACGGGGTGGGCCACCACGGAACGTTCTACACCAAGAGGATGGACGCACCGTTCTGGGTCAAGATTCTGGTCAACGGGGAGGACATCACCGACAGGTATCCCAACACGAAGCTCAGGGACATGTACGCAGAGGCGGGTTATGCCGGGAGCTCCCAGTACGCTGGGGCGCTGGTGGACCAGATGAGGACAGCCGCCAGCTTCCTGAAGAACGTGCTGGCCGTCTACTACAACACAAACGAGGAGATGGAGTGCGTGCCTGGGCCTAACGGTTTACCGGGGGCCTACCCGTGCAGGCTCGGGGAGAACGGCGCAGAGGTATTCGTGCCCGATATTGGGGTAGAGGAGGCCATCAAGATCAACCAGGTCGGCGGCCAGTATGACGGCATTGAGCGCATCAAGGACGACGGCACCGTGGTGTTCAGGGACGAGAACGTGGAGTACATGCGGGAGGTTGTGGGCTACGATTGCAAGGAGCTAAAGCCCAGCGAGTCCGAGGAGCGTGCCCGGGAGCTCAACATACTGCTGAAGAGGCTATACGACAAGTACAAGGTTGAGGCCTAAACTTTTTCGATTCTTACCGCACATACCTTTGTTTCAGGTATTTTTGATTCAGGGTCCAACGCATTGTTTGTCAGCTGGTTTGTTGGAGACTCAGAGAAATGGAAAGTCATCGATACTACGCCTTCCGGCGAAACTTCAGTCACCTTTGCCTCTGTCGTCACCTCGCCTCTCCTTGATACTACTTTCACTATATCACCGTCGCTGATACTGAGCATCGATGCGTCTTTCGGGTTAATCTCTACTAACTCATTCCTCCTGAGAACATTCAATCCTTCAATCTTCCTTGTCATGGTTCCAGTATGGTAGTGGTACAAACTGCGTTCCGTAGTTAACACAAGGGGGTACTCATCATCCGGAGTCTCCATGGGGGGTTTATAGGTAAGTGGCTTAAATTGCCCTTTACCGGTTTCAGTGGAAAAGCGTTCTGAGTGGAGAAACTTTGTTCCAGGATGATTCCTGTCTGGGCAAGGCCATTGAATTCCCACGTTTTCTATCCTATCGAAATGTACTCCACCGTAAATAGGTGAAACTGAAGCGATCTCATCCATAATCGCAGACGAATCCTCATAGTCAAATCCGCTTACACCTATTCTTCTAGCTATTTCACAGACGATTTCCCAGTCCCCACGTGAGTCACCCCGTGGATTGAGAACCTTTCTTACACGTTGCACTCTTCTTTCTGTGTTGGTGAATGTCCCATCTTTTTCCGCGAATGTTGTAGCTGGCAACACCACGTCCGCCAACTCAGCAGTTTCGGTTAGAAATATATCCTGCACTACTAGAAAATCCAGATTCTGAATGGCTTCTTTTATATGGTTAGCGTCAGCATCGCTGAGCACAGGATTTTCGCCTATGAGATACATAGCTTTGAGTTTCCCTTTTTGAGCAACGTTGAACATCTCAGTTAGAGTTAACCCAACATCGCTGGAAAGACTCACCCCCCATGCTGCCTCAAACTTTTCCTTTATTTCTGGAATGTCAACTCTTTGATAGCCAGGGTATACATTTGGAAGTGAACCCACATCACACGCGCCCTGTACGTTGTTCTGCCCTCTGAGAGGATTAACACCAGAAGACTTCTTACCCACGTTACCTGTTAACAATGCCAAGTTCGCTGTAGCTAAGACGTTATCAGTTCCGTGGGAATGCTGAGTTACACCCATTGCATATAGTATTGACGCAGGACTATGGGTCGCATATATCCTAGCTGCTTCTGCGATCTTTTCTTTGGGCACTCCAGTAATTTTTTCAACCTCGTCCAGTGGGAACAGGTCTAGGGATTTGTAAAATTCATCAAATCCTTCACAGCGCTCATCAATAAAGGCAGCATCAGCGAGTCCTTCATCCACAATTATTTTTGCCATACCCATCATTAGGGGGACATCCGTTCCTGGATTAAATTGGAGGAACAGATCGGCCCACCTGCACAGGTCTATCTCCCTGGGATTTGCCACTATGAGTTTTGCTCCTTTTCTCACTGCTTCGTTGATTCTATTGGCGATAATAGGATGGGCCGAGGTGGTGTTTGTGCCGATAGCGAAAAAGCACTTTGAGTTCCGCACCTCGTCGATGGAGTTGGTCATGGCCCCACTACCGAAACTCTGGACAAGGCCGGTGACGGTTGGAGCATGGCAAAGTCTAGCGCAGTGGTCAACGTTGTTTGTGCCCATGACGGCTCTCGCAAATTTTTGCATCACATAGTTGTCCTCGTTGGTACATTTAGCTGAGGCAACGAAGCCAAAATAATCCTCGTTTTCCGTGATCTCTTCCTTTATTTCCAGCATCTTCTTTGCTACTAGGTCCAGAGCCTCCTCCCAGGTCGCTTCCTGGAACTTGCCATCACGTTTGATCAGGGGTTTCGTCAATCGGTCTGGGTGAGTGATGAAACCCATCCCATAGCGGCCTTTGACGCAGAGATTACTGAGGCTCGCGGGGTTGTCCCGTTCACCCCTGGTGCTGACGATCTCATCGCCGCGTACACCGAGGTAGACACCGCATCCGCATCCACAATATGGACAGGTCGTCAAGACCTCATAGGCGGGTTTAACTTGCATCTCCTTCTTGGGAATCAATGCACCGACGGGGCAATTAGCTACGCATTCACCGCATGAGACGCAGTTTGACTCAAGTATCGGTGCGTCTCCAAACGTGCTTATGGTGGTGTGAACGCCCCTCAGAGAGAAATCGATGGCACTGACCCCGATAATCTCCTCGCATGTCCTCACACAGATCCCGCAGAGGATACATTTCGCGAGGTCTCTGTCAAAGAACGGGTTCGACGTGTCCACGGGGATGTCATGCATGTTCGGCCTAAGCCTTGCAAGACGATCCTCGTCGATACCAATATAGTTGGACACGTTCTGGAGCTGGCACTCGGTGTCTTGGACGCAGGTAAGGCAGTCACGGGGGTGGTTCGCGACAATTAACTCAAGGGTGATCTTCCTGGTCTTGACTATCTCAGGGTTTTCAGTCCTTACCGACATTCCATCCCTTATCGGTGTCTTACAGGAGATGGATAGTCTCCTCCCGTCAACCTCCACGAGGCATAGCCTGCAGTGGCCAACTGGCTGAAGGTCTTTGTGGTCACATAGGTGAGGGATATAGATACCGTTCTCTTCCGCCACATCGAGTATCGTCTGACCATCATACCCCACAACGTCTTTTCCGTCAATTGTGAGTGATATCTTTTCATTTCCTTCCATGTCAGGTTTCCTCCTGTATGGTGATGCCAGCGAAACACTGTGCCGCCGATGCTGCCGAGGGACAATTCTCCACGCATAACCCGCATTTTATACACCTTTCTTGGTCTATCATGAAAGGTTCGTCCTTTGAGCCACTTATCGCATCAACAGGACACGCCCTGGCGCAGATCCCGCAACTTATGCAATTATCCGGGACTATACTGTAGTGTAACAGGGGCTTACATACCCTTGCTAGGCACTTGTTTTCTTCAATATGGGTCTCGTACTCGTTCCGGAAGTAACGGATAGTAGTGAGAGCTGGGTTTGGCGCCGTAGTCCCGAGGCCACACATCGAGCCAGTGATCACCGCCTCACCGACCTCAACCAAGAGGTCGATGTCATCTATCTTTCCCTTACCAGCCGTTATGTCCAGTAAGATGTCAAGCATCTGCTTTGTCCCAAGCCTGCAGGGCGCGCACTGGCCGCATGACTCCTTCTCGGTGAAATCAAGGAAATACGCCGCAACATCCACCATGCACGTATCCTCGTCCATGACGACCATACCCCCTGAACCCATTATGGCTCCTGCGCCCTTCAGGGAGTCATAGTCCACCGGGGTATCCAGCAGGGACTCGGGTAGGCACCCTCCTGAGGGTCCCCCGGTCTGTACCGCCTTGAACTTCTTTCCGTTGGGAATCCCCCCTCCGATATCAAAGACTATCTCACGCAGCGATATCCCCATCGGCACTTCGATGAGCCCACAGTTGTTCACCTTACCTGTGAGCGCAAAGACCGCTGTACCCTTGCTGTTCTCGGTTCCCACCTCGGCGAACCACTCGGCGCCCTTATTGATGATAAGCGGGATAAACCCGAAGGTCTTTACGTTGTTCAATATCGTCGGTTTACCGAACAAGCCCTTCTCTGTTGTCCGGGGTCTGGGGGCACCCTTCGGCATCCCACGTTTTCCCTCGATGGACTGTGTTAAAGCGGTCGATTCACCACACACAAAAGCGCCAGCTCCCTTGAATATTACAATCTCAAAGTCAAAGCCTGTGCCAAGAATATTCTTACCCAGAACTCCCTTATCTTCAGCATGCTTTATCGCGATTTTAAGGGTTTCAACCGCAAGGGGATACTCGGCTCGGACATAAATATAACCAAGTTTTGCTCCGATTGTATATCCAGCTATGATCATGCCTTCCAAAACCGCATGAGGGTCACCTTCTATGACAGAGCGATCCATGAATGCCCCGGGGTCGCCCTCGTCAGCGTTACATACTATATACTTTACATCACCTTTCGCAACATAGCTAGCCTCCCATTTTCTCCCCGTTGGGAAACCTCCGCCACCTCGTCCTCTGAGACCTGATTTTTTTACTTCCTCAATGATATCTGTGGGCTCCATTTCAAGCGCTTTTGCCAAGCCACTGTAGCCTCCATATGCTATGTAATGGTTGATGTTCATTGGATCAATATACCCAAGTTTCTCGAAAAGCCTCCTCTCCTGGGGCTTAAAAACAGGAGTATCTCCTAACCTAGGTATACCTTCGACAACGCCATTTCCTATAGTACCCAGCGCATATTCTGCTATCGGATCGCAATCTTCATTGTCGACTGTTATATATTTATCCACCAGATCCTTCGCCTTTCCCGGTGTAATATTCCGATAACAAATGCCGGGGTTATCCGGCTTCATAATACAGACTAAAGGCTCAGCGTAACAAGGGCCCATGCATCCAACTTCTATGATGTTGGCGTCGACGCCTCTACCTGAGAGTTCATCCTCGAAACTTTTCTTTGTATTTAATGAACCCGCGGACCGACCGCATGTGGCGGTGCCTATTAGAATGAGGGTTTTTCCTCCTTCCCAGAGCTCATTCCATTCTTTATCTGCTTGCCTTTTTATCTCTTGGAACATATTCCATTATCATCTCTTTTAGAACAGGGACTTAACCTTCTTGGGTGTTAAATTGGCGGCTACCTCGTCGTTTATCATCGCACATGGTGCCAAGGCACAGCACCCAAGACAGGCAACGGTCTCAAGAGTGTATTCTTGATCCTCGGTAGTTTCGTTTTCGCCGATTCCAAGCTCCCTTTTGAACTCGTCTAGGATGCGTGGCGCGCCTTTGACATGACACGCAGTTCCACGACAAACCATTACAGTGTTCTTGCCCATTGGTTTGAACCTAAACTGAGCGTAGAAAGAAGCTACCGCATAAACTCGGCTCTCTGGAATACCCAAAAACTTTGAAACATCGAACATAGCCTCCTTAGGTAGGTAGCCAAATCTCTCTTGAACATCCTGTAAGATTGATATCAATTCCTCAGGAATCCCAAGGTGTGTATCTAATACTTTGGATAACTCCACCCGGTTGTAATCAACAATCAACGACAAAAACTATCAAAGTCACTTATCATCCAGGGTATATAAAGGCGTTTCAACGGTTCATGTTAGCGAAAGGCTCGTTGTGGTTCAGGCAGTCGTACACGTAGGTCTGTGTTGGTTTGAACTGGTTGTCGTACTGGGCGGGCAGCTGTACCCTTCGATGACGCAGCAGACACCGCATCGTAGGCATATCTCGGCTGCTTCCTTGATTCCGTGCGGTGTATTGACTGTGTATGGTATGTTCAGGACCACGTTAATCGAGAAGAATTGGATCAATGAGCTAATAACAGTTTATTCAGGTGTAAATATGCTCATGGCCTCTCATGTATAGCCTCTGTTTTGTGGTTTGGGTTTACCCAAATAGCTCTGCGTTGAGGCTTTTCTTTCGTTTTCTCAGCTCAAGTAACAGTATGTCGTACTCGGTCAACATCAGCTCATATCTCTCGAGGTATTCCTTTGCTTTTATGCTGTTCTTTCGCAGTTTCACAGTTTTTCCCATATCGTCCGGGTTTTCAACCTCTAGGATGGCGTTTCCTGACACGTCCTTTAGAACCCGGACGTACTGCTCTATTTTGATGTATTTTTTTCCGTTGATGACGCTCTTTATTTGATCTTCGATCTGCATTATCTGCAAAAGAGCAGATGACCTCGTTGAACCCACATATATACTATGTCGCCTAGGTTAATGAAGCCTTGTTATTTAACAAAAATAAACTACTCGTAGGCAATCGATATGGTGAGAGCAAAGTGTGGCTAGGAGAACGTTTTACCATGAACATCTGTTAAGCCGCGCGCGCGATTTCATAACTCAAAATGTCAGTGTGCTGAAGCCTTCGCTAACACTTTGCGCTACATAAGCAGATGCATGAACACACTTTACTCCAAGTGATTTCGTCTCATCAACTAACCCTAATGGTTCAGCAATAGAAACACAGGATACAACTTCTATACCAAACCCGAAGAAGATCATCCAACCTCTGCTTAACCTCTGAGTAATATTTGTTCGAGGAGTCAACTAGTTTTACCCCATCGCAAAATAACAATACCCGTACTTCATCGATTAACTTGTCTCCATATGGATGTGTGAAAGTATTTAGAGCCATTCTCAAACCCCACCTAACTTTATTGATTTCACTAGGACCACTAATAATCAGAAACAATGGTTTACCAGACATAATGAAAGATAGAAACACTCATGAATTTAATACTAGTCAACACAGATTCGCCACACAAAATGACTAGATTCACGATTAGACAATGAGAATAAAATCATCGATTATGTATCTGGCTGTTTTTCTTTATAATAGACTGCTACCATTCCAGGATTATTAGATCTAGCTGTTGCGACTGCATAGATTAGTTTAGGGTTCAGTTTCATAGAGTTTTCGCAGTAAGCTTCCGCCTTCTCCTTCTTTATGTCCTGAACATAATACCACTTAACCATAATTATACTTAGGTTGATGTGAGGAGTGAGGATAAAATTATGGATTGAACTCGTTTGAGTTCTATTTTTTCGGTAAATAATCTTCTCGGTAAGGATGAAATACGTCAAGAATGATGACTTTTTCGTCACCCAAACCACTTATCACATGATGCTCATTTGGTTCAAGCAAATAAGAAGACCCAGCCGTTAGAACAACCGTCTCTCCACTTGCTGTCAATTCACAACTTCCCTGAATAATGTAACCTAGCTGTTCATGTGGATGACTATGGGACAATGGTGGTCCTCCAGGCATGGCTTCAGCGTACTGAAGCATTAGATTCTCTGAATAGACAAGTATCTTTCGTATTGCCTCTGTGTTTCCAAGTTTCTCTCCTTCAACTTCATCTATATTTAGTGCTTTCATATTGTAATCCAAAGAATAATAGTGTGAAGTGAGGATAAAATCATCGATTATTTGATGAAGGATATTTCTTCCTTCGTGTAATGGTTGGCTTTGAACACTGTGTTACGAACCTCACCACGTAGATTTGGGTTGAAATATGGGTTAATGTACTCCCAAACAACCTCACAATCAGGTGTAACTTGAAACATCCTCCCAAAACCACCCTCAATAATCAAAGTATTCCATTCACCAGTCTTCGAGCCCCACTAATATGGCAACTATAGAAGTTATGAGCTGGAGAATCCTTGTACTCCCAGACAACTTCACCACTCGGATTAACTTCAATCACCCTTGAATGAGACCAACCACCAATTTTTCTACAAGTACCATTATCAAAAACCAAAACATTACCATTACTCAACATACTAGGAT
>RCNB010001693.1_pt1 | contig 13758 bp, 15 predicted proteins | sample 2041321 | NCBI WGS metagenome assembly RCNB01 (sample SAMN09708232, study PRJNA481090) | Marine sediment metagenome, whole genome shotgun sequencing project. | reverse complement strand
AAGCGCTGATAAAGTCTTTAAAAAACAAACCCTTGAATCCTTGACCCCTGGAATCCTTGGACCCTCTTCTCCAACTAAATTGGAGAAGAACCAAATTAATATACGCTCTTTTCTCCAACAAAAGGATTGTACTTTTTTTCCTGTCCTATGGTAGTATTTCCCATATGACCGGGATAAACCTTTACATCATCTCCGAGCACAAAAAGTTTGTTTTGTATATTAGATTTAAGTGTTTCAAAATTTCCGCCCGGCAGGTCGGTACGGCCCACTGAACCGGCAAAGAGTGTATCACCGACAAAAACATGCCCGTCGGTATATAAAGATATCCCTCCCTGTGAATGTCCGGGTGTGTGAATCACTTTCAACGTAATTTTCCCGAAGGAAACTGTGTCTCCATCTTCAAGAGTTCTGTCCGGCTTTGGTGAATTCTCAACTGAAAACCCCCAGGCAGACCCATGAGATGAGATCTCGTCAAGCATATGTGCGTCAAGGGGATGTATCAGAATCTGGGCATCTGTTGCATCTTTCAGCTTCTTGTTACCGCCGACATGATCAAAATGGCCATGCGTATTAATAATATATTTTAATTTCAGGCTTGATTCCGCCAGGGACATAAGAATTCTATCCACTTCGTCTCCAGGATCTATAACTGCGGCCTCTAAAGTTTCTTCACATCCCAAAATAAAACAATTTGCCTGAATCGGTCCTAGTGTCAGTGATTTGATTATCAAATTATCCTCCTTTTTTCAGACATCGTTAAGTTGTTGAGTTGTTGAGTAGTTAAGTAGTTAAAGGCGGGATCAACTTTCTCAGATCGTCCATTAATTGGACACTTAGAGGATTAGAATTTACATTATGCTAATAATGTTTTTTTTATACAACTTAACAACTCAACTAATAAACTACTTAACTAAATCTGCTTTATCTCTTCATCTATCTCGATTATAAAATCCTCTTTTTCATGTGCTATGCGAATGCTGTCAACAATTCCGTTTATAAAAGCACCGGATTCTTCAGTACCGAATTTCTTCCCTATATCAATCGCTTCGTTTATGGTTACCTTTGAAGGAATATCGCTACAGTAAATAATTTCATACGCCGCAATCCTCATGATGTTTCTATCTACCGGAGACATGCGGCTTATTCTCCAGTTTTTGGAAAACCGTTCAATTATTGTGTCGAGTTTATCAAGAGCGCCTATAACCCCTCCAACCAGTTCTAAAAAAAAAGGACGCGCCCTGTCCGGCGGGTTGAAACAATCACAAAAACGTTCCACCATTTCATTAGAGATATTCTGGTTTACATCCATAAAAAAAAGAGCCTGCATGGCAAGTTCTCTTGAACGGCGACGATTTCCCATGATTACGCTTTTTCAACAACATCAACCAGGTTTGCCATTTCCAGGGCAGACATCGCTGAACTCCAGCCTTTATTTCCTGCTTTTGTTCCGGCGCGTTCAATAGCCTGCTCAATGGTGTCTGTGGTTAATATTCCAAAAATGACCGGAACTTCGGATTCTATGCTGACAGTGGCAATCCCCTTTGATACTTCGGCACTCACGTATTCAAAATGCGGCGTTGCACCTCGAATCACGGCACCCAGGCATATGACAGCGTCATACTTCTTCTTATTTACCATCTTTTTTGCAACAAGAGGTATTTCAAAGGACCCCGGCACTTTCACGATATCTATGTCTTCATCTTTGACACCGCTGCGAAGTAAAGCATCAAGAGCTCCGCCCATAAGCCGGTCTGAAATAAAATCGTTAAACCGGCTTACAATAAGGGCAAATTTCCTGCCTTCTCCAAGCAGTTGGCCTTCCATAATGTTTGGCATTAGTCTCCTCCCATCAATTATTTTATGAGTAATAATATTTTTTTACAGTATAGTTCTCAAGGCATTGCATCAATATTTAGCAAATGCCCCATCTTAAGCTTTTTGCACTCAAGGTAACCTTTATTGTATTTATTTGGCTTTATTTCTATTGAAACCTGCTCGACAATACTTAGTCCATACCCATGAAGGCCGATCATTTTTTTCGGGTTATTGGTTATGAGTTTCATCTTTCTAACTCCGAGATCAACCAGTACCTGGGCGCCAATACCGTAATTCCTTAAATCCGGTTTAAATCCGAGTTTTTCGTTTGCCTCAACAGTATCCAGTCCTTCATCCTGTAATACATAGGCTTTTAATTTGTTAACAAGACCGATGCCCCTGCCTTCCTGCCTTATATAAAGAAGGACTCCTGCACCTTCCTTGTCCATCATCTCCATTGCTTTGTGCAGCTGATCACCACAGTCGCATCTAAGAGATCCGAAGATATCTCCGGTCAGGCATTCTGAGTGGACCCTCACAAGAATCGGTTTTTCAGGGTCGATTTCACCCTTGACCAGAGCAATATTTTGTATATCCTCCATATCATTTTCATACACAATAACATTGAATTTTCCAGCGTGGCCCGTAGGAACAACTGTTTCTACAGCTCTGTGAACAAAAGATTCGGTTCGCATGCGGTATTCAATGAGATCTGCGATAGTACATATTCCGATACCATGTTCTTTGCTGACTTTTTCTAAAGACGGCATTCTAGCCATGGTACCATCATCATTCATGATTTCACAAATAACGCCTGCGGGCTTTAAGCCGGCAAGTCTCGCAAGATCCACAGAACCTTCCGTCTGACCGGATCGTACCATAACCCCGCCTTCCCTTGCCCGTAATGGAAACACATGTCCCGGCCTGACAAGGTCGGTGGGCTTGGCGTTATCAGTAATTGCGGCATGGATTGTTGTGGCTCGATCTGCAGCGGATATGCCGGTGGTTACGCCACATCTGGCCTCGATGGAAATAGTAAACCCTGTCTGAAACTGGGATGTGTTGTTATCAACCATGGGCGGAAGAGCCAGAGAGTCGAGCTTTTCACCTGTCATTGAAAGGCAGATCAGCCCACGTCCGTATTTGGCCATGAAATTTATGGCTTCAGGTGTAACCGCTTCAGCAGCCATTGTAAGGTCCCCCTCGTTTTCACGGTCTTCATCATCCACAAGAATGACCATACGGCCGGCTCGGATATCCTTAATGGCGTCTTCTATTGCAATAATTGACATTTACTTATCTCCTGAATATTTTGATATTGATGAATTTAAAAAAAGTCCCATTTCCCCTCTGTCCGCGACATGAGATTAAGGGGGGGTGAGATTTTTGACTTTTTACGAATATTTAAATAAACCCTGTCCTGGCAAGAAGCTGCATGTCAACTGATGATTTTTCAGTTTTTTTTTCATTACCACTTGCTTTAGTTTGGGTAACAAAGCGTTCAACATATTTTCCGATCATGTCTGTTTCAACATTAACCGAATCCGATATTTTTTTAAAGCCAAGAGTAGTCAGCTTTGCCGTATGCGGAATAATGCTCACCTGAAAGCTTTCATGATCGCATTCATTAACAGTCAGGCTGATACCATCCACGGCAACAGAGCCTTTTTTTATTATATAATACGAAACCGACTCCGGTATATTAAAGGTAATAATGATTGCATTCTCTTCAGTCTTTCTGCTTTTTATTTTTCCGATACCGTCGATATGCCCTGAAACAAGATGTCCGTCTATTCTGTCGGAAATGCACAAGGCTCTTTCAAGGTTTAAACGGTCTCCGATTTTTGCTTTTCCCAGGGTTGTCTTTGCAACAGTTTCAGGGGAAAGATCCACCTCAAACCGTTTTCCACTAAAAGATACTACGGTCAGGCATGCACCATTTACTGCTATGCTGTCGCCAATTTTTGTATTATCAAGCTCGTAATCGGCATTTATAGCCATACGTCTGCTCTGACCGGACGGCTTTATGCCTGAAATAGTTCCAAAACCTTCTATAATACCTGTGAACATGTATCAATATACCCTTCGATCATGACATCATCGCCGAATCGCCGGACATTGATATCTTTTAGCGGAATTGATTCACTCATTAACTCCGGGCCGGCACCACTGCATATGGGAACGCCATCATCTCCGCCCAGGATCCTGGGCGCATAAAAAAAGATAACTTTGTCAACAATCCGGGCTGCGAGAGATGAAGCGATTACACGGCTTCCGCCTTCAATAAGAAGGCTTGTGATACCTAAACCCCCAAGGCTCTCAATCAGAATATCAAGGTCGATAAGTCCGTCTTTAACAGAAACTTCAAGAATCCGAACGCCTTTTTTTTCTATTGCCGCCTTTCTGTCCTTTGAAGCAGATGCGCCGGTTGCAATGATTGTATCAGAATCGGAATCAAGGTGCAATATCCGGGCATCTTCGGAAATTGAAAGATGCGTATCAAGGATGATCCTTATCGGATCTAAGCTCTTCATGCCTTCTATACGGGTTGTTAATCTCGGATTATCCTTTTTGACGGTATCGATCCCCACCATGATTGCATCGACAGCGTGCCTGAGCCTGTGAACAAACGTCCTGGATTCCTCACCCGATACCCATCTGGAATCCCCTGTTTTTGTTGCAATTCTTCCGTCCAGCGTTGCGGCACATTTTATAATAACGAACGGGCGTTTGGTTTGAACGTATTTTATAAATGCTTCATTCAGCCTTTTGGCCCTGTTTTCATAAAGGCCTGAAGAAATATCAATGCCTTGTTTTTTTAAATAATCGATACCGCCCCCTTTTACATCGGGGTTGGAATCTTTCATGGCTATCACTACTCTACTGATACCTGCAGCTTTGATTTTTTCAGTGCAGGGAGGTGTCCGTCCATGATGATTACAGGGTTCAAGAGTTACATAGAGAGTTGCTCCTTTTGCCAAACTACCGGCAGCCTTGATTGCACTAACTTCTGCATGAGCCTTCCCAACAGCTTCATGATATCCCGATCCAACAACAATGCCGTCTTTAACAATTACAGCGCCGACCATAGGATTCGGTGAAGTAAAGCCCCGGCCCTTTTCTGCAAGGTCTAAGGCCATTTCCATGAATGCTTTGTCATCCATCTTCCTCACTGTTTACTTAAAAGGCCCTTAAGTTCTGAAACAAAATCGTTTACATCCTTAAATTCTCTGTAAACAGATGCAAACCTTACATATGCAACATCATCCATCTCATGGAGTTTTATCATAATCTTTTCACCAAGGTCTGTAGAAGGAATCTCTTTTTCACCGGTTTCCCTGAGGTCGCGCTCTATGTCGTCTATAAAATCTTCGATAACATTCATGCTGATGTTTCTTTTTTCGCAGGCTTTTTTAATGCCGGAACGAATCTTGCCGCGAGAAAAGACTTCTCGACGCCCATCCTTCTTGATAATCATAATGGGAATTTCTTCTATGTGTTCATAAGTAGTAAATCTTCTGCTGCATTCAAGACATTCCCTGCGTCTGCGAATGACATTGCTGTCTTTGCTCAACCGGGAATCTATAACCTTGTTGTCAATCTCTCCACAAAACGGACATTTCATTTATTTTCCCCCTGCTTGCCGTTGTTAAGTTTAATCACTTCAACGCCTGCTTCTTTCAGCATTTCTTCGGACATGGAATCCGCATACCCGGCTTTGTAATAAATTTTTTTTAATCCAGCATTAATAATCATTTTAGCACATATTGAACACGGAAGATTTGTACAAAAAAGAGTTGAATCTTTTATTGAAACACCATGGAATGCTGCCTGAATAATGGCATTTTGTTCTGCATGAATACCTCGGCACAACTCATGCCTTTCCCCGGATGGCACGTTCATCTGCTCCCGCAAACACCCTGTGTCAATGCAGTGTCTTATGCCGCTTGGCGCTCCGTTATAGCCGGTTGACAGAATCCTTTTATCTTTTACTATTATGGCGCCGACAGCTCGTCTTATACATGTCGACCGCTTTGCCACAAGCGTAGTAATATCCATGAAATAAGTTTCCCACGAAGGGCGATGGCCATTTACGGACATTTAAGTGTTAAAACCTCCTTTTAAAACAGACCCAAATCGGCATTTAAAAATCATACTCCTCATAAAGCGGAAAAGCCCTGCATAGCTCACTTACTTTTGCTCTGGATTTTTCAACTAACCTCTCATCACCAGGTTTTTTTAGGATATCAACAATAAGCCTGGCTATAATTTCCATCTCCGGTTTTTTCATACCCCTTGTAGTGACAGCAGGTGTACCTATGCGAATACCGCTGGTTATATGCGGGCTTAGTTTTTCAAACGGTATTGAGTTTTTATTAACCGTTATGCCTGCTTTCTCCAGGATAGACGCAGCATCTTTGCCGGTAATACCCAGATTTCTTAAATCCAGAAGTATCATATGGTTGTCAGTACCGCCTGAAACGAGATTGATGCCATTTCCCAGCATATATTCTGCAAGGGCCTTTGCATTTTTTACAACATCATTCTGGTATATTACAAAAGATTCGCTGAAAGCTTCCTTGAATGCCAGCGCTTTAGCTGCAATGACATGCATGAACGGGCCGCCCTGCATCCCTGGAAATATTTCGCTGTTAAGACGTTTGCCGTAATCCGAGCGGGCTAAAATTAACCCTCCTCTTGGCCCTCTTAAAGTTTTGTGCGTAGTTGAGGAAACAACATCCGCAAAAGGTATTGGAGACGGGTGAACGCCTGCCGCCACCAGACCGGCAATGTGAGCCATATCAACCATTAAATATGCGCCTGCCTGCTTTGCAATTTGAGAAAATCTTTCATAATCTATGATACGCGGATAAGCGCTGGCACCGGCAACAATCATCTTGGGTTTATGCTTTTCAGCCAGTCGTGCCACTTCTTCATAATCAATAATTCCTGTTTCTTTTTTTATCCCATAATGAATAAAATTAAATAATCTGCCTGAAAAGCTTACAGGGCTTCCATGGGTGAGATGGCCTCCATGAGACAGGTTCATACCAAGTACTGTATCACCTGGTTTTAAAAATGCAAAATAGATAGCCATATTCGCCTGCGAGCCTGAATGGGGCTGCACATTTGCATACTCTGCACTAAAAAGCTTTTTGGCGCGGTCTATGGCGAGTTTTTCAGCAACATCTACAAATTCGCACCCGCCGTAATAGCGCCTGTCAGGATATCCTTCAGCATATTTGTTGGTCAGTATGCTTCCCTGGATTTCCATAACTGCCGGACTTGTGATATTTTCAGCAGCAATGAGCTCCAGTGTGTCTTTTTGCCTTTCAAATTCCTTGGTAATGCATTCGGCAATATCAGGATCTAATTTTTTAACATATTTCAGCCGCAAAGCTATTCCTTTTTTTTCATTATCAACAGTCTCTAACATCATTAATCAGGAATCAATTGTGTCAAATTGATTTAATCTTGCCTGATGCCTTCCGCCATCAAATGGAGTTTCAAGCCAAACCCTTACTATTTCAAGAGCAAGCGTCTCCCCAAGCATTCGTCCGCCCATTACAAGTATGTTGGAATCGTTATGACGCCGGCTCATTTCAGCAGAAAAGGGTTCTGTGCAAAGTGCCGCTCTGACATGAGAAAATTTGTTTGCAACCATTGACATACCGATTCCTGTCCCGCACATCAGTATGCCCCGCTTGAAATTTCCATTTGAAACCATTGATGAAACCTTTTTTCCAAAATCAGGGTAATCAACAGACTCTTCACTGTTAGTCCCAACATCTTCAACGTCTATTCCTTTGCCGGCAAGATAATCTTTGACCTTTTCTTTTAACGGATATGCAGCGTGATCACATCCTATAATGATCGGTGTATGGGTGTCATTCATTCTTTATTTAATCTCCAGCTTGAGTTTATTCTGCAAGGCAGCAGTCGCAATTAAGTTAAAAAGCGTGGCAAAACACAAAACACGCTCGTAAAAAGTAACGCCGATGGCATCCTTCCAAGTTCCATATACCCCCGCTAAAAATCAGCGGGATAAAAAGGTGCGGTGGTTTTTCAGGGACGATGCAATACATGTAGTGTGCCGAGTGTCTGAAAAACCGATGCAACACAGTAGATGGGACTTTCTACCACGCCATCAACATTATATGAATAAATTATAAAACCGCAAGTAAAAAACTTCTTTTTATAAACAGAAAGGAATCGGGCCGGATATTTAAATATCGTGGTTTCAATATAAAGAAATGGGAATAAAAGATCTCAAGGGGTTAAGGTACGAAACGCAAAAAAAACTACTTATTATTATATGCCTTAATTATGAGTGATGCGTTTGTCCCTCCGAAACCGAAAGAATTTGTCATGGCAATCTTAACATTTTTTCTGCGGGCAACATTCGGTACATAATCAAGATCGCATTCTTCGGCAGGATTCTCATGATTTATTGTCGGGGGAATAACTCCTTCATGAATCGTCAGAGCTGTGAAAGCCGTTTCAATTCCGCCTGCACCGCCAAGCAGGTGACCTGTCATAGATTTGGTAGAACTTATGGGAATTGAATATGCTTTGTCTTTAAACACAGATTTGACCGCCCTTGTTTCATATAAATCATTAAGCTGAGTTGAAGTGCCATGTGCATTTATATAATCAACCTCACCGTATGGAATTTTAGCATCATCAATAGCTGCTTTCATACATCTTATCATGCCATCACCATCCGGAGAAGGAGATGTCATATGATAACCGTCCCCGGTCATTCCGAATCCGGTTATTTCCGCATAGATATGCGCTCCTCTCTCAAGTGCATTTTCAAGGGCTTCAAGAATAAGGATACCACTTCCTTCGCCCACAATAAAGCCATCACGATCTCGATCAAAAGGGCGCGATGCTTTTTCAGGAGCATCATTACGTGTGGACAGCGCTTTCATGGCATTAAACCCGGCAATGCATGTGGAAGTAACAACCGCTTCAACGCCCCCGGTTATCATGGCATCTGCAGCGCCTCTTTGGATTATCTTGAATGAATTGCCGACAGCATGCGCTCCTGCGGCACATGCGGTAGCAATGGAAGAATTTGGGCCCTTTGCCCCAAAATGGATTGATATCATTCCGGGAGCCATATTCCCTATCATCATAGGAATAAAAAAGGGAGATACTCTCTTGGGGCCCTTTTTGTCAATGGATACAATGGTGCGTTCCATAATCCCGAGACCTCCAAGCCCGCATCCGGTAATAACACCAACTCTATCTCCATTGGAACTGTCAATCTTCAGCCCGGAATCTTCCACTGCCATACGAGTCGCTGCAATAGCATAAGCAATAAAGAGCTCAGTACGTTTTGCCTCTTTCGTCGGAAGAAAATCTTCAGGATTAAAATCCTTTACCTCACCGGCTATTTTCGTTTTAAAATTTGTGGTATCGAACCTGGTTATCTCACCAATCCCCGATTTGCCGGAGCAAAGACCCTCCCACGTTTCATTTACACCTATTCCAAGAGGCGTTACAAGCCCTATTCCTGTAATTACAACCCTCCTGCCCAAAGAACCTCCTTATTAACTAAAAAATTATTCCGATTTCAGATATCGTTAAGTGGTATATCGGTTGAGTAGTCCCGTTCTGGCGGGATCAATATTATCAGCTTACTGCATGTTCCGATCTTCTGAGTGTCCAATTAATTTGAAATCCGATAATATTGCTGTAATAATAACAACTTAACTACTCAAACCACTCAACCATTTGACGAAGTCTGGATTTATGACTGTGCGTTTATATAATCAATGGCATCTTTGACCGTTAGAATTTTTTCTGCATCTTCATCGGAAATATCCATATCGAATTCTTCTTCCATTGACATAATAAGCTCCACAAGATCGAGTGAATCTGCACCCAGATCATCCACAAAAGATGCTTCCGGCACAATTTCTTCCATACCAACACTCAATTTTTCTGCAATAATTTTTTTCATTTTATCTTCAACAGACATCTAACTTTCCTCCTTTCATATATACATGCCACCACTGACATGAATTACCTGTCCTGTAATATAGGACGCTTTTTCCGAGGCCAAAAAAGCAATAGCGGATGCTATATCCTCAGGTTTTCCGGCCCGTCCAAGTGGAATCTGGCTAAGCATTGCTTTTTTTACATCATCAGGAAGGGATGCGGTCATATCCGTTTCTATAAATCCCGGCGCTATGGCATTGACCGTAACACCCCTGGATGCAAGCTCTCTTGCAGCTGTTTTGGTAAGCCCTATTATTCCGGCTTTTGAAGCCACGTAATTGGCCTGTCCCGCGTTGCCGATTACACCGACAATTGAAGCCAGATTGATAATACGCCCAAAACGCTGTTTCATCATGACCTTTGCGGCAATTTTGATGCAACGGAATGCTCCCTTTAAATTTACATCCAAAACTGCATCCCAGTCGCTTTCCTTCATACGTACCAGAAATCCGTCTTTCGTTATGCCCGCGTTGTTCACCAGAACATCTATCCGGCCTGTTTCATCAATTACTTTTTTAAAAAAATCAATAACCTCTTCTTTAGAAGCCACATTTACGCTTAAACCTTTAGCCGCTCCGCCCGCATCGGCAACAAGCTTTTCTGTTTCATCGGCAGCAGCCTTTTCAGCATCAGGGTCAACCGGTGAAAAATAATTAAAATAGATACGTGTATCCGGTCTTGCAAATGACAGGCAAATCGCTCTTCCGATACCCCTTGATCCGCCCGTTACCACAACTGTACGATTGTCATCGTCTGGCATAATTACCTCTCAAATAATATATCTGCAACTTTGTCCATGTCTTGAATAACGCCCTGATAGCTGTGAAGCAGTTGGTTATAAGAAATTTTCTCCAAAAAGGCGGAAACAGTATTTGCATCAAACAGTCCTGATCCGCTAACAATTTTAAGAATATTTTGAGCAACAAGTTGCGAAACTTCATTGGCGAATATCCTTGACATAGCTTTGAGTTTTTCAGCTTCCACCGTACCCGCTTGTCCCGCCATACCTGCTCTGCGAGCCAGACTTACTCCGATCTCTACCTGTGTAATCATATCAGCCAGGGAAAACATGATATATTGTTTCCGGGTCATTTTGTTTTCATGTACCAGCTTGATTGTATCATTTAGGGCATCGGCAGCTATTGAATAAAAGCTGCATCCCAGATCATTTGAAGTTTCGTTCAGCTTTTCCATTTCAGAGCTAATTTCTTTGTAAAACAACCCTTTTGATTTTATAGTCGTTCTCCAGCGGAATATGCTGATAATACTCTGCTGAATTTCACTGGTTCCTTCATAAATACAGGCTATTTTTACATCCCTTTTAATTTTTTCTACCTCAAATTCATTAATATACCCGTACCCGCCAAGTGCCTGAATGGCATCATCTGCAGTCTTATTTGAAGTCTCTGTGGCATAATATTTCGCAATTGAACCTTCAACCTCCAGATCATTTTCTCCTATGTCCAGTCTGGCTGCAATTTCTTCAATATATGAAGCCGCTGCTTCGAGCCTCACAGCATTCGGCACGATCAGTTTATGTGTATAACCCTGTTTTTCCGATAAAGCAGAACCGGAGACAATCCTTTGTTTTGCATAGGGAATAACAATGTCAAGCGCCGCCTCTCCGGGGCCTAATCCCATTGCAGCCACCATGAGCCGTGTATAGCCAAAAACCTTGTTTGCCTGTTTTAACCCTTTACCCGGCACACCACCAATAAGATTTTCAATGGGAACAAAAACATCCTCGAAAGTAAGCGGGGATGTCTGTGATGATCTTATTCCGTGCTTTTCTTCACTCTTGCCGGCAGAAAAACCTTTTGTACCCTTTTCAATGACGAAAAAGGTGAGCCCTTCCGGTGCCTTTGCAAGGAGTGTAATGAAATCAGCAGCTCCTCCGGTAGAAATAAACTGCTTTGTTCCGTTTATTTTGTATCCGATAATTTCACCGGAATCGTTTAATACAGGATCAGCTTTGGTCTTTATCCCGACTACGTCGCTTCCGGCGGCAGGCTCCGTTACAGCATAAGCTACCAATGAATTTCCCTGGGCAATGGCGCCAAGCCACTTTTTTTTCTGTTCTTCAGTCCCTCCGACCAGTAAGGGGTCCGCTCCCAATTGAATAGCAAAAAAAGCAGTCGTAATTCCTAAGCAAATCTTGGACATTTCACGGGTAACTGCAACACAATCCCGTGTGCCGCCTCCCATTCCTCCATAAGCTTCCGGAATCATCAAAAGCTGCAAACCAATCTCCGGGCCCAGCATCTCACGGATTACATCTTCAGGAAATATTTCCTTCCTGTCAAACTCAAGGATCTTTTCTTTGGTAAGTAACCGCTTCCTGAGCTGCCCGACAGTATCGAGGACCATTTGCCTTGATTCAAGATCAAGGCCCATAAGAGCTGCTTGGGCATTATTGGACGATGAAGACATCTGTAACTTTCCTTTTCAGGTCATTATTCTGCTTCGGTTTCAATCACGCTGCGCCCTTTGTATGTGCCGCAACTCGGACATGCGTGATGGGAAAGAGTGGCTTCTCCGCACTGAGGGCATTCAGCAACATTAGGGGCAGTAACTTTTTGATGGGTTCGCCGTTTGTCCCGTTTTGACTTGGATGTTTTTCGTTTTGGTACAGGCATAAGTAATCTCCTAACTATATTAAATTATTTATAATATTATACGAATCACTACTTTTTTTCAAAGTTGAGGTTTTAGTAATTGAAATAGAGAAGCTTGTCAAGAATTTTCCTATATTTTTATATTGCTGCCTTGTGTTCTTTTTGGTTATATGCTACCTGTAATCAACTTTAACAAACAAACGAAAATCATGTAACTATTTTATATTAGATGAAATATCCGTTTCATAAGCTTCTATATTTTTTTTGCTTTTTTCAACCCCGAGATACTGGTATTACATTAATTTTACAAAAAAGAATTTTATCAGCAGTTTTTTAATTTTCCGAAATTTACTTATTGTAGTTAAAAATAAGTAATAAATAAGTCATTTTAACCTGGCAGGATTTAATACAAAACGAAATTACACTATTCCTTAAAAGGATGAAATAAAATGGAAAAAATCATAACTCGTTTTCCTCCCAGCCCAACCGGCTATCTGCATATTGGGGGGGCAAGAACAGCTCTTTTTAACTGGCTGTATGCGCGCCATAGGAAAGGCAAATTTATCCTGAGAATCGAAGATACGGATACAGCACGTTCCACCAGGGAATCTGTAGATGCAATTTTTGAATCTCTTGAATGGCTCGGAATAGACTGGGATGAAGGCCCCTTTTTTCAGTCACGGCGATTTGATATTTACACCGAATACATCCAAAAACTCCTTGATTCAGGATTTGCTTACTACTGCACATGTTCACCTGAAAAACTTGAAGAAATGAGAAAAAAAGCTATGGAGGTCGGCGGTAAGCCAAAGTATGACGGTACGTGCCGTGAAAAAGGTCTCGGCAGGACCGATAATGCCGTCATTCGATTTAAAGCGCCGATTTCAGGAACCACCGTCCTTGAAGATGTAATTAAAGGCAATATAGTTTTCCAAAATGAAGAACTTGATGATTTCATAATTGCCAGAAGTGACGGCAGTCCTACATACAATTTTGTTGTTGTTGTTGACGATATTACAATGAGAATAAATACGGTGCTGCGTGGCGACGATCACGTTATGAATACACCCAAGCAAATTCTTCTTTATAACGCTTTAAATAGCCCGTTGCCCACTTTTGGCCACGTTCCTATGGTGTTGGGCAGTGATCGGACTCGGCTGAGCAAACGTCATGGTGCCATGTCTGTTACAGCCTACAGAGACATGGGGTATTTGCCGGATGCTTTTATCAACTATTTGGTCAGGCTGGGCTGGTCTTATGGAGACCAGGAGTTTTTTTCAAGGGATGAACTCGTAGAAAAATTTTCTCTTGAAAACAT
>RCNB010001751.1_pt1 | contig 13760 bp, 13 predicted proteins | sample 2041321 | NCBI WGS metagenome assembly RCNB01 (sample SAMN09708232, study PRJNA481090) | Marine sediment metagenome, whole genome shotgun sequencing project. | reverse complement strand
TAGCAGTCCAAAACTCAGTTGCCTTAATGTTTGCATTCCTTCGTGAAAAGTTGCCGAATCTTTAATTTTCTCAATTAATTCGATAGGGATTACTTCTCCGTGTTCATAGTGAGTAGCAAAGAGTTCAAGGGCTTCTTTTTCATAACACCAATTCTCTAAAACCTGACTTGGAAGTTCCACGAAATCCCAGAACACATTGGTTCCTGATAGGCCTTTATAAATTGTATTGGCGAGCATTCCATGTAAAGCATGTCCAAACTCATGAAACAACGTGGTTACCTCGTTGAAAGTTAGCAAAGATGGCTTACTTTCGGTAGGTTTTGTAAAATTACAAACAATGGATACGTGAGGTCGATCGTTTATTCCATTTTGAATCTGTTGAGGTTTGTAGGATGTCATCCAGGCGCCTCCTCTCTTTCCTGGTCGGGGATGGAAATCTGCGTAGAAGATTGAAACTAATTCGCCATCATAGTCCTCAACTCTATAAGTTTTTACATCCTCATGGTATTTATCAATGTTATTTACCTCCTCGAAACGAAGTCCGTAAAGTTTTTCAGCCACCGTGAATACACCCTCGATAACTTTATCAAGTTCAAAATATGGTTTGAGTTTTTCATCGTCGAGATTGAATAGTTTCTCCTTGAGCTTTTCAGCGTAATATGCGCCATCCCATTTTTGAAGTTGGTCGATACCATCTAATTCCTTAGCAAAAGCTTCTAATTCAATAAATTCTTTCAGAGCAGCAGGCTTCGCTTTTTCAAGTAACTCGCTTAAAAATGATTGTACCTTTTCAGGTGATTCTGCCATTCGTTCTTCCAATACAAAGTGTGCGTGTGTTTCGTAGCCTAATAGTACTGCTCGTTTGTGACGAAGTTGTACTATATTTAAAACGTTTTTCTGATTGTCTAATTCGTCACCTTGGAATGATTTAGCGCCAGCGGCAAGCGACATTTTTTTTCGAAGATCCCTGTTATCGGCATACATCATAAACGGGATGTAACTTGGGTAATCCAGCGTAAACAACCAGCCTTCTTTTTTCTTTTCTTTAGCGGTTTGAGCAGCAGCTTCTTTAGCGCCTTCAGGAAGACCCGAGAGCTCATCTTCATTAGAAATGAGCATTTCGAACTTATTAGTTTCAGCTAAAACATTCTCACCAAAAGTAAGTTTGAGTTTTGATGATGCTGCGTCGATTTTTCGAAGTTCGAGTTTATTTGCCTCGGAAAGATTAGCTCCGTTCCTTGAAAACCCTTTGTATTGCTTCTCGAGGAGCATTTCCCCCTCCCCATTTAAAACTAACTCATCCTTTGTGTCAAAAACCCCCTTTACTCTTTTGAAGAGTAACTCGTTCAGTAAAATATCATTGCCGAACTCTGATAGGAGGGGAGATACTTCTTGCGCAATTTTCTGAATTTCTTCGCTTGTTTCAGCACTGTTTAAGTTAAAGAATATACTCGTTACTCGGTCTAATTGCAAACCAGTATTATCTAGAGCCTCAACCGTATTCTCAAAAGTAGGGGGTTCCGCATTCGAAGTAATTAGCTCAATTTCCGCTTTTGTAACTTCTATCAATTCTTTTATCGCCGGAAGAAAATGCTCGTTTTTTACTTTTGAAAAGGGAGCAGTATCAAAGGCTTGTAATAAGGGGTTTTTCATAGGAATTTATTTTTCAAATGTCTGGTCGAGCGCAGTCGAGACCTCTTCTTTAGTGGGTTTATATTTAGAATGAGTTTGATTTCGACATTCAGCTAAAATTTGAAGCATTTCAAAGTCATTATTAGCAAGGGCAATTTTCTTTTTAGCACTCCATCTTTTTATTTTCAAAATAAATTGCTTGCTTCACATCATTGAATTCTTGATGGAAAATTAAGATCAAATGTCTTCTTTTAAAAGTAAAACAAGATTTATTTAATCCTTGTTGATGCTCTTCAAATCTTCGTGCAATATTATTAGTAAATCCTGTATAAAGTAATCCATCGGAGCATTGTAAAATGCAAATGAAATATGATTTCATTAGAATCAGTTATTAGAGAAGGTCTCGACTGCGCTCGACCGGACATCGCCTTACTAACAAAGTTAAATGTCATTGAGGTCTTGATTGGACTCAACCTGACATCACTTTTTCATTTCCTCAGCCCCTTTCTCCACCTTCATTTTAAGTCCTTCTTTATAAGCCAGAACTTTGTCTAAGACACATTTGTCTGAAGTTCCAATGATCTGAGCTGCTAGTATCCCAGCATTTTTGGCGCCGTTCAATGCAACTGTAGCAACAGGAACACCACCTGGCATTTGTAAAATTGATAGGATAGAATCCCAGCCATCAATTGAATTGCTAGATTTTACGGGAACACCAATCACGGGAAGAGGTGATAACGCAGCGATCATCCCAGGAAGGTGGGCAGCACCCCCTGCTCCTGCAACAATGACAGAAATTCCACGAGTATGGGCATTTTTCCCATAATCAAAAAGCTTATCGGGAGTACGGTGTGCAGAAACTATATCAACTTCTACTTCAATATCAAATCCTTTCAAAATGTCTATTGCTTCCTGCATAACCGGGAGGTCACTAGTACTACCCATGATGATTCCTATTTTGCTCATAACACATGCCCGCTTTGCGGGTATCTTTTAAGGTTATCATGCCCGCGCAGGCGGGCATCTTTTAAATTTACTGCTTTACACACTAATTACTACTTATTACTTTAATAGTTTTCTTTACTTCTGCCGCAATTTTTCTGGCGACATTAAGGTCCTCATCAATAATGGTAATATGCCCCATTTTTCGAAAAGGTCTAGTTTCTTTTTTCCCATAGATATGAGGTGTAACCCCATCCATTGCTAGAACAGCTTCAATATTTTCATATATTACATTGCCGGTATGACCTTCGGCACCAACGAGATTCACCATTATGCCACCAACTTTACTATCTGTTTTCCCTAAAGGTAGATTTAAAACTGCACGTATATGCTGCTCAAACTGATTGGTGTAACTTGATTCGATGGTATGATGACCACTGTTATGGGGTCTAGGAGCTACCTCATTCACTATAATTTCATCGTCTTTAGTTTGGAACATTTCTACTGCTAGAAGACCCACATGCTCAAATGCTTCAGAAACTTTTTCGGCAATCTCTCGTGCACTCTTAGCCACAGAAGCCTCAATTCTAGCTGGGCAGATTACATATTCCACCTGATTAGCTTCGGGGTGAAATTCCATTTCGACAACTGGGTAGGTTTTAACTTCGCCGTTTGGATTGCGGGCGACAATAACCGCTAATTCGTTTTTAAAAGGAATGAGTTCTTCAGTTATACAGGCTACGTCCGGTAATGCAACGATGTCTTCCGCGGCACGAATAATACTTACTCCTTTCCCGTCGTATCCGCCGGTACAACTCTTCCAAACAAAAGGAAAGGCTGATTCTTTTTGAGTAATTACTTCATTTAATTCTTTCTTATTCTGAAAGATACTAAAAGGTGCCGTAGGGATTCCATGGGTTTTGTAGAATTGCTTTTGAATTCCCTTATTTTGAATGTTCCGAAGTGTTTTAGACGACGGATAGACTTTTTTTCCTTCAGCTTCCAGCTTTTCTAATGCTGCAACATTTACGTTTTCAATCTCAAATGTGAGGAGGTCGACGTTTTTTCCAAAGCGATATACAGTATCATAGTCCATAAGGTCGCCTTGTTCAAAAATATCACAAGCTATTCGGCAGGGTGCATCAATACTAGGATCAACTACTTTAGTCCTAATATCGTATTTGCGAGTTTCGTAGAGTAACATTTTGCCTAATTGGCCGCCGCCAAGTATTCCTAAAGTAAAATCTGAAGAAAAATAATCTGCCATAAAGGTTTCTTTGCGCAAAGGTACAATCTTCTTAGCAATTGTTATCTTTGCCGAATTATTGATTATTAATATTTTTATTATTTATTGAAACATAAGTTAGTATGTGGAATTGGATACGATCATTGTTCAGAGTAGATAATAAAAAAACGCAAAATTTATACCCGTCATCACGGGAAGTTAACATGAAGAACATTGTATTATTTGGCCCTCCGGGAGCAGGAAAAGGAACTCAAGCAGAAGTTTTAAAAGAGAAATATAAATTAGTTCATATCTCGACTGGAGATGTGTTTCGTTACAATATTAAGAATGCTACGGCACTAGGAATGTCGGCCAAGTCTTATATGGACAAGGGGCATTTGGTGCCGGATGAGGTGACCATTAATATGTTGAATGCTGAAGTTGATAAAAATTCTGATGCGAATGGATTTATCTTCGACGGATTTCCACGTACAGCTGCTCAAGCAGATGCATTGGCCCAGTTAATGGTTGATAAAAATTCTCAAATCAATGCCATGGTGGCTTTGGAAGTCGATGATGAGGTTTTGGTTGGAAGACTTTTAGAACGTGGTAAATCAAGCGGTAGAGCAGATGATGCGAACGAAGACGTGATAAGAGAACGTATTGCTGAGTATTATCGAAAGACAGATATACTTAAAAACTATTACCAAGCAGAAGACAAATATTTTGGCGTCGATGGTGTAGGGAGTATTGAAGAAATCACGGTTCGATTGAGTTCTGTAATTAATAAACTGTAGGGCGTTCCCTAAAGTAGAACCGATGGTTCACTTCACGGCCGGGCTTTCGGCTATATCTTTTTTGTCCCTTTAAGTGCAATCAAAAAGTTGTGACAAAAAAGTATGCCGCCTCTATCCCTAACGCGTCATAGTAATGAGCATTTAGTATTAATTTTAATAAGATCCCTGCCTGCGCAGGGAATTGCAATGACTGAAGGCAATTTTGTAGATTATGTAAAGATTCATGTGACTTCCGGAAAGGGAGGCCAAGGGTCCGCGCATTTAAGAAGAGAAAAATACATCCCCAAAGGCGGGCCTGATGGTGGCGACGGTGGGCGCGGAGGTCATATTATTGTTAAGGCCGATAAAGGTCTTTGGACACTTTATCATTTAAAATTTAAGCGTCACTTTAAAGCTGGACATGGCATTCAGGGTAGTAAGCAAACAAGTACAGGAGCAGATGGAGCCGATGTTTATGTGGAAGTTCCTTTGGGAACTGTAGTTCGTGACACTGAAACGCAGGAAATTCTATTTGAACTTACAGAGCACGGAGAAGAACGAATTATCGGAGAAGGAGGTAAGGGAGGTCGAGGAAATGCACATTTCAAAACGTCTACGAATCAAACCCCTCGTTACGCACAACCAGGAATCGACGGGCAGGAATTAGACTTCACGCTCGAATTAAAAATATTGGCAGATGTAGGATTGGTCGGATTTCCAAACGCAGGAAAATCTACCTTACTATCCGTAATTACAGCGGCAAAACCAAAAATCGCCGATTATGAATTTACAACACTAAAGCCCAATTTAGGAATTGTGGACTATCGCGATCATAAAACCTTTGTAATGGCAGATATTCCTGGGATTATTGAAGGGGCAGCTGAGGGCAAAGGAATTGGGCATCGATTTTTACGACATATAGAACGAAATTCTACCTTACTCTTTTTAATTCCGGCGGATGCCGATGACATTAAAGAACAGTATGATATTCTCCTCGACGAATTGAAACGTTACAATCCCGAACTTTTGGATAAAGAACGCCTGGTTGCCATTTCTAAAAGTGATATGCTGGATGATGAGTTGAAGACTGAAATGAAGGAACTATTAGACGTAGAATTTGAGGGCATCCCGTATCTATTTTTCTCATCTGTCGCGCAACAAGGGCTAATGGAATTAAAAGATAAGCTCTGGGCAATGCTGAATTAGGAACTAATATCACTCCAATTAAAAAAAAATCTAATTTTTCCTCTTAAAGCGGATTATTTTTTTCTCGTTTTAATTGTGTAAATTGGTAGGGTAAATATTTAGTTCAACGCTATGAAAAAAATACTACCCTTTGCCCTTTTTTGGATCTCGTTCATTGGTTTTGCACAATGCCCAACTACCGAGGTCTATCTGGAAACTCAAGCTGACATAGACAATTTTGCAGCGAATTATCCTAATTGTTCAACCCTTACTAATGATATTCGGATTGGTGCCAAGGACAGTAATATTACAAATTTAAATGGATTAGCATTAATAACGAGCTCGCAAAATATATTTTTATTCGACACGCAGATCAGTGACTTTTCAGGTTTGAATAATCTTGAAGATGTATCACATTTGTCTCTTTGGTTTAATAATAATATTCAGAATCTAGATGGTTTTACCTCTTTACAAACTGTGGTTTCTTTAGATGTCTTTTTTTGCACCAGCATAACTGACTTATCTGGTATGGATAGTATAGAAACTATTGAAAATTTGCATATATTCTCGAATACAGCCTTGACAGATATCTCACAATTAAGCTTTCTTGAAACTATTAATTCGCTTACTATAAACAACAATGCTTTGGGCTCACTTAATGGATTAGAGAATATACATACGATTTTTGAAGATTTAGCAATATCGAATGAAACCCTCTTAAATTTCAATGAACTCGCTAGCCTACAAACGATCGGTCGATCATTACAAATCACCAATAACATGCTGGTTAATGATGTCACTATTTTTAGTAATATTCAATCCCTAGAGGAATTATATGTAATAAAATGTCCCAGTTTATCGAATTTTTCTGGTCTGGAAAATATACAAAACATTAGTGAAAGACTCAGAATTGGATATAATACCACGCTAACCGATATGTCTGTATTTAGTAATTTAAATAGTGTCGGAGACTTGGATGTTTATGAAAATGATAATTTAGAGTCATTATCGGGATTGGAGAATTTACAAGTTGTAAGCAATCGTTTGTTCATAGGCAGAAATATTTCATTAACGTCTATTGATGCTATTAGTAATCTTTCAACTTCTCAGATTAATCAGGTTGCAGTAATCAATAACACTAGTCTTGCTATATGTAATAATTTATTTATGTGTACTGTAATTACGGACCCCAGTGTTCTAAAATCAATTTATAATAATAATGCAGGTTGTAATACAATTCCAGAAGTAGAGGCGTCTTGTATCTTAGCGATTTCAGACATAGAATTGAACGAAGCAATAGCAGTTTACCCTAATCCAGTTTCAGAGCTTTTACAGGTAGATGTCTCTGAAGGAATTGTGCTAGAAAGGATTGCTGTTTTCTCAATTTTAGGACAACAATTAATAAATTCTACAGAGGGGATTGTGAATTTTTCAAGCCTCTCTCAGGGAGTTTATTTTGTTGAGGTTAGGACGGATCAAGGACGTGTCACTAAAAAGGTTATAAAAGAATAATATTTTTTAATGAAAGATTATATTAAGAGTATTATCGAGCTTAATGACAATAGATTAAGCCGATTCTTCGGATTTTCCATTCAGATTTTAATTATTCTATCCGTAGTTACTTTTTCAATCGAAACTATTCCAGATTTAAAACCTCAGACCAAAAGTATTTTAAAATCTTTCGAAATATTTTGTGTAATCATTTTCTCTGTAGAATACGTACTTCGGATTTATGTAGCTGATAAAAAATTGAAATTTATTTTCAGCTTTTTTGGTATTATTGACTTATTAGCGATCCTGCCATTTTATGTGGCATTTGGAGTTGATTTAAGATCTGTTAGAGCCATGCGCTTCATGAGGTTGTTTAGATTGTTTAAACTGGTTCGCTACAATAGGGCTATAAAACATTTTGGTAGGGCTATTTCAATTGCTAAAGAAGAGATTATATTATTCTTTTTTATAACCTTAATTCTTATTTATTTATCTGGGGTTGGTATTTATTATTTTGAGCATGATGCACAACCTGAGCATTTTTCTTCTATTTTTGATAGCCTTTGGTGGGCGATCATAACACTTACTACCGTGGGATATGGCGACGTGTATCCAGTTACCATTGGGGGCCGTTTATTTACTTTCTTTATCCTAATGATTGGCTTAGGGGTAGTAGCAATACCTACAGGAATTCTATCATCGGCACTCACGAGGTCAATTGATATAAAAGAGGAGTAGGACAAGTCTAATTAGTTGGTTTTCTTGGAATAATCTTGGATAAACCTAATTTCAAAAAACAGTAAGTTATGAAGTATGTATCTATTCTAATTATGTCAATATTTCTTTCTGCTTGCGGAGCTACATTGACTGTGGACTACGATAACGAAAAAGATTTTTCAGAGTATACGTCCTATGAGTTTTATAATGATATTGATTCTGGATTAGATCAGTTGGCTGATAAGCGTATTATGGCTGCTATAGATAAGTCATTTCAAGATCGGGGCTTTTTGAAAACCGATCATTGTCGTTTCTACGTTAATTTCTATGCCAGTGAATATCTTTCAGAATCAAGGAATACGCTGGGCATAGGTGTTGGTGCAGGCGGTGGAAATGTTGGGGTAGGAGTAAGTGGTGGAATTCCAATAGGTGGTAATGTTGTTAACCAAAGGTTGACCATCGACATAGTTGATGCTTCTGCAGGTCAATCGTTAGCCTGGCAAGTTATAATCGAAGGTGAAGTAAAAGAAAAAGCTACTCCCGAGCAAAAGGTAGCTTATTACTTTGCTGAAATTGATAAAGCACTTAAAAAGTTTCCGCCGAAACAAAAATAGCTTTTTAGAAAAGTAATATAAGTCTTAAGTGGCCTGAATAATTAACCTACTTCGAATCAAGTTTACAAACTAGGACGCGCCTGGAGTTAATTCAGCTTCATTTGTTCAGCTATCTTAGTAACGCTTTGTACTTGTCTTTATAACCATAAAGAACTATTATGTTTAAAACAAGTAGTACAACTGCGGGTGCTGTGTTTCCAGGATCTAAGGTTACGTGAAATAAAACCGCATTGACCGAGATACTCATAAGAATTATCGCCATCAAGGCTCCAAACTTATTTATAACTAAAGCCAGCCCAGCAAGTACTTCAACAACTGCAACGAGTGTTATTACTTTGGCACTGATTAAGGCTCCAAAATATGCCCCTGCATCTGCAGACATGCCTTCAGGTGCTGGCAGGAAATCAAAAAACTTATTTAAACCAAAAATTAATAACATAAGACCAAGTAAAAGGCGAACCGCTATAAAAACTTTTGTATTCATAATGTTTTGTTTAGATGTGAGTTAGCTGGAAAGATAGTGAATAATTATCGAAGCGATTTGGAAATATTTATCTCAAGGTAAGTTTTTATATATTTGAACGCCCAACTCTCTGTAATGAAGTACTTACTGTCACTCTTGCTAATTTTCCCTTTTTTCTGTTTATCTCAAAGTAATTTTGAGAGAGCAGAAGAATATTTTGAACAAGAAAAATTTGATTTAGCAAAGCCACTTTTTCAGAGTTATTTGGAAAAGCATCCTAATAGTTTAAAAAGCAAGGAATATTTAGGTGACATCGCCAGTTATTCGAAAGATTGGGAAGCCGCAATCGATTATTATGAGGATTTAGTCTCCATTGATGCAATTAACGCCAATTATCATTTCAAATATGGTGGCGCAACAAGTATGAAAGCACTAGAAATTAGTAAAGTACGGGCGTTGCTTTATGTGAGTGATATAAAAGAAGCCTTTGAAACCGCCGCCAGTTTAGATCCTATGCATATAGAAACTCGCTGGGCATTGGTCGAATTTTACATACAATTGCCTGGGCTAATTGGAGGTAGCGAGGCCAAAGCAATTGAATATGCTGACGAATTGGGGAAAATATCACCAGTGGATGGGTATTTAGCCAATGGATATATTGCCGAGTATACCGAACGCCCTTTAGATGCCGAAAATTTTTACAAGAAAGCCATCGAAGTTGGAGGTTCGCTTCATACCTATGGCAAGTTATCTGAACTTTACGAAAAAAACAACCAACCGCAAGAAGCTATTGAGACCTCTACGAGATCTTTGAAAGTTCATAAGCGCAATCAGCTAAATTATCAAATCGGTAAGATAGCGGCTCAATATAATGTTGATCCTCAATTAGGACTTGAATCTCTTCAAGAATACGTTAAAAACCATTCAGTAAAAGATGGTGTGCCAAAGGATTGGGCATATTTTAGAATGGCTCAGATTTACAAAAATTTGGGTAAGAAAGAAAATGCTTTACTTTGGATAAATAAAGCATTGAGCAGCCGTCCAGATTTCAAAGAAGCGATGGAAGAGAAAAGAATAATCAAAGCATTATAGAAGAATGCATTTCATTTCATTGATAAGTTGGGCAATCCTAGTTCCCGAATAGTCGGTTAGGAGTCGGGCCTGCCTTTCGGCAAAGGCAGGCTATTGAATGTAGTTTTGCAATACAAAAGCTACTTGCCGTTATCCCCGCCCGAACGTATTTTCAAAATGCGGGCAGGCCGATTGCGGGCTAAATTATGTACCTTTACTAAAAATTTATAATATTTTTCACTGACGTTGTAAAACAGCGTTTTTCTTGAATTTCTTTATTCCATGAGAGTACATTTTATTGCAATTGGCGGAAGTGCAATGCACAACTTGGCATTGGCACTGCATCTTAAAGGTGATCACATAACCGGTAGTGATGACGAAATTTTTGAACCTTCAAAAGGAAGGCTAGAAGCTAGGGGGGTGTTACCTCAAGAGTTTGGTTGGTTTCCCGAAAAGATTACTAAAAATATCGATGCTATTATTCTAGGAATGCACGCAAAAGCTGATAACCCTGAATTATTGAAAGCTGAAGAATTGGGGATATCCATTTATTCCTATCCTGAGTTTTTATACGAGCAGTGTAAGAATAAAACTCGGGTGGTTATTGGAGGTTCCCATGGTAAAACAACAATCACTTCTATGATTTTGCACGTGATGCATTATCACCAGAAGGAAGTCGATTATATGGTAGGGGCGCAGCTTGAGGGTTTTGACGTCATGGTGAAGCTTACAAACGAAAATGATTTTATAGTTTTGGAAGGTGATGAATACTTATCGTCGCCTATCGACAGAAGACCAAAATTTCATCTCTATAAACCAAATATTGCTTTATTAAGTGGAATTGCTTGGGATCATATTAATGTGTTTCCTACTTATGAAAATTACGTAGAGCAGTTTGATATTTTTCTGAATCAGATTACCAACGGTGGAGCCATTATCTACAATGAAGAAGATCCTGAAGTAAAACGTGTAGTGGAAGAATCGACAAGTCCAATTAAAAGGTATCCTTATCGAACACCTAACTTCTCAGTAGAAGACGGGCAAACATTATTAGATACGCCGGAGGGGCATATGCCGATTGAAATCTTTGGAAAACACAATCTCAATAACCTGGAGGGAGCACGGTGGATCTGTCAGCTAATGGGTGTCGATGCCGATGACTTTTACGAGGCTATATCAACCTTTAAAGGAGCGAGTAAACGCCTAGAAAAGATCGCTGAAAGTTCAAGGGCAGTTGCTTACAAGGATTATGCACATTCACCTTCAAAAGTGCAAGCGACCACTGAGGCATTGAAAAATCAATATCCGAATAGGGAGCTAATTGCCTGTCTTGAATTGCATACATATAGTAGTTTGAATCCCGATTTCTTAAAAGAATACAAGGGCGCTTTAGATGCGGCAGATAAAGCCGTGGTTTTCTACTCTCCACATGCGGTTGAGATTAAGAAACTTCAACCTATTTCTGAAAAACAAATTGCCGAATCTTTTGAAAGAGAGGATCTTTTAATTTTTACTGACCCCGCCGGTTTTAAAGACTTTCTTTTCGATCAGAATTTCGAAGATAAGTCGCTTTTATTAATGAGTAGCGGCGATTATGGCGGATTGGATTTTGATGAATTGAAGGGATGTTTTTAATTGTCTCAGAATAATTTAAAATTTGGACCGTTCTAAATAGACTAACTAACAGACTATAGAACAATTTTACTCTATTAACCATTACTTATAATTTATGTATAGAGTCACTTATTTAGCTGTCATCGTGTTTATTGTTTTTACTTCCTGTAAAAAAGATGATACCTCTTCCGAAGGACAATCAGATATTGCAAATTTCTACGCGCATCAAGTTGGGAACACTTGGACCTACAATTATTATGGGCGTGGTGTTGGATCTACCGATGAGTTTGAGGATTTGAATGTAACGGATATTGTACTCATAACAGAAACTTCTGAGATAAATGGCGAAACCTATTATACGTTCCAAACAACTACTACTGGTGTCTATGGAATTATAGTGCCCGATGAGGGTGTTGTAACTGAAAAGATAAGAGATTCATTGGGCTACTTGATAAATTTGGAAGGAGAGATTCTTTATTCAAATGAAAATTTACAGGATTATATAATTTCTGAGAATAGTTGGGGCAATGTTTACGGAGTATTAAAGGGAGCAGCCACATCGATAACCGTAGAAGCAGGTACATTTAACTCCTTTGAAAATGAAATCTATCTTATTCTTCCCGATAGTTCGACCGCTCCAGGTAGAGATCGTATTTTCTATTCAGACAGAATGGGTCAAGTTAAACGAAATTATTCTTACGTTACGGAGCCAATACATCGATGGGAGCGTCGATTAACAGAATTTACCCTAGCAGAATAATCATTTAAAATATACTATTAATAAATCCGGAAGCATCTTCTCCAGATTTTTTAATAAGTTCTTGTTTCGCATTCTCCATATCTTGTTCATTTTTATCCTGCGATAGTTTGAACTTTCCTTCCCATGACGTGATAGTAATATCAAAGGCCTGAATGTATTTTATAGAGCGCTGCATGCGGGTGCTTTCTTTTTCTAAAACAAACTTTTGATCCGTACCTTCTAGGAATTCGGTCATGGCGATCATCGTATCTTTTGCATCACTTGGATCATTAATCAATGTTATTGTACCCTTAATATGCACAATAATATAGTTCCAAGTTGGAAGCTGCCTTGTTGTATAGATACTTGGAGAAATATAAGTGTCTGGTCCTTTAAAAACCACGGTGACTTCTGCTCCGTCCTGCAATGTTGCCACCTGCGGATTGTATTTATCAATATGAGCGACTAATTTGCCGCTTTCATCATTATAAATAATTGGGATATGGGTAATTAAAGGATTGCCTTCTGAGGTGGAAACTAGGGTAGCAAAAGGATATGACTTCATTACTGAAATCATTTTTTGCTTATCCTGTGACTGATGATGTGGTGGTGGGTACATGTTACAAAGTTACAAAGTTTCAGAGTATATGGGTTATTAGATGGATTCCCCCTTTGAAGGGGGCCAGGGGGATGTTTTGTACAGTCGTAACTACAAAGTTAGTATTTGGTGCTCGGGTCATCTTTAGTAGACACCCCTAAAGTCCCCTCAAGGGGACAATTTCAGGTCAATTCTGTAGTTACAGGAGGCAAAGTTTAACAGTTGCAAAGTATCAAAATTCGGTCACTTTGCGGAGCCGAAGTGCAAAGTTTCAAAGTTGGGTTATTGGATTTTTCGATAATTAGATTTTTCGACTGCAATTTTCTACTTCATCCGTTTATTTGTGTATCCAGAAAGTTTCAAATTTTTCACAAATCATAAATTTCACAAATCAACTTTTTTCTTTTCAACAATCTCCAATCTCCAATCTCCAATCACTAAAGCCCAAATTGACGGAAATGATGATCTAAATGCTTGATTAGGGTTGGAAACGCCAAATTCATAAAATTTGTAAGGAAAAATACAAATTTTAAGATTTTGCCACCCCTTCAATGGGATTAATATCAGAACAATCTCCAATCTCCAATCTCCAATCTCCAATCTCCAATCTCCAATCTCCAATCTCCAATCACTAAAGCCCAAATTGACGGAAATGATGATCTAAATGCTTGATTAGGGTTGGAAACGCCAAAT